>ERZ779869.2810-NODE-2810-length-13976-cov-6.614683_pt1 | contig 13976 bp, 8 predicted proteins | sample MGYA00511557_ERZ779869 | MGnify/ENA primary metagenome ERZ779869 (study PRJEB29588, sample SAMEA2154620) | human gut metagenome | biome: human gut; feature: human-associated habitat; material: faeces | place: Denmark | collected 2008/2010 ...
CTTGACCACGCCTTTCATTACCAGACGGTATTCTGACATTCCGCAGAGCCTCCTTATCTTGCAATTTGCAGGCCGCGCGGTGCGTCCTTTCTAAAAGAAGGCGCGTGCGCCCGAGAGAAATCTCGCACGCACGCGCTTTTAAGCTTTTACCAAGCCATAGGACTCACTGCGTACCTTGCAAACGTGAGTTTTGTGCTACAGGAATTAGAGGTACTGTGCTGCGTTCTCGGTAGTGACCTTGACGTAGTCGACCCAGTAGTACTCCTCAACGTCCTTGCCCTCAACAAACAGCTGAGTAGCCTCGGCAGCCTTGGTAGCCTGGCCCACGTCGTCGTTCAGAACGGTACCGGTCATCTTGCCGTCAACAACGTTCTGGACAGCCTCTTTCAGTGCGTCAACACCGACCAGGTAGATGTCCTTGCCAACGGTACGGCCAGCCTGCTCGATGGACTGCAGAGCGCCCAGAGCCATTGCGTCGTTGTTGCAGAACACAACTTCGATCTTCTCGCCGTACTGTGCCAGAGCGTTTGCAACGTCCTGCTGTGCGGTGGTCTGATCCCAGTTGTCCAGGTACTCGTACAGGCACTCAACTTCCTTGCCGGCATCGGTCAGAGCCTTGATGGAGTACTCGGTGCGGTACTGAGCATCGATGTTCTCGGGGTCGCCCTTGCACATGATGTAAGTGATCTTGCCGTCGCCGTTGATATCGCCCTGGGTCTCGGTCTCCAGGATCAGCTCGCCCTGGTAAGTACCGGACTGACGTGCGTCAGCGCCAACGTAGCAGCACTTGCCTGCGTAGGAGTCCAGAACAGCCTTCTCGGGCTCACGGTTGATGAAGACGATGGGAGTGCCGGAGGGAGAAATGGTATCCACGATGGTCTGAGCAGAGGTGGTCTGAACAGGGTTGATGATCAGAACGTCAACGCCCTGCTGCAGGAAGGTGTTGATCTGCTCGGTCTGGGTGTTCTGGTCGTTCTTGCCGTCAACGATGGTCACGGCGTAGCCCTTATCCTTCAGGTACTCTTCCAGGTCGGTGCGGTACAGGGTCATAAAGTTATCAGCAAACTGATAGATGCAGACACCGACGTTTGCGCTGCCGGTTGCAGCCTCAGAAGAAGCAGCTGCAGAGGAAGCGGCAGTAGAGGAAGCAGCAGTGGAGCTGGAGGAGCCGCCGCAGGCGGTCAGAACGCCAGCAGCACCCACAACAGCAGAAGCCTTCATAAAGTCACGACGGGAAATCATTTTCATAATCTTGTTCTCCTTCATTCGCATATCACAGCATCTCATGGAATATACTTACATGTATGTTCCATGGTTTCTGTTTGTATTATAACCGTCTGGAAAATCATTCGCAATGGGACAAGTTCACAAGATTCCGGTCATTTCTTTGTGCATTCTTCACAGTTGATATTGTTGTGTACAACATTCTTTTTGCTATCAAGCACAAAATCAGTCAAAAATGCAACATACATCCAAATTCCATGCCAAAAATCCATAAATCCTTTCAAAATGGTTACAACATCGTTCTGTTCATGCAACAAATTTCTCTGTACAGAAAATGCCCGTTTTTTCCCGGGAGTTTTGCACAAAACGTACATTTCCGGGAAAAACCGGGCATTTTTTTCATTTTTCACTTTTCTTTGTGTTCGCGGCGGTAGCGGGTGGGGGTGACTCCCAGCGTCTTTTTGAAGATCCTTGTAAAATAATTCACGTCCAGAATGCCCACTTCCTCGGCCACGGCGGCAATGGTGTGGTTGTTCTGCACCAGCAGCTGGGCCGCGCGGTTGACGCGCTGGGTGTTGATATAATCGATCAGGGTGCTGCCGGTCTCCTGCTTGAACAGTGCCGACAGGTACGATGGGCTGATGAAGCACATGGCGGCCAGACTTTTCAGCGTCAGCGGCTCGGCCACGTTCAGGTTGACGTAGTTCATCACCTTCTGCACTGCGGGCGAATACTCCTTCAGCGAGTAGCGGCGGACATAGGCACAGTAATCCCGCGTCATCTGCCACATCATCTCGTTGGGCACCTCGTTGGCTTCCTCAATGATGCGGCTGTACTTGCTGGAAATGGCATCGATATAATAGGGATGCACCTTGCTGGGTTCAATGGCCTTGCGCAGCAGGGTGTTCAGCACGATCATCTTGTTCTTCTGCTGGTAGAGCGTCCCCTCGAACCGGCCGCCATAGGTAAAGCGGGAGTGCTGGTGCATGGCCTCGATGGCGGCTTCCTCATCGCCCCGGGCCACCGCGTCCAGAATGCGGTTCTCCGATTCATACCGCTGCTCCAGCATGGTGACCGGGATCTCCTTCTGGAACTCCGGCTCGTGGAAATAGCGGGTATCCGGGTGGAACTGGAAGGGCAGGAATTCCTTCAGCTCCTGCACCGGGACAGTGCAGCCGAACATCGTATCCACCACAACCCGCAAAGCTCCATAGAAATCACTGGCCTCCAGGATCTTCACGCCGTTGTAGTACTCCTGCACAGCGGCCTCTCCGGCTTCCCCCAGATAGCGCCTGACCCATTTGCGGGCGCTCGGGGTGCGGGGGCCCACCGTCCAGGGTCCAATGAGAAAGACCGTGTTTTTTTCATCGGGGATGCGGAACAGGGCAAAGTGCAGCTCAAAGGTGCCCTCCACCAGCAGCAGGGTATTTTCAGGGGTGCTGTCCAGCAGCAGTTGGCCGAACTCCTGCCAGTCGAACTGGGGGTCCAGCGATCGCCGCAGGCCGTAGTCAAACTCTTCCAACCCCTCAAAGGGCGGGGTGACCCGCCGGGTCGGGATATTCTGCACCGCTGCCAGCTTTGTAAGGATCTGCAAAGGATCCACCCGCATCGTACACCGCTCCTTTTTCCTGTTGTTCCGCTCGTGCCATTGTATCATTCTTGATATATTAGTATACATCAATTTTGAAGCAGAAACAAGCCGCCCACAGGAATTTCCCGTGGGCGGCTTGATCCGTTTCCTTACTTATTATGGCGCTGTGCCAGTGCGGCCACGTTCTCCTCCACCTTCTGTTTGGTCAGGGGGTAGATGAAGAACAGGCTCAGGGCCACGGCCACGAAGCCGATGGCGGGGGCAATGCAGGAGATGTTGAAGATGCCCATGGTGACCTCCGGGTCAAAGGCAGTAGCGGCGCTGTAACCGATCATGGTCAGCAGGCCGCCGGTCAGGCCGGAAGAGAACGCCTGACCCAGCTTGCGGGCAAAGGAGTAGACCGCATAGATGGTGCCGTCCTCACGGATGCCGTTGCGGACCTCGGAATCATCGATGACATCGGTGATCATTGCCCAGATGATGGTGTTGAAGAAGCCCAGGCAGATGAAGGCGGCGCAGAAGAAGCCGACATAGACCCAGACATTGGCGGGCTTGAGAACAAAGCAGATGACCTCCAGCACCGTGGCCACGATGCAGGATACGGTGGCCAGCTCTTTTTTACCGAACCGGCTGGCCAGCTTGGATGCAAAGGGTGCGCAGACGAGCAGGATCAGCACGCTGCTCAGCAGAGAAGCGGTAGACTGGGCGGCGGCACTGCCGTAGAAGTTGGGGAACACATAGCCTGCCATACCCTGCATGGTCAGCATGGCCAGCAGCAGGAAGAGGGCGGCAGCAATGATACCCAGCAGGGCACGGTTGGTGAACACGCTCTTGAGCATCTTGCCAATGTCCATCTTGCTGTTATTGGCGGGCACATCCACACGCTCACGCACCAGGTTAAAGCAGAGCAGGTAGCAGAGGATGGCGCAGACAGAGAAAACGCCTGCAATGATGGTCATGCGGCTGCCGGAGAGGACCGTCTGACCATTGACGGTGACGTAAGCCACCATGGGGGTGCCAACGCCGATCACAAGGCTGGCCAGGGTGCTGCCGATGGTACGCCAGGTGGACAGCTCTGCGCGGTCCTTGGGGTCAGCAGAGATGGCGGAAGCCATGGAGCCGTAAGGGATGTTGACGGAGGTGTAGAAGATGGAGCCCCACAGGATATAGGTCACAAAGAGCCATGCCACCTTGAAGCCGTAGGACATCCCGGCCAGACCGGACTGGAAGATGAGGAAGGATGCGATGGCCACAGGGCCGCACATCCGCTTGAGCCAGGGGCGGAACTTGCCGTCCCTGGTGGGCTTGGAGCGGTCCACGATCTGGCCCATGGTCACATCGGTGAAGGCATCCACAAAGCGGGCGATCATCATGATCATGCCCACAACACCGGCGCTCACGCCCATCACGTCGGTATAGAACTTCATCAGGAAGCTGGACGACAGGATAAAAGTAAAATCGTTGGCGAAATCGCCGAACATATAGCCGACCTTGTCCCGCATCCCAAACGGGGTGGTCTTTTGCATTTCATTTGCCATTGTATTCTCCTTCGGTGGTCAATTCAAAACGGTACAGCGTCCCTTCTGCTGTATCCAAGTTTGTACTCCAATATTATGACAAACTTTTATCAAAAAATGTTAGAATATTTTTTAGGTGAATTCGTACAATTTTAAGGTATTGTTTTTGTACATTTTCACAGTTCGTTCACATTTTGTTTTTCCCTCTTTTTCCCAGCATTCACTTTTTGTGGCACTCTTTACGGAAGTTTTTAAACAAGGCCGGAGATAATAGGTATTCTGCCCAGAGCAGCGCCTGTTTTCCTGAAAAAAGTCTGGATTTATTCAAAAATCTTTCTATCCCTTTTATAAAATTTCTGTCATACTGGGTACAAAGACAATAAACGCCCCTGTGGCACGCAAAATGCCGCCGGGCTGATGAATGTGAGGTCATCCTGATGAACCGCTCCCTGCTGTATCCCCGCGCTACCACCACCCGCCGTCTCATCGGCCTGGACGGGATGTGGCGTTTCAGCTTCGACCCCGAGAGCAAGGGTGTGGAGGACGGATGGGCGCTCGAACTGCCCTCCTCTCTTTCCATGCCGGTACCCGCCTCCTTCTGCGACCTGTTCACCGACAAGGCCTCCCGCGAATACTGCGGTGATTTCTGGTACGAGACCAGCTTTTTTGTCCCTGCGGAATGGAGCGGCTGGGACATCGTTCTCCGGTTTGGCTCGGTCACCCACCGGGCCCGGGTCTTCGTCAATGGCGTGGAGGTGGCCCAGCACGAGGGCGGCTTCCTGCCCTTTGATGCCACCGTGACCAACATCGTGCGCTACAACCAGTTCAACAAGCTCAGTGTTCTGGCGAACAACGAGCTCAGCGAGACGATGCTGCCCGCAGGCACCACCCGCACCCTTGCGGATGGCAGAAAGATCGCCGCACCCTACTTTGATTTTTACAACTACGCCGGCATCCACCGGCCCGTCTGGCTGATGGCCCTGCCCAAGGAGCGGGTGCTGGACTATTCCACACGATACCGCCTGACCGAGACCGGGGCCGAGATCGACTATACCGTGACCACCAACGGCCCCCACCCCGTGACTGTGGAGCTTTACGACGGCACCACCCGGGTGGCCGAAAGCTCCGGCACCACCGGCACGCTGGTGGTCAAAAACGCCAAGCTGTGGAACGTCCACGCCGCCTATCTCTACGATCTGGTCATCCGCATCCACGAGGGCAGCGCGGTGGTGGACGAGTATCTGGACCGGATCGGCATCCGCACCTTTGAGATCCGGCACGGGCGTTTCCTGCTCAACGGCAGCCCGGTCTATCTGCGGGGTTTCGGCCGGCACGAGGATGCCGACATCCGGGGCCGCGGGCTCGATCTGCCCACCGTCAAGCGGGATTTTGAGCTGATGAAGTGGATCGGCGCAAACTGCTTCCGCACCAGCCACTACCCCTACGCTGAGGAGATCTATCAGATGGCCGATGAGGAGGGCTTCCTCATCATTGACGAAGTCCCCGCCGTGGGCTTTCTGCAGAGCACGGCCAACTTCCTGGCCGCCAATCAGGGCAACGGCAGGCAGCAGGGCTTTTTTGAGAAGGAGACCACGCCTGCGCTGCTCAAGAACCACAAGGCAGCCCTGACCGATATGATCGACCGGGACAAAAACCATCCCTCGGTCATCGGGTGGAGCCTGCTCAACGAGCCTCAGTGCACCAGCGCGGGCACCGAGGAATACTTCAAGCCCCTGTTCGAGCTGGCCCGCCGCCTCGACCCCCAGAAGCGTCCCCGTACTTATACGGTCCTGATGACCAGCCTGCCCGACACCAGCAAGGGCCAGCGCTTTGCCGATTTCGTCAGCCTGAACCGCTACTACGGCTGGTACAACCTTTCCGGTGACATGGACGCCGCTTGCTACGGCCTGAATCAGGAGCTGGATTTCTGGGCAGAGCAGCACAAGCCCGTGATGATGAGCGAGTACGGCGCAGACACTGTGGCAGGCCTGCACACCGCCGGAGCCGAGATGTTCAGTGAGGAGTTTCAGGTGGAGTTCTACCGCCGTCTGGATGCAGAGTTTGACAAGCGCCCGTGGTTTGTGGGAGAATTTGTCTGGAACTTTGCAGACTACGACACCGTGCAGGGCCCCATGCGGGTGGACGGCAACAAAAAGGGTCTGTTCACCCGGGACCGCCGCCCCAAGCTGGGGATGCACTTTCTGCGCCAGCGCTGGCACGATATCCCAAACTTTGGATTTAAGGAGTAATCAAGATGAAAACCTACCAGAATCATGCCATGACCGACGCCGAGGCACGGCAGGCACTGGCCGATGCCTGCAAACAGGTGGAGACCAATCTGCCCCTGTACACCTACCAGTGCCAGAACCATTCCAGCGTCAACAATATCTACCCCGGCTGCGCCAATAACCAGTGGACCTGCGGCTTTTGGCCCGGTGAGATCTGGCTGGCCTACGAGGCCATCGGGGAGGAGAAATTCAAGACTGCCGCCCTCATTCAGGTGGACAGCTTTGCGGACCGCATTGCCCGCAAGGTGGAGGTGGACCACCACGATATGGGCTTTTTGTACAGCCCCACCTGCGTGGCAGCATGGAAGCTGGTGGGCAGCGAAAAGGGCAAAAACGCCGCCATTGCCGCCGCCGACCAGCTGCTGACCCGCTATCAGCCCAGCGGCCGCTTCTTGCAGGCATGGGGCACCATGGACGACCCCGGCAACTACCGCTATATCATCGACTGTATGCTCAATGTGCCGCTGCTGTACTGGGCGGCACAGGTGACCGGCAGCGACCACTACCGCGAGATCGCCGCCGCCCACACCGCCACCACGCTGGCAAACTCCTTCCGGCCGGACGGCAGCACCTACCACACCTTCTTTATGAACCCGGACGGCACCCCCAAGGGCGGCCGCACCTGTCAGGGCTATAAGGACGACAGCTTCTGGGCGCGGGGACAGGCGTGGGGCGTGTACGGCAGCGCCATCGGCTACACCTACACCCACGATGAAAAGTTTTTGGATGTGTTCCGCAAGGCGCTGGCGTTCTACCTCTCCCGCCTGCCGGAGGACATGATCCCCTGCTGGGATATGCTGTTTGCCCCGGAAAGCGGCGAACCCCGGGATTCCTCCTCTGCGGCCATCGTGGCCTGCGGCCTGCTGGAAGCGGCAAAATATGTGGACGAAGCAGAAGCCGCCCAGTGGCGCACGCTGGCACGGCAGATGCTGGCCAGCCTTGCCGCAAACTACGCGGTAAAGCCCGGCACCCTCGGCTCCGGCCAGCTGCTGCACGGCACTTACAGCAAAAAGAGCCCCTACAACACCTGCACCCCGGAGGGCGTGGATGAATGCACGAGCTGGGGCGATTATTTCTACATGGAGGCGCTGACCCGCCTGACCAAAGACTGGGAGATGTACTGGTGATGAACTTGCAGACCAAAGCGGATTTTACCGCACTGATGCACAAATTTCTCGACCCGCTCAAGCCTTATTATTCCGCAGGCTGTGCCCGGCTGCATCTGGGCGAGACGGGCGTGACCTACAACCAAAATGCCATTGAGCTGGAAGCCTTCAGCCGCCCGCTGTGGGCGCTGGTGCCCTTCTGGGTGGGCGGCGGCTCTGAGCCGGAATTTGAAACCATCTACCGCAAGGGTCTTGCCGCCGGCACCGACCCGGAAAACCCCGAATACTGGGGCACCACCGGGGAGTACGACCAGTGTTATGTGGAGATGGCTGCCATTGCCTGCGGCATCCTCACCGCACCGGAAAAGCTGTGGACCCCGCTTTCTGGCACCGAAAAACAGAACCTTGCTGCATGGCTGGGGCAGATCAACGCCCACACCATCCCGGACTGCAACTGGCAGTTTTTCCGCATCCTTGTAAACCTTGCCCTGAAAAGCGTGGGGATGCCTTACAGCCCGGAACTGCTGGAGGACGGCCTTTGCAAGATCGACAGCTATTACAGCGGCGACGGCTGGTCCACCGATGGCGCCTCCGTGCAAAAGGATTACTACATCCCGTGGGCCATCCAGTATTACGGGCTGCTCTACTCTAAATTTGCCGCCGACACCGACCCCCGGCGTGCTGCACTCTACCGCCAGCGCGCCCAGCTGTTCGCGCAGCAGTTCGTCTATTGGTTCGATGCCAACGGTGCAGCCCTGCCCTTTGGCCGCAGCCTGACCTACCGCTTTGCCCAGAACAGCTTCTGGGCGGCCTGCATCTGGGCAGGGCTGGAGCCGCTGCCCCTGCCGGTGATGAAAGGGCTCATCGTCCGCAACTTCAACTGGTGGCTGGGGCAGAAAATGTTCGACCGGGACGGCATCCTGACCATCGGCTACTGCTACCCGCAGATGTACATGGCCGAGCGGTACAACGCCCCCGGCAGCCCTTACTGGAGCATGAAGAGCTTTTTGCTGCTTGCTTTGCCGGACGACCACCCCTTCTGGTCAGCCGAAGCCGCGCCTATGCCCGCATTGGAGCGGCTCAAGCCCATGCCCTACGCCAATATGCTGGTGCAGCGCCGGGCGGGGTGGGTAACGGCCTATGCCGCCGGTGTCAACGAGGGCCACGGCCACGGACAGTTCCCGGAAAAGTACGCAAAATTTGCCTACGATACCCGCTTTGGCTTCTGCGCCTCCCGCAGCCGGGAGGTGCTCAATCAGGCCGCGCCGGACAGTATGCTGGCCTTTGTCATCGACGACAACGTGTTTGTGCGCAAGGTGAGCAAAACGTGGGAAATTGAAGCCGGGGCTGTGACTGCGCAGTGGTCGCCCTTTCCCGGCATTGAGGTGACCACTACCATCACCCCCACTGCCACCGGTCACCGCCGCCATCACGAGATTGACAGCAGCTTCGACTGCGAAGCCTACGACTGCGGTTTTGCCGTGCCCAATTTTGCACCGGGCTATGCCGAAAGCGTGGAAAATGACACCGCCGAAGCCCATTGCGACACCCTGCGCTGCACCGTGCGCGGCAGGGGAGAAGCAGTGGTCATCGGCTGCGACCCCAACACCAGCCTGTACTTCACCAACGTCCATCTGCCCGCCGTGAAGTACCACATCCCCAAGGGGCACACAGAACTGGACACCGAGGTCTTTGACGAAGCAGACTGATGCCGCTTCTTTCCAGAAAAACAGTCGTTTTGTGCGGCTGTTTTTCTTATATCCTGTGCTATAATAAAAGCAGAAAATGCTGCGAGGTGACATTTATGCCTTTGAATCATCCCATTACCCCGGCGCTTCTGGCCGACCCGGAAATTTTCCAGCAGAACCGTCTGCCCTTCCATGCCCATTTTACCGACCAGACCAGCCTGGAACTGCCCCTGACCGTCAGCTTGGACGGCGAGTGGAACTTCCGCTATGCGGAAAACCTGACTGCGCCCTTCTCGGAGTGGGACACTCTGACTGTGCCGGGCTTCATCCAGATGCAGAGCCTGCAAAAGCCCGGCCAGCCCTACGGCGCGCCCCATTACGTCAACACCCAGTACCCGTGGGACGGCCACGAAAAGCTGCACCCCGGTCAGATTCCGCAGGATTATAACCCCATCGGGGAATACCAGCGCAGTTTCACCCTGCCGGAAAGCTGGGCAAGCTGCTATCTGCGCCTGAACGGTGCCGACAGTGCCGCCGCCGTCTGGTGCAATGACGTTTACATCGGCTACACCGAGGATACCTTTACCCCGGCGGAATTTGACATGACTGCTGCCGTCCACCCCGGCGAAAATACCCTGACGGTACAGGTGTACCGTTTCTCCTCCGGCAGCTGGCTGGAGGATCAGGATTTCTGGCGCATGAGCGGCTTATTCCGCTCCGTGGAGCTGTTCACCAAGCCGGAGCTCCATCTGGAAGATGTCTTTGTGAAGCAGAGCTTTGCAGAGGATTTTTCCAGTGCCACCGTCACCTTTGACTGCAAAGTCAGCGGCGCGGGAACGGTGTCAGTGGTGTTCAATGGGCAGGAGCAGTCCGCTGAGGTGGGCGAGCCTGCCGAATACGACAGCGGTGTGGTGTTCGGCAAGGGCGAGGCCGACCCGGACGTGGAAGAGGATGTGCAGGATGTCTCCTTCACCTTTACGGTGGAGCATCCCGCCCTGTGGAGTGCCGAGCAGCCGAACCTGTACGAAGCAGAAATTGCCCTGCTGAACGAGGGTGCTCTCGTGGAGCGCACCGGCGTGAAAGTCGGTCTGCGCAAATTTGAACGGAAAGACCGCCAGATGCTTTTGAACGGCAAGCGTATCGTGTTCAAGGGCGTCAACCGCCATGAGTGGAGCTGCCGCACCGGCCGCACCGTCAGCCGGGAAGAGATGCTGTGGGATGTAAAGAACCTGAAAGCCCATAACGTCAACGCCGTGCGCACCAGCCACTACCCGGATGACCCGTATTTCTTGCAGCTCTGCGATGAATACGGCCTGTATGTCATCGGGGAGACGAATCTGGAGACCCACGGCACATGGCAGAAGCTGGGTGCGGACGGCTCGGACGAGTGGACGCTGCCCGGTGCCCGCCCGGAGTGGCGGGAAAATGTGCTTGCCCGCGCCGAAGCCATGCTGGAACGGGACAAAAACCACCCCGCTATCCTCATCTGGTCTTGCGGCAACGAGAGCCACGGCGGCAAGACCCTGTGGGAGATGAGCGAGTATTTCCGCCGCACCGACCCCAGCCGCCTTGTGCACTACGAGGGCATTTTCTGGAACCGGGAATACCCCGCCACCTCCGATATGGAAAGCCAGATGTACACCCCGGTGGCAGACATCAAAAAGTTTCTGGCAGAGCACCCGGAAAAGCCCTTTATCATGTGCGAGTACAGCCACGCTATGGGCAACTCCAACGGCGGCATCACCGACTACACCGAGTATGCCTACGAAGAGCCGCTGTATCAGGGCGGGTTTATCTGGGAGTACATGGACCACGGCATCGCGGTCACTGACCCGGACGGCAAGCCCGGCTTTGCCTATGGCGGCGACTTCGGCGACCGCCCCACCGACCGGGAATTCTGCGTGGACGGCCTTGTGCTGCCCGACCGCCGCAATACTCCCAAGATGGATGCAGTCAAGGCGGCCTACGCACCGCTGAAAATCACCCTGACCGACACCGAAGTCGTGATTGAAAACCGGAACCTCTTTACCGACCTGAGCGCCTACGACCTTGTGTTTGCATCCTCGGTCAACGGCAAGCCGGAGCGCCGCGCGGTACTGCGGGCAGACTGCAAACCGGGTGAACAAGTGCGCATTCCGTTCCCGTTCGCTCTGCCGGAAGAAGGGCTTGCCTGCATGACCGTTACCGCTGTGCAGCGGGCTGTGCTGCCTGGCATCCCAGCGGGCTATGAAGCCGCTTTTGGACAGGTATGGCACAACCACGTCGCCGCCCGGCTCACCGCTGCCGCGCCGGAATTGGTGGCAATGGACTGCAACATCGGAATAAAGGGTGAGGGTTTCGAGTACATTTTCGGCCGCGGCAAGGGGCTTGTGTCCATCCGCTATAACGGCGTGCAGCTGCTGGACGATACCGTGCGCCCTAACTTCTGGCGCGCGCCCACTAACAACGGCAAAACCAGCCGACACCACCCGGAGCACCGGGTGGAAGTCTGCTGGTTTGCACGCATTCCGTGGCGTGCTGCGGGTACTCCGCCCGGCAGACGTTTCGGAATCAGAATGAAGGAATGGGTGAAAAAGGAGGAAGGTGTTTCTTTTGGTGAGACCTCAGAACAGCAGCCCACAGCGACCATAATGGCAGATGCAACCCATGCGTAGGGGAGGGTGTGCTTCTGGTGGTCGCCCAGGTCCTGGCCGGAAAGGCCCAGCAGCAGGAAGGTGGCACCCGTCAGGGGACTGAGCGGGAAGCCCAGCGTCATCTGGCCCATGATGGAAGCCTTTGCCACAGCCAGTGCGTTGCCGCCCATGGCGGAAACAGCGTTGGCGATGACAGGCATAACACCGTAGTAGTAGGAGTCCGGGTCAAACAGCAGGCTCAGCGGAACGCTGAACAGGCCGACGATGGGAGCAATGAAGGTGCCCATGCTGGTGGGGATGATGGAGACCAGAGCGTCGGTCATGGCAGCCAGCATACCGGAATTCTTGACCACACCGGTGAATGCGCCTGCGGCAAAGACGATGGAGACCATCAGGAATGCGGCCTGTGCATGACTGTTGATGATCTTGTGCTGCAGATCCACACTGGGGTAGTTGACGATGAGCAGGACGCAGTAGCCGATCATAAAGGTGATAGCCGGGCTGAGGCGGTTGGTAACGAGGATGTACAGGATGACCAGGATCAGTGCCACATTGAAGTACCAGCGCCAGCCGGAGCGGGCCAGTTCGTTGGAGGTGTTGGTGGTCTTTGCTTCGGTCAGACCGGTGACCTCCTGCGCGGGGATGCCTGCAAGCAGCAGGAGGTGTGAAATAAAAGGACAGCCGACTGGTGGTGCACAAACAGGTCAAAGCGCTGACGGTATTGTATCTGGTTCCCTACCAGCATTTCGGGGTGGACTTTGCGCCGTATCAGATCTTGCTGGTGATGGGTGCTGTTTTTGTTCTGCTGGCGATCCCGTTCCTCCTGTTCTATGATCGAACAGTGCTGCCCCTATGCAACAGATGTCTGCCGCGGCAGGAATGCACCTGTATGCCAACGGCTACCGCCCTGTGATGGATGCTCTGCTGCCGCTGCTGCGCAAAATCGGAGAAGAACAGGGAGGAAAGCAATGACCGGAGTCTTTGGTGTTGTTCTGGGGCAGATCCTTCTGATGTTCCTCTATCTCATCATAGGTTATGTGCTTTATCGTACCGGACTAATCACCCAGGAGGGCAGCAAGGCACTGGCTCACCTGCTGTTATATTGCGTGCTGCCCTGTGTTGTGCTAAAATCATTTTGTATTGAGTATTCGGCAAAGGGAGCTGTGGAATTGGCTGTCAGCATTGCGGCAGGTGCCGGGGTGTTGCTGCTCTCCATGGCGGTGTCGTGGCTCTTTTTCCGCAAAGACCCCATGGCGCAGATCGGTGTGGCTTTTTCCAACGCCGGGTTCATGGGATTTCCGCTGGTCACAGCAGTGCTGGGTGGAGAAGCCGTGTTCTACGCAGCAGGCTTTGTGGCCCTGCTGAATGCTTTGCAGTGGACCTACGGCCAGGCAAAGCTTTCCGGGGACAAAAAGTACATCCAACTGGGGGCAGTGCTCAAAAATCCGTTGGTGCTCTCCCTGTTGGGCGGTGTGATGATCTACTTCTGCCGCATCCCGGTGCCGCAGTTCCTCCGCACCCCCATGGGGGCCATTGCGGGCATGAACGCTCCGCTTGCCATGATCGTGCTGGGTGTTGCCGGACTGGGCACGGTGGTGTATCTCCAGTTTATCCGTCCCGCCATGGCGGCGAAAAAAGCAGGTTCCAAGGAGCTGTTTGTCTCCGAGGACGACGACGGATACACCGTCAGCCAGACCCCCGCAGACCCCATGAGTGATACTGCGGAAATCAATCTCCCCGATGACGGAGACGACAAAGAATAAATCTTCTTTGAAATTCCACAGGACCGGTTTTGACAGCCGGTCCTGTTTTTTCTTGCCAAAGCACCGGTTCTGTGCTACACTGAAACAAACAGAGAAAGGAACGGTATTTCGAAACATGCGCATTTGCTGATTTTTTCACACATCCATTTTGTATCAAATGGCGGGG
>ERZ779869.2823-NODE-2823-length-13940-cov-6.296435_pt1 | contig 13940 bp, 10 predicted proteins | sample MGYA00511557_ERZ779869 | MGnify/ENA primary metagenome ERZ779869 (study PRJEB29588, sample SAMEA2154620) | human gut metagenome | biome: human gut; feature: human-associated habitat; material: faeces | place: Denmark | collected 2008/2010 ...
CCGCCGCCCGCGCCCACATTTCCGCCCGCCGGTTGACATAGCGCTCCGGATTATCCGCCCGCTCGCCGAAATTGACCGCCGTAATACATTCGGCAAACCCGTTGGCGACAAGGACGTCAAACACGCCAGCCCCCAACCCGCCGACATCAATACACACGCGTGCCGGATGCTCCGCGGCAATGACCCCGCCGACCAGATTGGCAACCTGCACCACGTCAAGTTTCTGATACGTCTTAACCGCGCACACCTGCCTCCCGCGCCGATAGCAAAGCGCTGTCTTGTCGTCGCCGAACCGCGCCACGTCCACCCCGACGATAAGCGGCGCCGCCCCGTCGGCAATTTCCACTCTTGCTTCCAGCGCGCGGTAAACCTCCTCGCGCCCGATAAGGTGATCGTCCGCCGCCAGCCGCGGCTCTCCCTCCCAGACGTGCAGATACTCGCCGTAATTTTCGGCTTTCATCTTTGCCGCCAGCCGCCGCATATTCTCAGGACAGTAAGGATTGTCGTAATAGTTGACCTTGCGCACGATTGTATCCGCATCAGGATGCAGTGCCAGCGCCTTCCATACCGGGTCGGCCTCCTCCTCGCGGTTCAGCGACAGCCAGATTTCCGACCCCGGCTTGCGGATAGTCGGGTCAAGCACCAGCCACGCACGCTCGGAAATCTTCTGCGCCTCCTCGCACCAGCAGATATCCACCCCTTCCAGCGATTTGATATTCTGCGCGTTATGCTCCATAATCCCTTTAAAAATGAATTTGGACTTGTTCTTGAGGTTGACAATCCGGTCGTCATACAGCCTGTAATCGCCGAGGCGGTAATAGGCAATCCGGTCGGCAATCAGCTTGTAAACGGAATCCTTTATGGAGTTCTGCACCTCGCGCACGCACGCAATCAGCATCTTCCGGCTTGTCGCCAGCGTCAGCAGCGCGTCCGCAAACGCAAACGACTTGCCGCCAGCCCGTCCGCCGTAAAACATTTTATAGCGCGCCTTTGCCGTCAGCAGTTCCTGAAACGCTTTCGGCAGCTCAACCTTCATCACTCATCTCTCCCCGATTTTCCGTCCGGCTCATTCCGGTTTCTCCATTCCGGCACCTTTTCCGTCCGGCACCCGACCTCACACAAATTTCACTACAATCTCCGCCACACCGCCGTCCCCGCTGTCGCTTTCGCCGCCTGCAATCTTGTCCCACACCGGCTCGGGACAGGATTTCTGCGCCAGCCACTTTTCCGTCTCAATCAGAAGCTTCGCCGTGGAATTGTCAATCTCCCCGGTTTTCAGATCCGCCACGATTTTCCTGATGTCGTCGGTACACCGGTCGGCATAGTCTGCCTGCGCCAGCTGATATGCCTCGCGCAGTGTCTCGTCTGCCGCCGTCGCCGCATAAAAATCGCGGGTGCTGATGCCCGCGCGCCGGCAGGCTGCAAACAATGAGTTTCCCTCCCGCACCGCCTCAAACACGATGTCGGGCACTACCGCCCGAGTTGCCTTTTTACTGTTTTTTCCTGTAGCCATTATCTCCGCCGCTCATTAATTCCACCGTTCGCCACCCGCACATACCGTCCCGTTGTACGCCGAAACATCATACCACACCGCCCGCACCTGCATACAGTACATATCGCCCCGCCGTATACTGGCTTCCCCCACGCATCACATCTGCGGGCCCCGCATACAAAAAGAGCGCTCTGCCGACCCTGCCGCCGTCAAAACGCTCCAATGACATTCAACTTAAATTTAAACTTTAAAAATAATCTACAACCAGATTCAACTTTTCTGATATACAGTCTTCCACGATAACCAACTTTATAACACCCCTTGTCATAGATGTCAATACTTTCGCCCCTGTTCTGAAAGAAAAAATATTACGCGTAAAATCAATATATTAAACAAATTGTGCATATATTTTTTGTTTGATTGACTAAAAAAGCCCCGCGCCCTACCCTCATAATATGAAGAAAATGACAGAAAAAACAGCCCCCGTTTCCCCCGCCGGACTCTCTCCGGCGTATCTTCCGCATACACCCGAACCGTCCCCCGCCGGACTCTCTCCGGCGAACCTTCCGCATACTCCCGTGCCTTCCCCCGCCGGACACACGCTGTACGAACGCCTTCGCGACTTCGATCTCCCGGGGATTGTCGTCCGCCGCCTGCAACAGGCCGACCGTCCGTTCTGGCTTGCATTCGCCGCCGTTTTTCTGGCTCTGAACCTTATCTTTCTGTTTCACGGCGCCCATTTTATGTTTGGCGACCACGACTGGAAATATCTGAAACACGGCATTTCCCTCGGCGCCGGATTGTTTGAAGGCAGGTTCAGCCAGTTTGTTCCCGTAACGCTGCTGAGCCGCGGCGAAATCCTTCCCGTAATCAACAATGCCCTCGGTTTCGCAGGCTTCGCCCTCGGCGTCGCCATGCTCGCCCGCTACTGGCGCCTGCCGCATACAAAAACCGCCTGTGTTTTGTTTGCCCTGTTCGCGGCATTAACGCCGTATGTCCTGTCTTTCATGTATTTTGCCTTCCTCGTTATTCCCGTCTTAGGCTGGAATATGTTTGTCATCGGCTCCCTGCTCATCAGTGAAAAGGAAGAGCGCTTTTCCCTCCGCCGCACCGTTTCCGCCGCCGTTTTGACAACACTGGCTCTCGGCGGCTATCCTCCTGTCATCAACCTGATTGCGGTTGCTTTTTCCGTCCGCCTGCTGTTTGCCGCCTTGTTTGAAATCCCTTCTCCCGCCGCCGCAACGCCCGGCACCCCGCTCCCTCTTTCCCTCCCCGCAGTATTAAAAACGCTCTGCCGCCGTTTCCGTTGGACGGCGTTTAACCTTGTCCTCGGCGCAGCTTGCTATAAGCTCTGCCTTTGGGCTCTGACGCGTACTGGTGCCGTCAATGCTTCTTATTACAACCTGCAAACCACGCCGCTTGCCGAATGGGGCGCAAAATTTCTCCTCGTCAGCCGCGATGCATTGCTCCAATTCTCTGCCACCCTGCCTTTTATCCCCGCCGCATATAAAGCGGCCGCCGGAATTGTTGTCCTTGCCGGAATTGCCGCTGCCCTGTTGCGCATATTCGCACCGTTTCGCACCAACGCCCCCGCTGCCTTATCTGCTGCCTCAGGCGCCACGGTTTCCGCCTCGGTTGCAGACACCGCCGCCGCAAATTCCGACACGCCGGATATGCCATACTCATTTTCCGCCGGTGCCAAAATCTTTGTTATTCTGCTCCTTGCCGCCGTTTTTTATGCCCCGCTTGTTACGCTGTTTATCTCCACATCGCTCGCCGAAACCGAATTTTCTCCCCGTATCGACTTTTTCGGGCTGATGTACCTGTACGCCGCCATGTTCGCCCTCACGTTGAAAAACGCCGCATCTGCAGCCCCTGTCGCCTCTGCGGCCGCTCCCTGTGCCATCACCCCCCCCGTTCCCTGTGCCATCACCCGCCCCATTCCCTGCGCCGCCGTATTTTGCAAAAACCTAGCCGTCCTCGGCGCCGCCGCAGCAGCCGCCATCGCTGTCAACTGCCTGTTTGAGGCGCAAAAAGTCTGGAAACTGGGCTTTGATGCCGAAATGAAACTTTATCGCCGTGCCGCCGCACGCTTTATGGCATCGCCCGATTTCAGCCCCGGCCATCGCTATATTATGGTGCAGGGTGGTTCTCCGGCATTCCGCCCCCGCTTTTACCATACGCCGTATCATTACGGCAGCGACGATCTGCTCGGCATTTCCTATGTTCCGGGCATGAATCCGTCCGTCATGTGGAATTACTACGGCGTTGCCGAATACGCCGATCCCACCGCCTATGTCTACACTTTACGCCCTGACGCTGCCGCCGCAGCCGCAATCGGCAATGCCCGTCCCTGGCCCGCGCCGCAAAGCACGCTCGTCCAGCCTGCCGCTTCTCCCGCCGGACAAAACATAATCCTGCTCATTCTCTCTCCCGAAGGTCTTTCCGGCCTGAAAAGCACCTACGGGCTGTAAAGCTGCCGGTAAAGCTTTCCCTTTTCCGCCCACAAAAAAACGCACCGCTTTCCCGCTGTGCGCCTTTTCCTTTTTCCTGCCGTTTCCGGTTCCCGGATATTCGGCTCTCAGCCTTCCTGCTCCCAGCTCAGACATTCGGCTCTCTGCCTTCCTGCTCCCTGCCGTTTCCTGCTCCCAGCCATTCTGTTCTCAGAGCTCCTTCTCCCGGCTGTCCGGCTCCGAAGTGTCCGAGCTGCTCCGGGATATCCGGGCAGCCCCGCCGGTTCTACTTGCGCTTAAACCTGTCGCGCCCGCCGCTCTCCCCGCTCTTGCGGAACTTGAACAGCCCTTCGTCCAGCTTTCCGTCCACAACCGTATCGTACAGCGACAAAGAAACCTCCATTGCCTGCGGCGTTACGACTTTCCACTGCCGAAGCTCAAACGGATTGTTGGCAAACACCAGCGTAAACGGCCCCAAATCTCCGGCATTTGCGTACTGCAGTCCGACGCGCATAACGCCCGGATCTTCATAAAAATTGGTAACCTTAAGCTCTTTCCCGTCAATTTTGACCGTATTCGCCAGAATAGCCGCCGCCGGAATATCCTCATAATCAATGTTCGTAATCTGATCCAGTTCCTTGTCGTAATAGACGATATAATCGCCGTTGCCGACAATCAGCACATTGGACGGCGCATTGTATTCCATGCGGATTTTATTGGGCTTTTCAATATAAAGCCGCCCTTCCACCTTCTCGCCGTTGCTGGCAATCTGTACAAAATCGGCACGCATCGTCTTAATCGAATTAAGATAGTTTTCTATCTTCTTGACGTCCTCGGAATCGGCTTTCGTCTGCGCTGCCAGCGCACTGCCGTCCGCGCCGGTTCCCAGGCATCCCAGCGCCACAACCGCCGCCGCAATCAGTTTTTCCGTATTCATTCGCAGTATCCCTTAAATTAACTTAAATCTTCACCTAAAATAAACGCCGGACGCCTTTTTTTCAAGTCATTTTAAAGGTTATCTGCAAAAATCTGCCGCGCCGGACGCCCTGCAGTCCACCGCTGTGCCTTTCTCCGTCCCTGCCGCGCCGTTCCTCTCTCCCGCAATTGCCGTTTCACGCCCGCCGCATTCTAAAAAAAATCCGTTCTTTCCCTTGACTCGGCCCCCAAAATATGCTACACTCTGCACCATTGAAAATCTCTTATTTAGTTGAAATTTCTTATTAAGGTATAATCAGAGGGGCTGAAACAAATGTCTTACGCAGAACGGACATCACCGGAAATTCTCCTGTTGGAAAAGCTTGAAGAAGTGGACAAAGCCCTGCCGCCTGCGCTGTGGGAACAGATGCGTGCCGACGTCGGCATGGCAGAATCGCTTGAACGTGCCGACAAGACCATGCTCCCCGCCGTCCGCCAGCGCAAACGGATGTTTCTGCGCGACTTTGTCGAAAAAGCCGTCAGCATGCCGCTTAAGATTTATCCGGACGTTCCGCCGGAAACCGAACGCCAGCTCTACCGGCTTCACCTGTTCTGCTGTCAGCGCGCCATTCACTGCCCCGAAGTGCGCCGCAATCCGTTTCAGCTTGGTTTTGAAGCGCTGCGCGAGATGAAAACCGCGCTGACCGGCATGATGATTTCCTATCGCCTGATAGACCCGTCCTGCCCCTATAGCTGGGACCGGAAGTTTTTTGAAACCAACATCATCACCGACAAGGACGCCGAAGGCCGCACCGTCGTCAAATTCAACCGTATCCCGCCGCATATCGTTCCGCTTGCCGTTACCGAAGAACTTGTTACCGACTGGCTCATTTATCGCGCGTATGACAATAACGGCATCCGTACCCTGATGGATTATAAGAATAACCTGCTGACCCTGCCGGACTATCAGCGCGGCGGCGCCCCCGAAAGCGAATTTTCGCGTTTTGAACGCAAAATGCAGGAGCAGCGCAATCGTGAAGAAAAACATAAGAACCAGGAGCTTGACCTCGAATTCCGCAAAACGCTGGTACGCAGCGTCGCCGAACAAACCGCTGCCCGTATGCTGAATACCGGCCTGTCGGATTTGGAAATCCTCAATCAGGCATATAACGCCGACCTTAATACGCTGGTAGATAACCGCCCGTCCGCCGCCCGCTATGCTGCCCACAGCCTTCCCGGCACCGCACACAGCCATTTCGACGCCGCTCAAACGCTTCCGTCCTGGTCGGCCAATCCCGCCCGGGAGCTCCCGCCGCAGCCGGAATTCAGCACGGCTTTGTCTTCAAACTACCGGCATAGTCCAGACTGCCTGCCAGCCCTTTCCCGGTATGGCACGGCGCCAATCGCCGCCGAACCTGCCTCGGCTCCGCAAGCCCTGCCCGCTCCGTACCCGTCTCCTGCCTCGTACCAGACCCAACCCGCTCCTGCCTCGCAGCCGCAACAGCCGGCCGGCGCCTCCCGGAAAAAGCGAGCCCCCAAAACGCCGCAGTCATCTATTATGGATGAAGTCATCGCCCGCTTTTTGGAAGAATAACCTCCCCAACATTCTGAAAGAGAATTTTCCTTTCCTTCTTGAATTGTCCAAATTTCAAAGCACAATTCATAAAGGAAAAGATTATTTTTCCCTTGCTTTTTAAGCTCAACGGCAGAAGATGAAAGCATAAAACTCTCTACCGGAGTAAAAGATATGAATAATTATACCGAACCGCCCTTCTCAGAGCTATTTTCTAGAGTGCCATCATCTTTAAAATATTGGGGTGTTCGTTCAGATTCGGTCAAATTAAAGTTTTTTTCCTCTCGATTCTTTTTTCTGATTTTTACGTTTTATTATCTGCTTTTAAGTTACGCTTCCCAAAGTGCTAGTTTGTGGAGTCTTAATAATGACGATATCTAATATTTTATTTTTTCTATTCTTACTTCCACTTCTATTTATTTTCAAGTTAGGTGGAACCTATGGTAGTGATGGTCTAGGACAAATTTTTTATTTACTCTACTATTACGCTATTGCAATTTGGGGAATAATACTTCTTATTTTACATAAAAATACAAATAAGAAAATAAAATACAATATTTGGGGAATAATATTGTTTTTGTTTATTACTTCCCACTATATTACTATTTGCCGCCATGGGATTAAAGCTCTAGACTATCTATTCCCTCTTATTATATGGCCTCCATTAACAATTCTTTGGATATTAGTAAGAAAATTAAAATTTTGGTACTTTTATTTATTATGTTTTGTAGCAGTTCCGATCTTTTTTAGTATAAAAGATTTTATAAAAGAACAACAGTTCTCAATAAGCTGTGAACAGCAAACACCACCAATACAGTATAACCCGATATATCTGCCAGAAAAATTTTTTCATATGGCCAATGGAAAACTCGAGACTAATATTATTGAAGTTGACGGAAAATACAATGAGAAAAAAGAGTGGATATCATATTTAGATGAACGGTTATATGAAGATGAAGATTATCATAATCAAATTCTTGTATACACAAGTTGTTCTGATTTAAAATACATCAAAAATATTTTAAAAACTATTTCTGCAAATAATGTAGTGTTATGTCATGACAGATCCATAAAAGAAACTTCTTCCGAAGTCCAACAAATTGTTAATACCATAAACCTTGTTAAAGACGGGAAAATAGAACCAATAGTTACAGACATTAGATTGCGTCTTGCTGCAAAACCCTTTATAGGCAGCTTTCTGGCCAAAAAGGGTAAAAAAAACATAACTTATTGCACTTATTCAGATTATGATCCTCAAAATAACACTCTGTGGAGAAAGATTAAAACAGATAAATCATATTCAAAATTTATTAAAATCAAAAAAAATAATGGAAAGTTTGACAAGGATACCAGCAACGAAATATTTACCCCATAATCAGCTCACCCTGCATTTACAGTTTTCATCATTCTAAGGAGATTTAATATGACTACTTTATCTGATTCTTCAACAATCAACATCAGCGATGAGCATAAATATGCGATTTTAAGTAAATTAGCTTATGAAAATCTTTCCACAGGTTTTAATTTTTCTAATCTTGATATAGTAAAATAATGAGCTCCAAATGAAAAATACATTAAATAAAATGACCCCTTATTTGTTTTTTGGAATTTTGATAATTTATATATTGAATGGATATAAAATTATTAATACATTTGAAATAATTTTTGATAGACATGTTAATACAAAACTATCAGGAGAAAGTAAATTTGTGGATTTTTTCTACTTTATCTTTTCTGTTGCAGCACTATGCATCAGCTGTTTTTACTATCTATTGATAAAACTGCTCTGCCGTCTACTCCCGATAAGACTATTCTACTGTCAGCCCCCATTTCTGACGGGACTGTTTGGTATCACTCTTTCGTATTTTTTCTTTTTCGCTACCTTCTCGCGCACCCCAGATATTCCCTCGTGCCCGCATTTCCTCTCTGCCTTCTGTCCGTTCGCTCTTCTACAGTCCGGCTCTGCACACTACTCTCACAACTTTTTTCGCAATTTTCGCTCCATTTCCATACCTCCGCAGACACAAAAAAAATCCCCTTGGGCACACAAAACGCTTATCGCAAAACCGTGCGCCTAAGAGGATAAACGGAGAAAGTGGGAGAATTTGGAGCAGGTGACGGGAATCGAACCCGCATTAAAAGCTTGGGAAGCTCTCATTCTACCATTGAATTACACCTGCAATCCATGTGAGTTATGAACCTCAAACACTGCTTTTATAAACACCGGATTTTTTTTTGCAACATTTTTCTACGACGATGTGCATAACTTCCCAACACTGCCCCACCGCTGCCAATTCCGCCGCAGCACCGCTTCCCCTCGCCCGACTATAAGCACTTCCGCCGGCCAAACCCCTGCCTGCGCGCACGCCGCACCACGCCTGAATCAACCTCAGATTCCGCCTGCGCATACGTCGCACCGTCCGCAAACCGCGCCCGCCGTACTACGCCTTCGACGACAAATACGCCGACAGAAACATATCGATATCCCCGTCAAGTACGCCGCGGTCGTCCGAAGTCTCCGCGCCGGTGCGCAGGTCTTTAATCATCTTGTACGGCTGCAAAACGTACGATCGTATCTGATATCCCCAGCCGTTGTCGCCCTGCTCTTCCCATTTTTGCTCCGCCGCCGCCTCTTTCTTGTGCAGTTCGATTTCATACAGCTTTGCCTTCAGCATATTCATTGCCTGGTCGCGGTTGGCAAACTGCGAACGCTCGGTCTGGCACGAAACCACCACCCCACTCGGAATATGCGTAATCCGCACCGCCGATTCGGTCTTGTTGATGTGTTGCCCGCCCGCACCGGACGAACGGTAGGTGTCCATTTTCAAATCCGCCGGGTTGATGTCGATATGAATGCTGTCGTCAACCACCGGATATACGCTGACTGACGCAAAGCTCGTATGCCGCCGCGCGTTGCTGTCAAACGGCGAAATCCGCACCAGCCGGTGCACGCCGCTCTCGCCTTTGAGCCACCCGTAAGCGTTGTGTCCCGATATTTTGACCGTCGCCGACTTCAGCCCCGCGACTTCGCCCTCGGTTTCTTCAACATACGAAAGTTTGTATTTGTGTTTTTCCGCCCAGCGCGAATACATTCTGAGCAGCATTTCCGCCCAGTCCTGCGCCTCGGTTCCGCCCGAGCCGGCATGCACTTCCAGGTAAGCATCGTTCTTGTCCAGCTCGCCGGAAAGCAGCGCTTCCAGTTCGTGGCGCTTAGCCTCCTGTTTCAGTTCTTCCAGATGCGCAAACAGTTCCGCCAGCATCGCCTCGTCTTCCTCGGCCTCCGCCATCTCGACCATCTCCTCGGAATTCTGCAAATCCGCCAGCAAATCCTCATAAAAGGCAATATTCTCGTCCAGCGTATTTTTCTCTCCCGTCAGTTTCAGTGCCTTTTCCTGATTGTCCCACAGCGCCGGGTCCGCCGTCAGAACCGCCAGTTCTTCCTGCCGTTGTTTCGCGTTGTCGTAGTCAAAGAGACCTCCGCAAAAGTTCGGCGCTCGCCTTGATTTCGTTAATCAGGTTATAAAATTCCGCTCTCATCTGTTGTACTCCTTAACAAAAAAACATCTCCCCCTTTCATAAGCAAAAAACCGCCGTTTGTAAAGTTTTTTTTAAACCTCGCCTGCTATATTAAGCATAAAAATCAGACCGGAGAACCCCATGGCTCAGAAAATCATCATCACCCACACCGCAAACTGCCGCGACCGTACCGAAGATATCCGCTATATTATCCTCCACTGCTCGTCCTACTCGCCCGACAAGCAGCTGGACATACTGGACAAATACGGCCTGAGCACCCATTACATCGTTTCCGAACGCGGTCAGATTACCGAAAACTGCCCCCCTGACAAAGTCGCCTATCATGCCGGCGAAAGCAGCTGGCTCGGCAGCGAAGGCAAATCCCTCAACGGCTGTTCCATCGGCATCGAACTGGAATCTTTTAACCTCGGGCAAACGCCGCAGGACTATTCTTCCGCCCAGATTTCCGCGCTCTGCCGGCTTTTAAGACAGTTGGTTTTTGCTTACCGTATCCGCCGCGAGAACATTCTTGGCCATTCCGACATCGCACCGAAACGCAAAGCCGACCCCGGCGCAGGCTTTCCCTGGCAAAAGCTTTATGCCCGCCAGCTCGTCCTTTGGCCGAGCCTGAAAAGCCTCTCTCCCGAAGCCCCGGAAGAGGAGCTGCTGCAAACCATCGGCTACGATACAGACGACCTGACTGCCGCCCGTTATGCGTTCTGCCGCCATTTCTTCCCCCGCGAAGTCGCCGTCCGCACCGACGTGCACAGCCTTTTGGACGAGCCGTATCCCAAAGATTTCGCTGTCCGCGACCGCGAAGGGTATATGCGGATGCTCCGCGCCGCCGCTTATGCCTTCCAGACCGAACGCAAAAAGAAATACTGGTACCTGAACGGCTAACTCCCTTTTTCTGTCCCGTTCTCAGCCCCGTCCTCGCGGCTGCCCAGTTTCTTCACCCCGCTTTCAGCATTTGCTTTCATGCCGGCCCCTTTCCGCCCCGTTTTCAACACCCGGCTTCCCGCTTTTCCATTTATTCCCGCCGCGCCTGCCCTCCCGGCTCCTTCCCCTTTGCTCCGCCTGTTCCCTTCCCCTTTGTTCCGCCTGTTCCCTTCCCCTTTGTTCCGCCTGTTCCCTTCCCCTTTGCTCCGCCTGTTCCCTTCCCCTTTGCTCCGCCTGCTCCCCTCCTCTTTGCTCCGCCGGGGGACAGCAATTGTTACTTAAAAATATGCAACAAAACTTCCATAAAACCGTAAGGCACAAAAGGCCGCTTGCATACGACAGTCAAATCATGGATAATATTTAGAGGACGGGTGCATCCGTCTTTCTAAATGGTCTTAAACGATCGGACAAGCAATCGAATCTGAAGTTCGTGCTCATTGTGATCTTTAAGACAAACTTATTTATTGCTTGATGAGTTGCTGGTACCGGCCTGCCGCGTACGTTAACAATTTGAAGAATAAATAACGGAACTATGAGGAGTAACTTTAATGACTGCAAACCAAAAATTCTCACGCTTCATCGGCATCGACGTGTCCAAAGCCAAACTTGACATCTACGACGACGCCACCGGAGAATTCCTAACCGTCGAAAACACCGCAAAAGCCATAGAAAAATACGTTTCCGCCCTGTCCCCGGACCCGGAACTCCTGATTGTCGTCGACCTTACCGGCGGATACGAAGCCCTCTGCGTCAACACTTTTTATAACCGCGGCTTTACCGTCCACCGGGCGGAAGGGCGCCGGGTCAAAGCCTTTATGCGTTCCTACGGCGAACACGCCAAAACCGACCGGATAGACGCTTACGCCCTTGCCCTCTTCGGACGGAAACTGCACGAAACCCTGCGTATGTACACGCCTCTGCCGCTGAACCTGAAACCCGTAACCGAAAGGATATCCGACCTCAAAACCATGCTCCTTCAGGAAAAAAACCGCAGCACCGCGCCCAGCCTTCCAGCCGATATGAAGAAAGAAATCGTCAGACACATCGCCTATTTGGAAAAGGAAATCGAACGCCTGTACCAGAAATGCCTCGACATCATCAAAAACGACCCGCCGCTCGCCGAAGCTTTCTACAAAATCATCGCCATCAAAGGTATTGCCGAAAAATATGCCGTTCTCCTGCTGACAACGCTCCCCGAGCTCGGCTGCGCCAACCGCCGCCAGATTGCCGCCATCGCCGGTGTCGCCCCTTATGCCAAAGACAGCGGCACGCTCTCCGGTTACCGCCGCATCCGCCATGGCAGGACCACCGCCAAAAGCGCCCTGTTCATCGTTACCCTGGTCGCCATCAGGCACAATGCTCAAATAAAGGAGTTCTACGAACGCCTGCTAAAAAAAGGAAAATCAAAAATGACCGCTATCATCGCCTGTGCCCGCAAGCTGCTGATTATTGTCAACGCCACGCTGAAAACCTGTTAGCGCCTCGGCCCGTCCGCACAGACGCCCCGGCCCATCCGCACAGACGCCCCGGCTGCCCGCCCGCACACAGCTTCCCGCAGCCCCGGCCCGTCCGCACATGGCTCTCCACAGCTTCCCGCTGCTTCGGAAACCCGTCGCCAAAGCCCTTGACAACCCGTGGCTTTCCGCTGCCAACCCCTCCGGCACTCCGTGGCTGTGCACAAAAAAACACCCCGCTTCCCGCGGCAAAAATTAAAGCTGTTGATAAAAAATTCAAGTGAGTTGATAAGTGGTACGCCGTCCGCTCTTCCGTCCTTCGCATCAGCCCTCATCGACCCCGTATCCGTCCTGGCAGCCTTTCTCTCCCTGCACCAGCCGCCCTGCACGCCTCGTTCCAGCTCCGGCGCCCGTTTTCGCATTCCGCATCGACCGCCTCATGCCCGGCATTTCTCCCCGGCAGCCGTTCAGATTTTCCCTTTCAGGTACTTGTAGGTATAGCCTTTCGCCTTTTTGACAATCTCCTCGGGTGTACCCTCGGCAACAATCCGTCCGCCGCCGTCGCCGCCTTCCGGTCCCATGTCGATAATATAATCCGCAACCTTAATGACATCCAGATTATGCTCAATGACAATTACCGTATTTCCCTGGTCAACCAAAGCCTGCAACACTTTCAACAGCTTGTTGATGTCCTCAAAATGCAGCCCGGTCGTCGGCTCGTCGAGAATATAAACCGTCTTGCCTGTCGCCCGTTTGGACAGTTCTTTGGAAAGCTTGATGCGTTGCGCCTCGCCGCCGGAAAGCGTCGTCGCCGCCTGCCCGAGCCGGATATACCCCAGCCCGACTTTCTGCAGCAGCTCCAGCCGCGATTTGATTGCCGGAATGCTGTCAAAAAATTCATGCGCCTCATCTACCGTCATATCCAGCACGTCGGCAATCGACTTGCCCTTGTAGGTAACTTCCAGCGTTTCGCGGTTAAAGCGCTTGCCGTGGCACTGTTCGCATTCGACATACACGTCAGGCAGAAAGTTCATCTCAATCTTCGTTACCCCGTCGCCTTTGCACGCTTCGCAGCGCCCGCCCGCAACGTTAAACGAAAACCGCCCCGCCTGATACCCGCGCGCCTTGGACAGCGGCAGCTCCGCATACCAGTCGCGGATATAGGTAAACAGCCCGGTGTACGTCGCCGGGTTGGAACGCGGCGTCCGCCCGATAGGCGACTGGTCGATGTCAATCACCTTGTCGACATTCTCCAGCCCGATAAGTTTGTCGTATGCGCCCGTCGGCTCGCGCGACCCGTTCAGCTCCTTGTTCAGCACCTTGTACAGCGTCTCCAGCACCAGCGACGACTTGCCGCCGCCAGAAACCCCGGTAACCAGCGTCAGCGTGCCAAGCGGGATTTTCATCTTCACGTTCTTGAGATTGTGGGTCTTCGCCCCGGTCAGCTCCAGAAACTTGCCGTTGCCCTTGCGCCGTTTGCGCGGCACCGCGATTTCCTTCTGCGACCGCTCCGAGCGTCCGTACCTCAAGGATATCGAAAAGCTGATCGGCAAGCGCATTCCGGTTGCCGGTGAGATTCCGCACGAGGAAAAGGAGGA
>ERZ779869.2824-NODE-2824-length-13938-cov-2.440323_pt1 | contig 13938 bp, 7 predicted proteins | sample MGYA00511557_ERZ779869 | MGnify/ENA primary metagenome ERZ779869 (study PRJEB29588, sample SAMEA2154620) | human gut metagenome | biome: human gut; feature: human-associated habitat; material: faeces | place: Denmark | collected 2008/2010 ...
AAAAGCCGAAGGAGTGATGATAGAATAGCCTCTACGAAAATACTTGATATAGTTTTCTGAAACCATTGCTGCCCCTTCTTTTATGTCTGCGGCGACAATATCATCCAGATGAATCTCGGAAGGAGACACGATAATACCATCCGCAAAACGTAATCCTAATTTTTCAACAACCGGATTCATAAATTTCTGACGCTTAGGCTCTCCTAATATAAACAAATTACCTCCTCGTGCCAGATAAGCATCAAAATTACGAAATTCTTCCTCCGTCAAACCACTACGCATATCTGCCAGTACCACAATGTCAATATCCTCCGGTACCGGTTGTCCCAATGATATTTCGCGTATCCCGAAACCACTATTTATCAATGAATAGCGGAATGTTTTATTTGATGCAAAAGTCCCGTATCCTTTTTCTCCCAAATCCATGCCACTTCTCTCCTTATGTCCCGTAACAAAACCGACCACGGGAGCCTCTTGAAGTAAAGTTTTTAACGCTGTAGAGATTTGTGCTTCATAAGGATAAATGCTATTATCTTGATAAATACGCAAAATAGCCTTTTTCCCATTCGCGGCAGTAATCACCCGGGCAAACCGACCATTTTCTCCCGAAATATCATCTTTCTTCAATACCTCGTCCAAAGATAGAAAACGTTTAGGATTGTATCCCGAATAGCGACATTTATCCTCCACGATCTGTTCTAAGGTCATCGTATCGTAATCAGCCCTCGCGTAAGGCATATATCCTTTCGCATAATAATAGACGTACTCGAGTTTTATTTCTGGTTTAAACCGTAAATATTGCTCAAATTGGGCGATATCATCAATTCTATTTCTCGGGGCGCCCCGATCATAGGTCTCATCCAAATAATTCACGTAAGTCGTAATGGACAGATCTCCCTTTAATTGTTCAAGAATCTGCTGACTTTCCTCGGTCAACGTGTTTATTTTGGTAGCCGTTGAATCATAATAAATACTGAATTTGGGTAAGGACGAAATGTAGCCTAAGGTCAACGTGATTAACAACACGAAGCCGTATTTCAACGAGGTTTTCCACTTATTCAATCGTAGACGTTCTCCCTGCAACTTAATCACAGAAAATCCCAAGAACATGAAAATCACTAAAATGAAATATAACGTATCCTTGGAACTGATCATCCCGTCAATGAACACCTTCGAGCGTCCGGATATAGCCAACCAATAGGTGATATCCCGAACAAAATCATATTCTTGTCCGACACCACCGATGAAATTCAAGATAGCAAGAATAGCCAACGTTCCCACCACGGCAACAACCTGATATTTCGTGATTGTCGACATGAATAGCCCGATGGCCCCGTATGCCAGAACCGTCAAGAAAACACCCAACACGCCGGTTAACATCAACAGAACATCTGGAGCCTGCACGGAAACACACGTACTGATAAGTGGCCCCATCAAAATCACGCACAAGAGTAAAGCGTAAACCACTACGGCCAAGAATTTACCTAGAATAATCTGCAAATTCGACACCGGTGATGAATACAATAATTTTATGGATCCGCTGCTCAATTCACGACTCATCAATCCCATCGTGAATAACGGGATATAGAGATACAAGTTCTCCAACAGATTGGAAAGAATCCCCGAATATCCACTAAATAAAGAGAGTGTGACCGCGAACACCCGATAACCCAACTCTTGGTTTCTAAGTTGTAAAGCAAGGGCATCGCTATACGCCATACCTACCTGGAAACTAAAAACAATCAAGATAAGCCATGCAATAGGAGAGAAAAACAGAACTCGAAGCTCTGATTTTGTAATCCGTATAATCGTTCTCATTCTTATAATCTTTTTAAATAACGTATTATCATATCAATACCCGTTTCACGCATCCTTTCCGGACAACTTGGCAAACACTTTATCCAATGATTCCTTTTCCAAGGATATCTCCCGTAAATGCCAGTGATTCGAGACGGCCTGTTTTACCACTCGTCCAATAATCGAATCATCCCCCCTAAAGTGTAAACGAATACGGGTATTCGTCAGCCGCTCCACCCGCACGACTCCCTCTATTTTCATAAACTCTTCCGAAGAAGGGGCGTTGTGCATAATCGTAAGTAAAGCACTGGGAGACATGTACGTGTTGAAAGCATTAATCGTACCTTCAAACACTTTCTGCCCGTGTTCGATCATCATGATATAGTCACAAACGGCTTGCACCTCAGGCAATATGTGAGTCGAAATTAAAACAGCCCGATCCTTCGCTATTTCTCGAATCAAACGTCGAACTTCCACAATTTGATTCGGATCGAGCCCGTTGGTCGGTTCATCAAGAATCACGAATAAAGGGTTGTGAATAATCGCTTGTGCAATCCCGACACGTTGTTGGTATCCCCCAGAAAGATTCCGAATTTGTCGTTTACTGAAATGTGTTATCCCACATTTTTCTTTAGCCCTCTCCATCGCTTTAGGTATCTCTTTTTTAGGCATCAATCGGATATCCGCGCAATGATACAAATATTCGTCCACCGTCATTTCCGTGTGAAGAGGAGCTTTCTGAGGTAAAAAACCGATAAACTTTTTCGCCTCGATCGGATGCTCTCTTAGATTAATACCATTAATAAAAACATCCCCTTCCGTTTGTGTTAACACGTTGCAGATAATATTCATCGTCGTGGATTTACCCGCTCCATTAGAACCCAATAATCCAAACACGCCATTCTCTTTTATCTCGAAATTGATATCTCGAATAGCCCAATCCACACTATATTTATGAGATAGATGTTTAACCTCCACTATTTTATTTAACATACATTCGAATTTTAATGTGAAAACATATCTTCTATAGCCCTATTTACGTTGTCTTCTATATATGATCGAAATACCCGAAATCGCAAGGAAGAGAGGGAAGAGTACCATAAAAAACAATTTAATCCAAAATCTCCAGCCAGAAGATAGATCAATACGATTATCTATCGCCGCAATACGTTCTGTATCTATCGGGAATACATCATTTGAAAGCCAACGGAATGAACCAGAAATAATCCCCATATTATTCACTTCCATTCCAGGACGTGATAATCCGAATTCTTCATTCGTGATAAAATCGCTATCACCCGAAACCACGATACGCTGTTCCTTATCACCCACTTTACGTCTCAAATAAATCAATGTCGCATAAACACCTTCCTTCTCTCCGGCCTCTGCATTGCAAATGAAATCACCATCTACGAGATCTTTCGTTTCATATTCAATCCAAGCCTTGTCGCTCGTTTCCAACACGGGATAAACTTCGAAATCCTTCACCTCCGAATAGTCCAATGCCAGGGATGAAGGCACCGATACGCCATATCCGAAATCACGCATAGTGGCAAATATCGAATGTTTTTCAACAGCTTCCTCCGTGTAGGTGGTTCTCAAAACAACCGGGGAATTTAACTCGTTCGGACAAGCCAATACTCCATCCGAAAAACGAACTCCTAAAGAGGCTGTCAATCGATTCATGTTTTCACTTCTTCCATACTCTCCTAGAATCATCATGTTCCCTCCTCTTGCCATAAAATCCTTCACGTTAGCTAGTGCTTTTTCCGATAAAGGCTCTCGCAAATCTGAAATAACGAGCACGGAAATATCATCTGATACTTTTTCGTTATCCAAATCAATCTCTCGCGTGTCAAAACCTTGATTCAACAACGAATTACGGAACCACAAATCTTTTGCGAATAAATAGAAACCACGTCCCCCGTAATTATTAATACTCCGCGAACCGTATCCCTTAGAAAACGCAACCATCGGAGCTTTAGCCACAAAACGCTTCAACATGGCAGTGATTTCGGTTTCACGCGGATGACGCTGGTTATCATTAAATAATCGTAAAAACGCTTTTTTACCGTCTTTTTGTTCCGCAACACGAACGAACTGATATCCTTCACCACTTAAATCAACAATCTTGTCAATCTCCTCCGGAGATTTAAACATCTTAAAATTCAAATCGCTAATTTTACAAAGAGCCTTAGCACGCTCTTCATCCGTCATATTCGGGTACTGCGCGTCAAGATCCGGATTATTTGCATGATGATAATAATACACGTATTTCATCTTGATATCCGGTTTGAAACGTACATAGCGTTCAAATCGTTCAAAATCCCAGTTACGGTTAAAAGGTAATCCAGCAAAATAATCCGGAGCTAAAATATTCACGTATGTCGTAATTGTGAGCGGTTGAGTTAATTTTTTCATCACCTCCTGGCTCTCCGGAGACAACGTGTTGCTTTTCGTGTAAGTTCCGTCATAATACAACTTTGCTTCTGGCAAAGAAGTCAAATAGCCCAACAATAATGCCGTTACAATAATCGTACTATATTTTAAAATTTTCGTGCGCAAGGACATGATCTTCTTCTCCGTGTTTAATTTCAATACAGAGAGCGAAAGGAACAATCCGATTACAATTAAGAAGTACATCACATCCGCGCTAGGCAATAACCCCTCAATAAAGGAAATCGCACGTCCATAGATGGACAACCAAAAAGTAATATCCCGAACAAAATCAATATTTTGACCAACATCCCCGATAAAATTCAAGACGGCTAAAACGGCCAAAGTACCCACTGCCGCCACCACCTGATAAGCCGTAAGTGTCGACATAAACAATCCGATTGCCGAATAAGCCAAGATTAAAAGATAAATTCCCAACATTCCAACCAAAAGCATGGAGATTTGGAAATTTTCAACTGTCAGCCAAGAGAAAAGTACGTTCAACCCGATAATACTCATCAAAGCTGCACCGTAACACATCATAGCTAAATATTTCCCCAATATAATCGAAGAGTTTTTCACCGGAGAGGAATATAACAATTTGATTGAACCCGATTGGTACTCACGGCTCATCAAGCCCATTGTGATCAACGGAATGTATAAATAAAGATTACGTAAAATCGGTTTCAGAATACCCGTCATCCAACTATTATAAATCGCCGATGACACATTCCATAATTCGCGATCCAACGATTGGGCTCTTAGCTGATTATCAAACACGTTTGCATAATCATACCCTATCAACAAGGCAAAAATAATCAACACCAACCAAGCTACAGGAGAATAGAACATAGAACTCAGTTCTATCTTAGCCACCCTAAACGTCTGTCTTATATTATTATTTAATTTCATATTCACGCTACTTTACTTTTCCGGATAATTGTGCAAAAATCTGATCCAAACTACACCTTTCAACCACAAGTTCCTTCAAATCCCAATCATTCATCACGCTCTCTTCAATATATTTTTCGGTGATTGTATTATCCTCATTAAAAAATATTCTAAAACGTTTTTCCGACAACGCCTCCACGCCCTTGTTCGGAGCCAACCGGGCAAGCACTTCTTTCCCCGGAGAATGATTCAACTCAATAACGAAACTATCGGGAGCGATATAATTATCAAAATCTTCCATAGACCCGGAAAACACCAAATGGCCGTTATCAATCATTTTTATATCATTACATATCGCTTGAACTTCAGACAATATATGGGTGGACAATAACACGGAATGTTCCTCCGCGATCTCTCGAATCAGGTTACGAATGTCAACAATTTGATTCGGGTCCAACCCATTCGTCGGCTCATCCAACACCACAAAACTTGGATTATGAACGATGGCCTGTGCGATGCCTACCCGCTGTTGATATCCACCAGAAAGATTCTTGATCAAACGATCACGAAAATGCGTGATCGAACAACGCTCCAAGGCTATATCAACAGCCTTATTCACTTCCGATTTATCCATCAAGCGCAAAAAAGCCGCATTCCGTAAATATTCCTCCACCGTCAAATCCGTGTACAAGGGAGGCTGCTGAGGCAAAAAACCAATATACTTTTTAGCCTCTACAGGATTTTCTCGTAAATTAATGCCATTAATAAAAACTTCCCCTTCCGTCTGATTCAAAACCCCACAAATAATATTCATCGTAGTTGATTTGCCGGCTCCATTGGACCCCAACAAACCCATCACCCCCTTTTTAGTGATATCAAAACTAATATCTTTTATCGCCCATTGCACGCTATAGCGATGAGACAGATTTTTTACTGATACAATCGAACTTCCCATATTTATTTTTTCATTAAGGACTTTCCTTGCAAGCACATACAACCTGCAAGGAAAGTGTATTCCTTATCTATTTATCTTTGATTAATAATTCCAATGATCCAATTGTTTGTATTGGATGTCCACGATCCGTCCCATACGCTCCTCTTCAGGATAAGCCATTCCATTTTTCGGGTAAAGGACTTTTTCTTCCTCAGAAAGATTCTTAGCCCCGTAAATAAACAACACGTAAAACTCGCCATTTTCTAATCCCACGGCCATGTGAGCTCCATAATAAGTTGCCGATTCAGCATTCATCGCCACAATATTAGCATTAAAACTCTTGTAAAGGACTACCGGATTTTGTGTATTATTGAAATCCATGTAATACACATCTTTACCAACAGCAAAGAACATATATTCCGGACCACTCAACGGCATCGTGGAAACAGTTGGAATCCCAGGCAAACCCATCACTTCATCCTTGCAAATTTCAACAATTGTAGGGTTTCCTCCACTTCCCTTAAATTTCACCCGCTCTAAAAATATTTTATCAGTCGCCTCCTCTTTCAACAATAGGGCTACACCATAATTCGGATATCCAAACCCAAACATCGTTGCTTTCAGTAATTCATACCCTTTCATGTTGTCTAAAGGAATGATCGCATTAATATCATCATTCTCCCCACAAGCTGGCAACTTACTTATGCGACCAGCACCTAACAACTCTGAATCCCAATTCGTTCCCCCATTCGTTACGTAAAGTAATCGCTTATTCTCTCCATCATAAATAAAGTTATACCCCGTGCGATTCGATCTATAATATCCATGGATCACCGTACAATTCCGTAAGGGTTCACTTTCACCCTCACAACACAACGGTGTATGTAAAAAATAATCCGAATTATAGACTGTACTCGTCACTTTCAACCGAGAATATAATTGTCCCTCTTGATCGGTTACTACATCTACCCAATCCATAAAAGTTCCAGGATGAAGCACAATTCCCTCCTTCGGGTACACACCTCCATCAAAAGCTTCCACCATATCAATCTCTTTTTCAAAGCTCACTCCACTCAAATCCACTGCACCACTCTCTTGAAAAACACAGATATTACCAACAATATTTTCGCTCCACTCAATCTTCTCCCTAAAATGCTCTTGCAAAGCAATCGGGCCTGATCCCAATTCTGCTCCATTATTCGCTATTCCATAAACATCCAGAATTAACCGCGACGCAATAATTGTGTCTGCATTTTCATCGTATTCCAATGTATTGAAATAGGATAATTGCGATTTTCCTCCCACATCCGACAAAATCATCCATGAACATCGATTTTCATAAACTCCAACGACCTCCAAAGTCACGCGTTCCATATAAACCACTCCAGTTTGCTTGTCTGTTACCTCCAAAGAGATATTACCGTGTTGCACAACTTCGTCAATTTTCCACTTAAATGTTGGCTGATCCCAACCTTCACGAGTTTCGTCATTCAACTTCCACAAATACGTGTACCTATCGGGATTTTGACTTAAATCTATATTAAAGGTAGGTTTCAATTCCAACACTTCACCAAATGTTTTCGATAAGAAACCCTCACCATCAAATGAAATTTTTATTTCATTAATATCTTTATAATCGTAATTTCCTTTATCATCATAGCAAGCGGTCAAGAAGACTACGGAAAACAACAGAAATATTGAATATATTTTTTTCATAACTCATCAAATTACACGTTAATAGATTGGTATCACCATTGCGTCACCATTCGCTTCAGTAATCCCATGTTTCCGGATATACTCTTTTGTATTCAATGCTATTTTGCGCCTAGTCGTGATATCCAAGCCTTCAAATGTCGTGAATCCTTCATTCGCCGCAACAATCGCTTCTAACTTTTCATACGAATAAGGACCCAAAAATGCTAACTCAATTTCCTTTGTCCACCATAATGGTTTCATTTTCATATCATTAAACCGAACTCGCACATCCGTATAACCTATATAACCTAAACCAAAGTTTTCATTTTCCACCAAACGCAAGGTCAAATGTACCTGTTTGTCTTTCAATGCCGGAGTCTTGTGTAATATCACGGTTAATGAATCAGAAGATCGTCCTTTTCGAAAAACTGGATCTTTAATCGTATATTGATCTTTCGTAGCTGTTGTCAATGAATCAACAACAATCACCCGATACTCCATATCTTCCTCCAACAAATTTCCAATCAAATTTACTTTAAAGCGATGCTCCAAATCTTCAGCCCCAACATAGTGGGAAAAAGAATATTGCACCGTATCCAAACGAACATATTTATTAGTTCCAACCTGCTCCCAACGCTCAAAAAACAACGCACGATCTGCCTCGTAAGAAAAAACGTCACGTTTATCACAACTTTGCGACAACATCATTAAACACAAGCCTCCCAACAACACTTTTCCTATAATATGTTTATTTTTCATAATCACCTCCTCATTAATTAATATTTTCACTATCCGGTTTCGGGAAAACAAAGGACTCCGGCTTCATCCCAGACCTCAAACTTTCTCCATATTTTTTATAATAAAAAAAGGTCTGTCCCTCTTGAAAAAATTCGCGTCTCACCTCTCCCAAAAGCCGAGCCTTAAAAGTCGCCATATCAACAATTCCTAAACTCACATCCCCTTTACAATTTCTTCCCTCACGCACTTGTTTCAAGTAATATGCAGCTTGCTCGAAATTTTTAATAGATGCGTAGTATTCTGCTAAAATAAAATGCATCTCGCTCAAACGCATCATCGGAACCATATCCTCGATCTGCGACACCAACTCTTTATCAGAATTCGGACGGATATTTTTCAACGGCATACTTACAGGATAGAAACCATCTATCGTTTTAATAAATTTCAAACGGAAATCACCACCATCAGCAAGATCATAATTCCAAACTTCATCATATTTGGCCAAGGACAAACAAGAGTTGCTAGTTGATAGCGAATAATCACTATAATCCTGTTGCAGCAATGGATATGATAAACAGAATATCAAATCCTGCGTACATTTCCGATCATAATCCAAACGACCATCCCAACCGTTTTCCGTATAATTCAACGCTAAGTCTCCCTCTCGAGTCCATTTAAAATCAACTACTTCTTGAGCATTCTTGGCAGCAATAGCTAACTTTTCACCTCCCCAATAACTATACACGCGTGCCAACAAACCAGTCACAGCCATAGCGTTGATTCGATAACCTCGATAGTGATAGAAAGGCAAACTTATTACCTTCGAACCATCCTCACTAGAAGAAAGCGCATACGAATCAAAACGATACTGCGCCCCCAAGGCTTTCCGATGAGCCAAATCCAATGTATCATAAGCCATAATCATTCCTTTTGCCATCAAAAGATCCGCCTCGATTTTCTTTAACGTCTCCTCCACACTCAATGCCACTTGCCCTCCATAATACGGGAATTCTGTTACATAAGGAATATATATACTAGTAGGATTAGACACTAACGCCGGAGCGAATAAACGTAATAAATCAAAGTGCATTAAAGCTCTAGCTGCCAATGCTTCACCCTTAATCATCTGACGTTCTACCTCTCCTCCGCGAAAATCTTCTGTCTTTAAATCATCAACATGATTAATAATATTATTGCAATTAGCTATCGTATTATAACCCTTTGCCCAAATACTTTCAATGGCATTCTTTATATCCTTATTGGCATCATAAGCAAACTTAGTTCCATGATAATAATAATGATATTGACTAATACAGCTACTCCAAGTTTTATTCTCTCCATATATCCTATATACTTGGCCCATGGCATCAATCAATCCGAAAGTCAATTCCCGTCCATACAAGGAAGTACTTGCCATTTGCTGATACACACCATTCAACGCATTTTGAAATCCGGTAGCTTCTTTAAATAAATCTTCCTCTTCCACCGTGTCTTCCGGAGAAACATCCAACCAATCGGTACATGCCGATAATAATAAGCCACACGTCACTAAAATCAATATATTCACTTTTTTCATATCGCTAATTTTTTCATTATAGTGAAACTTTGATAGAGAACGTCACCGTACGAGCGAAAGGATAACTCGTTCCTCTCTCCTGCTTCACACTGGAAAGATGCCAAATGTCGTTCATACCGAAACTAAAACGTAACATACTCAAATTCAATTTATTTGTAATACCAGACGGTAAATCATAGCCCAACTCCAAAGAGTTCCACGACAACACATTATAATCCTGCACAAAACGAGAAGTGGGCTTTGTTTGCTCGACAACATTTCGCCCGACAACCAAACTTTTATACTTTGCCTTGTCGCCCGGTTTTGTCCACCGACTGGTCAACACTCGCTCGTCCACATTATCCGTATACACATTCACATTTTCCACTTTATCCACCAAAGTTTGATTATAACGTTGCCCACCAGTTTCATACATAAAATTCGTAAACAAACTGAATTGTTTATAAACAATATTAAAACCAAAAGTTCCTTGTGCTTTGGGCTCTGACGTGCCCAAGGCTACTTGATCCGAAGCAGCCCAAACTTTTGTCAATTGACCATTACGACTTACAAATACTTCCTGACCATCAGCAGGATTAATACCTTGCGAACGCACGCCAAAAATAGAATTCAAAGAACCACCTTCCACATACTGCAAGAAAGGTTGTGATTGTAACTCCTTATCCGGATCATTAAAAGCCAATTGTTTCGAGAACATCTCTTGCACGCGTTCATTATAGGCACGCAAACTCTCTGAAATTTTCTCTATCCGGTTTTTGTTATGTGCCAAATTAAAGTTAAAAATAACAGACCAATCCTTCGTCTGATAAGCAGACACTCGTACATCAAACTCGTACCCTTTATTCAAAACTTCCCCCACGTTATCTCGATAAGAAGTAAAACCGGTAGAAGTAGGGACTGTCACATCATTTACCAAATCGATGGTTCGTTTGTCGTAATAAGATCCCTTCACATACAACAAATCACCGAACAATGACAATTCTGCCCCGATATCAAATGTATTGGTCGTTTCCCAAGTCAAATTCTTATTACCCAAGGCCTTCAACCTAGTACTCAATCCTGTTTTATACCATTCATCTGTTGCAATATCATATGTAGATCGAGCAGCATAAGCCGGAAAATTCGCTTTACCAATCTGCCCGTAAGAAGCACGAAGTTTCAACTGATCAACAAATCCTAACGATTGGATAAAATTATATTTATGCAAGTTCACACCTAACCCAAATGACCAAAAAGGAGCAAAACGTTGATCAGATCCAAATGTCGAAGAACCATCCATACGAACAGAGGCGTCCAAAAGATAAATGTCTTTATACGAATAGTTCAATGAAAATAAGAATCCCACTAGACGTTTCGTACTTTCATTAAAGCGAGTCTTTTGATACATTTCTTTAGCATATTCTGGAGATGAAAGAGTTCCGGAGGGGAAACCAATATAGGTAGCGCCATTTGATTTAGATTTATCCTCTTGCACAGAAATTCCTGTCAAAGCATTTATCATATGACCATTCAAAGCTTTATTGAATGACAACGTGGCATTCATATCCACACTAAAACCATCATTATTATCCAAATACAATGTACCCGAATTCACATTTTTCAAAGACAAAATATTCAAATTAGCCGACTGCTGGGATAATGGATCATAAAAACGTTTAGTATTACCGATCGTTTTAGTCAAACTCAACTGACCTTTCAACAATAACCCGTCAATAATATTCCAATTAACAGACAAATTATTGATAAACTCTTCAGAGCTTCCCTTATTAAAATTATTTAAACTCGGTTCATACATCGGATTCACACGTCGACTATCAGAACCTCTCCCCCAATATTTCATCGTCGGATTATAAACACCATCCTCGTCCTTATACGTGTCATAAGGTAATTGCTTTGCAAAAGCAGCAAAATTTCCATAAGGAGATTCCTTCGTACGCACTCGTTGATAAGTCACCGTATTTTTTACCAAAAATGTTTTATAATTATACGCTAAAGAAACACCTGCCCCCATACGATCACGCAAAGAGCCCTTCATCACACCATCTTGATTAGCATATTGCAATTCAATGCCAAAACGCACACTCTCACTACCTCCATCAATATACAAACTATGAGAATGATTAAACACGGTCTGTAACGGTTTTGCCAGCCAATAAGTATCCACCCCTTTTACAACATTTGCCAACTTATTACTATACTCTTTATCCAAAGTATATTTATCCGTGTAACCATCATTATTCTTGTCAAAATCATAACATCCTGCCAAACGTTCCACCTCCAATTTTTCCTTGGCATTCAATAGATGATAGTCCGTCAAATCCGGAAATGTAATATCTCCCACGATACTGTAATCAATGTTCAACTTTCCAGCTTTAGGAGGAATTGTGGTAATTACTACCACTCCATTTGCTGCCCGCGATCCATAAAGAGCCGTTGCCGTAGCATCTTTCAAAATGGTGATCGACTCGATTCGATTCGGGTCCATATCATACAATTTACTCACACTCACCTCAAAACCATCCATAATAAATGTTGGAAGATTCGGATTGTCCACCAGATTCGATTTTGACAAAGCGTCGCTATCTAACTGTTTCACACCCAAACCTGATTCACCACGAATATACACCTCGGGTAAAGCATTAGGATCCGAGCCCCAACGATTATTCTCCTTAATGCGGAAAGAAGGATCGAACGTTTGCAAAGCCTTAATGACATTTGTTTTCGAAACCTTAAGTAAATCCTCTTTTTTTACGGTAACAGCATTACCAGTAAAACTTGAATTACGAATATTCATATAACCGGTCACCACCACATCCTCCAACGTCGCCACATCCTCCTTCATCACCACGTTAATCGTATCCTTTCCGGTATATGCCACTTCACGAGTTTTCATCCCAACAAAGGAGAAAAGCAAGGATAACTTTTCCGTTTTGGGAAGTGTCAAGGCGTATCGTCCGTTCCCGTCAGTTGCCGTACCGATAGTTAAACCTTTAACGATCACGGTCACTCCCGGTAAGGGAAGTTTCTTGTTATCCGTTACCTGACCGACAATCCGAATATTTTTCTTACTCTTATCATCTTCCACCGCACCCTTAGGCACGATCATGATAAGATCATTTTTAAACTTAAAAGTTTTATCCGTATCTTTTAGAATACGATTCAAAACCTCTTCCACGGTTTCATTTTCTACCCGTAACGACAACTTACCCAGTTGTTTCGTTTGCTCAGGGTTAAAGAGGAAACACCAATTCGTCTGTTTTTGAATTTCATCCAACAAAACTTTCACAGACACGTTCTTCAGATCAAAACTAACCCGCTCTTGTTGCGCAAACGAGCTAGCAGAGAGTGTCAACGTGAAAACACAAATAAACAAGAGACACAATTTCATAAGCATCAAAAGTTTTTTCACATACCCTCGATAAAATCGATGGCACAATTGTTTTTTTTCCATACATTTGTAAATTAGAACAGTTAAACTTTCAATACGTCACTCTCCAACAGCGACCTATTGATTTCATTCAAGTTCAACGGGAAGGCTCCAACCCTTTCCGTTTTTTATTTAGATACTATTATCGTTTTCCCATTTATTGTAAAGTTTACTCCTACAACGTCTGTAATCGCATCCAAGATTTCAGATATATCACTATATCGTTTCATATACCCGGTAAATACTAATTGTTTAGCAGATTCGGACTGAAAAAACACGTCAACATCATACCAAAATGAAAGCGTGTTTAGAATCTGTTCCAAACTTTCGTTCTCAAAGGTGAAATACCCGTCTTTCCAAAGCACGTACTGCCGCACATCTTCCGCCAGCATGGAAAAAATAAGAGAAACAAAATTATTGGAAAAAGCACGTAATTTAATAAAA
>ERZ779869.2826-NODE-2826-length-13936-cov-3.843167_pt1 | contig 13936 bp, 13 predicted proteins | sample MGYA00511557_ERZ779869 | MGnify/ENA primary metagenome ERZ779869 (study PRJEB29588, sample SAMEA2154620) | human gut metagenome | biome: human gut; feature: human-associated habitat; material: faeces | place: Denmark | collected 2008/2010 ...
AAGGACGATGAGATTCTTATTGTCGATGAGTTTACAGGACGTATCATGCCAGGCAGACGCTACTCCGATGGTCTGCATCAGGCAATTGAGGCAAAGGAGCATGTAAAGGTAAAGAGAGAGAGCAAAACACTTGCAACTATTACCTTCCAGAACTTCTTTAATAAATTTGATAAAAAGTGCGGTATGACTGGTACAGCGCTTACGGAGGAGCGAGAGTTTCGTAACATCTACGGCATGGACGTAGTTGAGATTCCGACAAACAAGCCGATTGCACGTATTGATCATCAGGATGCTGTTTATAAGACAAAGAAAGAAAAATATAAGGCAGTATGCGACGAGGTTGAGGAGACCTACAAGAAAGGACAGCCGGTACTTGTTGGTACAGTAAATATTGATACTTCTGAACTTTTAAGCGGCATGTTAAAAAGACGCGGTATTCCACATAACGTATTGAATGCAAAGTATCATGAGCTAGAGGCTCAGATCGTTGCAGGCGCAGGTGTGCATGGTTCTGTTACAATTGCAACTAATATGGCAGGACGTGGTACAGATATCAAGCTTGATGAGGAATCAAGAAAGCTTGGCGGATTAAAGATCATTGGTACAGAGCGTCATGAGTCAAGACGTATTGATAACCAGTTAAGAGGTCGTTCCGGTCGTCAGGGTGATCCTGGTGAATCCAGATTTTATATTTCACTTGAGGATGATCTGATGCGTCTGTTCGGTTCAGAAAAGATCATGAGCATGTTCAATGCGCTTGGTGTTCAGGACGGCGAGCAGATTGAGCACAAGATGTTAACATCTGCAATTGAGAAGGCACAAAAGAAGATCGAGGGCAACAACTACGGTATTCGTGAGAATGTCTTAAAGTATGATGAGGTCATGAATGAGCAGCGTGAAATCATCTACAAGGAGCGCCGTCAGGTTCTTGATGGAGAGAGCATGAAGGATGTTATCTTAAAGATGATTAGAGATATAGTCAGCCAGGTTGTAGACCGCACAATCTCAGATGAGCAGGCACCGGAGGATTGGGATTTCACTCAGTTAAATATCGAGCTTCGTTCCATCATTCCGCTTACCGAATATATGCCGTCAGCAGATGAAACAAAGAACATGAAGAAGGCAGCATTAAAAGAGACTCTTACAGAGATGGCACTGCAGGCTTATGCAGACAAGGAAAGCGAGTTCCCAGATCCAGAGAGCATGAGAGAGGCAGAGCGCGTTGTTCTGTTAAAGACCATCGATCGCAAGTGGATGGATCACATCGACGATATGGATCAGCTACGTCAGGGTATCGGTCTTCAGGCATATGCACAGCGCGATCCGCTCAATGAGTATAAGATGGCAGGCTATGACATGTTCAACGAGATGATGGCAAGCATCCGTGAGGATACTGTCAAGATGATGTTCCGCGTAAAGGTTGAAAAGCCAGAGGAGCGTGAGCAGGTAGCAAAGGTGACAGGAACAAACAAGGATGACAGCGGCGTGAAGGCACCGGTTCGCAGAAATGCACCGAAGATTCAGCCAAATGATCCGTGTCCATGCGGTTCTGGCAAGAAATATAAGCAGTGCTGCGGAAGATTTGCTGAGTAAATGACGCAAAGATATATTGAACTTGAAATATTGAATTTGAATTAAAGAAAGTAGAGGAAGAAAAGTGGTAGAGTTAGATCAGTTTAAGTACACACTGTCTACTTATGTCCCGATGTTAAAGGAGCTTGGTGCTTCTTTAAATCTGGATGCCAAAAAAGAGAGAATTGCAGAGCTTTCACGTTATATGGAAGCTCCTGATTTCTGGGATGACCCAGAGCGTTCTCAGAAGATGACAAAAGAGTTAAAGAGTCTGGAAGATACCGTAAAGAGCTACACAACATTGTCTACTCAGTATGACGATATTAGTGAGCTTATTGAGATGGGTTACGAGGAGAATGATCCAGAGGTTATTCCTGTCATTCAGGAGTCTCTTGATGAGTTCACGACAAACCTTGAAGCACTCAGACTTAGCACACTGTTAAATGGTGAGTATGATAAAAATAATGCCATCATTCGTTTGAATGCAGGTGCCGGCGGTACTGAGGCATGCGACTGGTCTAGTATGCTGTATCGTATGTATACACGTTACGCTGACAGAAATGGCTTCTCAGTAGAAGTTCTTGATATGCTTGATGGTGATGAGGCTGGAATTAAGTCAGTCACCTTCCAGGTAAATGGTGAGAATGCCTACGGCTATTTAAAGTCTGAGAAGGGTGTTCACAGACTGGTTCGTATTTCCCCATTTAACGCAGCAGGAAAGCGTCAGACTTCTTTTGTTTCCTGTGATGTTATGCCAGAGATCGAGGAAGATCTTGATGTTGAAATCAACGATGATGATCTTCGTATCGATACCTACCGTTCTAGTGGTGCCGGCGGACAGCATATCAATAAGACCTCATCTGCAATTCGTATTACGCATCTTCCGACTGGTATCGTTGTTACCTGTCAGAATGAGCGTTCCCAGTTCCAGAACAAGGACAAGGCAATGCAGATGTTAAAAGCAAAGCTGTATATGTTAAAGCAGCAGGAAAATGAAGAAAAGATTTCCGGAATCCGTGGTGAGGTAAAAGACATCGCGTGGGGAAATCAGATTCGCTCTTACGTACTTCAGCCATACACTATGGTAAAGGATCATCGTACTGGTGCCAGCAGCGGAAATGCAGGCGCTGTGCTTGATGGAGACATCGATCTGTTTATCAGCGCGTATTTAAGATGGCTGTCTACAGGAGAGAAGGTATCTGAGGACACAGGAGAGTAAAAAGACCCTCAAAGCTCAAAAATCACATAACTGGAAAGGTTGGACGTAAGTATGATTAAGGTAGCAGTGTTAGGATATGGAAATATCGGTTCAGGAGTTGTGCAGGTATTGCTGAAGAATAAGGAAACAATCGCAAAGAAGGCAGGAGATGAGATCGTGCCGGCATGCGTACTTGATCTTCGTGATTTCCCAGGCGACGTGATGGAAGATAAGGTAGTAAAGGATATTAATCTGATTACACAGAACCCAGAAATTTCAATCGTTGTTGAGACTATGGGTGGAACAAAGCCGGCATATGCCTTCGTAAAGGCTTGTCTTGAGGCTGGAAAGCATGTTGCAACTTCCAATAAAGAGCTTGTTGCAGCGCATGGTCCAGAGCTTCTTGAGATTGCAAAGGCACATCATGTAAGCTTCTTATTTGAGGCAAGTGTAGGCGGCGGTATTCCGATTATTCGTCCTCTTGTTTCAAGCATTACTTCCGATGCAGTAACCGAGATTACCGGTATTCTAAACGGCACCACAAACTATATGTTAACCAAGATGAGTGAAGATGGTCTTGATTATGATGCAGTCCTTGAGGATGCACAGGAGAGAGGCTATGCAGAGAGAAACCCAGCGGCAGATGTTGAGGGTCATGATGCACGCAGAAAGATTGCAATTTTGTCCTCACTTGCATTTGGCAAATATGTAGATTATGAGGATGTTTATACTGAGGGTATTACAAAGATCACATCAGCTGATTTTGCATACGCAAAGGTTCTTGGCAGCCGTATCAAGCTGTTTGGAACAAGCAAAAAGAAAGATGATGGAAGTATAAGTACAATGGTATGCCCAGTTATGATCACAAACGAGCATCCGCTTTTTGCAGTTAATGACGTAATGAACGCAATTCTTGTTCGCGGTGAGAGCATGGGTGATTTGATGTTTTATGGTGCAGGAGCAGGAAAGCTTCCAACAGCTTCCGCTGTAGTGGCAGATGTTGTAAATGCAGCAAGAAATCCAAAGATCACTGAGATTGAACCATATGAGCCAGGAAAGATGACTGTTTCAGATCATTTAAAATCAACACACAGCTACTTTGTGCGTGTAAAGGGATCAGATGCAAACGCTGTAGCAGAAAGCTTTAAGGCAAAGCAGATCGTAGATGCTGGTATTGCAGATGAGTTTGGACTTATTACAGCGGAGTGGGCTGAAAATGAATTTGATGCGCTGTGCGAAAACTATCCAGTTGTAAGTGTAATTCGTTTGGCAAAGTAAGAATGATTATGGATCATAAAAATAAAGATCATGCAGAGAGGACAGAAGATGTCCTCTTTTGCATTATAGTGGCTGGTATAATTATTTTTGTTGGCGGCCTTGGCATTTTGCATGTGCTTGATCTTGAATGGATCGCACAGGAGCACCATGCTTTATTTATAGCCTCACTGGCTGGTATTGCCCAGGCTGCGGCGGCACACGAGCAGTAAAGGCGCTTCTTTGTGGCAGGCTGTTTGACAGCATTTATTATCATCCGGCAGTACCATATCTTGCCGTATGGACAATTATATTTTTGTGCTGGCAAAGTCTTCACTATCTGTCAAAAGGACGTATTAGAGGCTTCAAATATCGAAGCTGGCATTTATGGGCAACGGTATTATTGTTTTTTCTTAATTTTATCATAAAAAATGCGGCACAGCTAATGGGGTAAACCATAGGCTGTGCCGTATTTTTAAATTTTAGATTGTATCCCCATTGCCTGTTGGCATCGGAACTGTGTTTGGTACTTCTACTGCGCCAGACTCAGAAGGAAGCAGTGAATTTGCCTTATTATTTAAAAGATCTTGCATCTGCTTGAGCATATCGCGGTAAGCTGGATCCTCTAACAGCTGTGGATAAAGAACAAGATAGAAGAAGAGGATAAAAGCAACAATCACAATAGAGATGCTGCTGATAATAATTCCAGTAATTGCAATAGGGTGAAAGTGATGATCCTCATTTGCAAAAAAGCGAGAACAGATTAAAACAGCAAGAGACATGATAGAAACACCAAGCGTCAAATAAATATTAGCACAGCAACAGCAGATCAAAGCAGCAATACTCATTGCGAAGCCAATCTTCTCAAGATTAGTAGCACGTCTGTGATGTGGTTTGTAGGAACGGCCTCTATCATCCTCAGGACCCATCTGCGGATCAGTATAGCGCGCATAAGAATCACCATACTCCTCCTTTTGCTCCTCATGAACCTTATCCTTTACATATTCCTCATACGGATCATAGGTGTCGTTATCATCGCCTTCACGCTCAGGATCCTTATAGTTCTTATTTTCATCCATAAAAAATAAAATCCTTTCTTTTCGAATTTGTGTATCTTCTGGGTTGCAAAATATTCTACTGCAATGTATGATAAACATTAGTGTTATCATATCACATAAAAATAAAAGTCACAACCAATATTTGCACCATCAGTATATATGGTGCAGAAAGGCATCAAAATGGATATTATTAAAAAGATAGCAGAAGAACTGCAAATTCGCCCTGATCAGGTTCAGGCAGTTGTAAATTTGATTGATGAGGGCAATACCATCCCTTTTATTGCGCGCTACCGCAAGGAAGCACACGGTGCATTAAATGATGAGATACTTAGAAATCTCGATGAAAGGCTGACATATCTTCGCAATCTTGAAGAGAAAAAGTCAAGTGTTCTTGCTTCCATGGAAGAGCTTGGCGTCCTCACAGATGATCTGAAAAAGAAAATGGAGCAGGCACAGACATTAGCCGTCATAGAAGATCTTTATCGTCCATATCGTCCAAAGCGCCGTACAAGAGCGACAATTGCAAAAGAAAAAGGCTTAGAGCCGCTTGCAAATGAAATATTATTAGGACAGGCAAAAGGAACAAAAGAAGAGCTTGCAAAAGCTTTTGTATCACCAGAAAAAGGTGTGGAAAGCACAGAAGATGCACTTTTAGGTGCCATGGATATTTTAGCTGAGCACATTTCAGATGATGCTTCATTTCGTGCCCAGATTCGTAAAATGACATGGGAAAAAGGTATGCTCACCTCCACAGTTCGCGAAGAAGGTACAGAGTCTGTATTTGAAACATATTATGAGTTTCAGGCACAGCTTACAAAGATCAATGGTCATCAGGTGCTTGCTGTAAACCGCGGAGAAAACCAAAAGGTGCTGAGTGTTAAAATTGAGGCACCGCAGGAAGAAATTCTTACCTGGTTATATAATGTAATGACAAAGGGAAAGAACGAAACTTGTGTAGCTATTCTTCGTGAGGCTACAGAGGATGCATATAAGCGTCTGATCGCTCCGGCAATAGAGCGTGAGCTTCGCACTAATCTGACAGAGACAGCAGAAGAGGGCGCAATGAAGGTGTTCGGACAAAATCTAAAGCAGCTTCTGATGCAGCCGCCAATTGCAGGTCAGACTGTTCTTGGCTGGGATCCGGCCTTTCGTACAGGCTGCAAGCTTGCTGTAATTGATCCATTTGGAAAGGTAATTGACACAAAGGTCATTTATCCGACAGCGCCGCATAACAAAGTAAAAGAATCAAAAGATATCTTAAAAGCACTTATTGCAAAGTACCATATTACATTGATTTCAGTTGGAAACGGAACAGCATCGCGAGAGTCTGAGCAAATCATTGCAGATTTGATTAAGGAAATCAATGCGCCTGTGCGCTATGTCATCACAAACGAGGCTGGTGCTTCAGTATATTCTGCAAGCAAACAGGCAACAGAGGAGTTTCCAAACTTTGATGTTGGCCAGAGAAGTGCTGTTTCTATCGCCAGACGTGTGCAGGACCCGCTTGCAGAGCTTGTCAAGATTGATCCAAAGGCTATCGGTGTCGGCCAGTATCAGCATGATATGAATCAGAAAAAGCTCGATGAGATGCTTCATGGAACAGTAGAAGATTGTGTAAATCAGGTAGGCGTGGATTTAAATACAGCTTCAGCAGCGCTTCTCGAATATGTGTCAGGCATCACGAAAACAATTGCAAAAAATATCGTTACTTACCGCGAGGAAAATGGTCAGTTTACAAATAGAAAACAGTTGTTAAAGGTTGCAAAGCTTGGACCAAAGGCATATGAGCAGTGTGCAGGTTTTCTTCGTATTCGCGGTGGAGATGAGCCGCTTGATGCTACAGCCGTTCACCCGGAAAGTTACGAGGCAGCACGTGCAGTTTTAGCATCATGTGAACTAAAGCCGCAGGATATTTTAGAGGGAAAGGCTGCAGGCATTGCAAATAAACTTCAGACAGCCAAGCTTGCAAAGCAGCTTGGAATTGGTGAACTTACACTTGCTGATATTGTAAAAGAATTAGAAAAGCCATCAAGAGATCCACGTGATGAAATGCCAAAGCCAATCCTTAGAAGTGATGTCCTGTCAATGGAAGACTTAAAGCCAGATATGGAATTAAAGGGAACAGTTAGAAATGTTGTTGATTTTGGAGCATTTGTCGATATAGGTGTGCATGAAGACGGACTAGTTCATCTCTCACAGCTTTGTAACCGCTACGTTAAGCATCCGTCAGAGGTTGTAAGCGTAGGAGATATTGTAAACGTCAGAGTGCTTAGCGTAGATTTAAAGAAAAAACGAATTGCCCTTACTATGAAAACAAAATAAAAAACGCTTGCAATTATCACTCTGCTGTGTTAAACTATCTGTCGGAAAATGGAATATTCTTTGGGGCGGGGTGTAAATCCCCACTGGCGGTAAAGTCCGCGACCCGCATTTTTGCGGCTGATTCGGTGAGTGCAAAGATAGTGATGAACAATTCTTCACAACTCCGAAACCAACAGTAAAGTGATGCAGCATTATTAGCAAAAGCTGTGTCCAAAGTCTGGATGGGAAAAGAAAGAGTGTATCGTTTTATAGGCCCCCTGTCGATTCAGGGGGCTTTTTTTAAAATGGTGCACCAGATTCTTATTTCACAATTTAATCAAAGACGTCCACTTTCAATTTTCAATATTACGCGCATAAATGCGCAGAAAAGAGGAAAGAGAAATGGAAAACTTATGGAAGACAGTAACTGAAAATGTCGGCTTTATTGTCGTCATTGCGATCACGGCAGCAGTCCTTTTTGCAGTGGCAAAGCTTGGAGAAATGTGGGCAGGAGTGACTTCATCGCAGCAAATGCGCACGAAAAAAATTGTCACTATAGGTATGATGTCAGCGCTTGCATTTATTCTGCAGATCTTTGATTTTCCAGTACCATTTGCACCGCCATTCTACAAGCTTGATTTTTCAGAGGTGCCAGTTTTAATCTGCTCCTTTGCAATGGGACCGGTGGCAGGTGTAGCATCAGAGCTGCTTAAAAACGTATTAAAGGTGCTTTTTAGAGGTACAACAACAGCATTTGTCGGCGATTATGCAAACTTTGTGATTGGCTGCAGCTTCATTATTCCGGCAGCAATCCTTTATTTCAAGCACAAGACAAAGAAAACAGCGATAATAGGCTGTGTAGCAGGAACAATCATTATTGCAATTTTTGGAAGCTTATTCAACGCATTTTATCTGCTTCCGGCATTCTCCAAGCTGTACGGAATGCCGCTTGAAAGCATTTTAGAGATGGGTCATGCGATCTTTTCTGGTTTTGAAGAGTTTAACATTTTGACATTTGTTGCCTTATGTGTAGCACCATTAAATCTGTTAAAGGGTGCACTTGTATCAGTTATCGTTATGCTGATCTACAAGCCAATCAGCCGTATTCTGCATCAGGTATAAAAATAGAGTTGTTTTTCTTGTGCATTCGTTGTAAAATCAATACGATGCACAAAATAAGCTGTGTTTGCAGTAATTGTAAATTGCAGTTTGTGTGTATCCGCAGTCGCAAGGCTGCGGATATTTGTTTTTATTCTACGACATTTTGCTCTGATAAAAATGAAACAATATTTGGAGGAATCAATGGCAATACCAGAAAAAATTTATGAGACAAATGGTGCAGAGGAAACCTTTGAGGTGGGAATGCGCCTTGCAAAAGAGGCAAAAGCCGGTGACATTTATTGTCTTGACGGTGATTTAGGAACAGGAAAAACTGTTTTTTCCCAGGGCTTTGCCGCAGGTCTTGGCATAAAAGAGGCAGTAAACAGTCCAACTTTTACAATCGTATGTGAATATGAAGAAGGACGTCTGCCGTTGTATCATTTTGATGTATATCGAATCGAAGAGCCGGAAGAGATGGAAGAAATTGGCTACGAGGAATATTTTTATGGACAGGGTGTGTGTCTTGTTGAGTGGGCATCACTTGTAGAAGAGATTATTCCGCCAGAAGCTGTGTGGATCACGATTGAGAAAGATCTGGACAAGGGATTCGATTATCGAAAAATAACAGTGCGCGGTAAGTGAAAAGAAAGGCAATAAGGTAACAGTATGCAGATATTAGCAATAGAAAGCTCATCTTTGACAGCAGGTGCAGCAATTATAAAGGATGATGTTGTGCTGGCAGAGTATTCAGTTTCATTTAAAAAGACACACTCGCAGACATTGCTTCCTATGATCGATGAGGTTGTAAAGATGACAGAAACCAATTTAAAGGAGCTTGATGCAATAGCCATTTCAGCAGGTCCTGGTTCATTTACAGGACTTAGAATCGGCAGTGCAACAGCGAAGGGATTATGTCTGGCGCTCGATAAGCCGCTTGTTGAGGTGTCTACGCTTGAAGCTATGGCGTTTGGATGCGGCCCATATAATGGTCTGATCTGCCCGATGATCGATGCGAGACGAAGACAGGTTTACACAGCGCTGTATCGTTTTGATGAAGAATTGAATATGGTATGCGTGATGGAACCAAAGCTTTTATTGGTGGAAGAACTTGCACAGAACTTAAAAGAATTAAAGTCAGACGATGAGAATGTGTTATTTACAGGAGACGGCATGCATGTGCATGGTGCATGGTTAAAGGAAAATGTATCAAAAAGTAAAATGGCACCGGCAGTCTGCAGCACGCCGCGCGCAGCAGCAGTAGCAGAGCTTGGCGCTAAGAAATGGCATGAAGGAAAGGCAATCAATGCAGATGATCACCGTCCGATCTACCTTAAAAAATCACAGGCAGAGCAGGAACGAGAGGCTGGCATTTACACAAAAGGTTCTCTGCGTCCGGGAGAGAGCGGAACGCAGGCAAAGATTTGCTGACGAAAAACGGCAGTGATGCCGTAAAATTGTCAGTGCGCCGTATGTGCAAAGCAGATCTTCTGGCTGTAGCACAGCTTGAGAAGGAATGTTTTGCAGAGGCATGGTCAGAAAATGCGTTGGCAGAAAGTCTTGCAGAAGCAAATTATGTATTTTTTGTCGCAGTGGTATCGAAGCCGTCTTGCATGGCAGATGAAAAAGATACAGAAGAAATTGCAGGATACGTCGGTGCATATCTGGCAGCAGATGAGCTTTCTATCACAAATGTCGCTGTATTTCCATCATACAGACGGTGCGGCGCAGCCAATCAGCTGATGAAAGCGCTTGATGCATTTGCACAGGAAAAGAATTTATATGGAATTACGCTCGAGGTGCGTGTGTCAAATAATGCAGCAATTGCATTATATGAAAAAAATGGTTATGAAAAATCTGGTATTCGCAAAGGATTTTACAGCAAACCAAAGGAAGATGCCTTAATTATGTGGAAATACTTCCAGTAGTGACAGGCATTTCCATTGTTATTCTTCCCGAAATTTATTAAAATATACATGCAAAATGAATCAATGAATCAGGGAGGAAAGCAATGAGAATAACAGTAAAAGAAAATAATAGGGACAGAATTCTTCAGGTCGTGTGCAATTGCTGCAGACGGCCGCTTCCAGTTGAAAATGGCATTGTGCTAGAGGATTATATTCATGTGGATAAAGCATGGGGCTATTTTTCAGAGCGCGATGGCGAGAAAATTGCATTTGACTTGTGTGAGAACTGTACCCAAGAGCTTACAAAAAGGTTTCGCCTGCCTGTGTATCAGAAAAAAACACGGGAATATTTATAACCTTATAAAAGTGCGCTTTGGGCGGGCGCTCATTTGGAATGAGAGGACAGATGTTAGATTTATGTTTATTGGGAACAGGCGGTATGATGCCCCTTCCTTATCGTTGGCTGACGTCGTTAATGACAAGATTTAACGGAAGCACATTAATGATTGACTGTGGAGAGGGAACACAGATCGCAGTGAGAGAAAAAGGCTGGAGCTGTAATCCAATCGATGTGATCTGTTTTACACATTACCATGGAGATCATATAAGCGGCCTTCCGGGACTCCTTTTGACAATGGGAAATGCAGACCGTACAGAGCCGCTTACACTTATTGGACCAAAAGGCCTTGAGCGCGTGGTAAATGCGCTTCGCGTTATTGCGCCAGAGCTGCCATTTCCTATTATATTTAAAGAGATTACGCAAAACGAGCAGGATTTCGAGGTGAAGGGCTATCATATTCATGCCTTTCGCGTTCAGCACAATGTAACCTGCTACGGTTACACGATTCAGATTCCGCGTGCAGGCCGTTTTCATGCTGAAAAGGCAAAAGAGCTTGGCATTCCGCTTACCTTCTGGAGTCATTTGCAAAAGGGAGAGACAATGACAGATGGCGATAAGGTTTATACGCCTGATATGGTTATGGGCGAAAAAAGAAAAGGAATCAAAGTTACGTATGTCACAGATACAAGACCGCTTCCAATTATTGCTGAGCAGGCAAAGGATGCTGATCTTTTTATATGTGAGGGCATGTATGGAGAGCCAGATAAGCTTGCCAAGGCAAAGGAATACAAGCATATGACATTTAGTGAGGCGGCGTCACTTGCAAAAGAGGCACAGCCTAAGGAAATGTGGTTGACTCATTATAGTCCGTCGCTTGCACATCCGGAGGAGTACATTGAGGAGACGAGAAAGATCTTTTCAAGAACAATTGCAGCAAAGGACGGAAGAAGTATTTCACTGGATTTTGAGCAGGAAGAAGGTACGAAGTAAGATGGAAGAAAAGAATATAAAAATACTTGCAATTGAGAGCAGCTGTGACGAGACGGCTGCTGCAGTAGTAGAAAATGGACGTAAGGTATTGTCAAATGTAATCTCTACACAGATTGATATTCATACTCTTTATGGCGGTGTTGTTCCAGAAATTGCCTCAAGAAAGCATCTCGAGCGTATTAATCAGGTGGTAAAGGAAGCATTGAAACAGGCATCTGTGACATTAGAGGACATCGACGCAGTTGCTGTTACATATGGACCAGGTCTTGTTGGAGCACTTCTTGTTGGAACGGCAGAGGCAAAGGCGATTGCATATGCAGCAGGAAAGCCGCTTGTTGGTGTTCATCATATTGAGGGTCATATTGCAGCCAATTACATTGAAAACCAGGATTTAGAGCCGCCATTTATGTGTCTGATCGTTTCAGGTGGTCATACACATCTTGTTGTAGTTGAAGATTATGATAAATTTAATATCATTGGACGCACAAGAGATGATGCAGCAGGTGAAGCTTTCGATAAGGTGGCCAGAAGCATCGGTCTTGGCTATCCGGGAGGCCCAAAGATCGACAAGGCAGCAAAGCTTGGAAATCCGGATGCCATTACATTTCCAAAGGCGAAGATGTCTGATAATCCGTATGACTTTAGCTTCAGTGGTTTAAAATCAGCTGTGCTTAATTATTTAAATCATGCGAAGATGACAGGCGAAGAGGTTAATCCAAATGATCTGGCAGCATCCTTTCAAAAGGCAGTTGTGCAGGTATTAGTAGAGCATGCTATTCGAGGAACTAAGGAACATGGTTTTCGTAAGTTAGCTCTTGCAGGAGGTGTTGCATCAAACTCTGCACTTCGAGCAAGCTTAAAGGAGGCATGCGAAAAGAATGGAATTACTCTGTATTATCCGTCCCCTATTTTTTGCACAGATAATGCAGCAATGATTGGTGCAGCAGGCTACTACGAATATAAAAAAGGAAGAAGAAGCGGCTGGGATTTAAATGCAGCAGCGTCCTTAAAGCTGGGAGAACGATAAAATGAATGATGTGGGAAAACAGGAGCATAAGGAGAAAAAAGCTGCTGTAATTCTGGCAGCAGGAAGCGGAAGACGCATGAATACGCCAGTTGCCAAGCAGTTTCTTGATTTGATGGGCATTCCGGTATTTTTGCATAGTGTGCGTCTGTTTGACAAGATAGCTGATAAAATTGTACTTGTGACTTCACCAGATGCAGTCGAGTATTGCCAGAATCTTCTGGAAAAGGAAGAACTTTGCGCAGAAGTTATTGTGATCGCGGGAAAAAGCGAACGTTTCCTTTCATCTATGGAAGGAGTAAGGGCAGCCTCAGACTGCGATTTAATTATGATACATGATGCAGCACGTGCATGTGTTGATATGGAAGTTATTGAAAGATCAATTGCTTCAGCAAGAATAAATGGAAGTGGTGTTGCAGCAGTGCCGTTAAAAGATACAGTGAAGGTGGCAGATCAAAATGGAATGGTACTGTCAACACCTGACAGAAGTACACTTCGCATTATTCAGACACCACAGACATTTAAGCATGATATTATCTGTGCGGCCTATGATCATCTTAACCATATAATAGAAACAAAAGGCATAAAAGCAGCAGGCTCCATTACAGATGATGCCATGGTAGTGGAAACATTTACTAATCAGAAGGTCTATCTGTCAGAGGGCAGCTATGAGAATATCAAGCTGACTACGCCAGAGGATATGACAGCGGCGCATGGAATTTTATCTGCCAGGACGCATGAACTGTAATAGTATCAAAAGATGGAAATAAAGCAACAATAAAAAAACTTGAAAAAAATCGAAAAAAGGTGTTGACATTTTGTTAAAGCCGTGATAGTATATAGAAGTCGCTTGAAACGACAAAAAACTTCCAAGTCACGGCTTTAACAAACCTCAAATCTTCAAAAAAAGATCTGAAAAAAGTTAAAAAAGTGCTTGACAAAAGCAAGACGATGAGTTATAATAAACGAGTCACTTAACTGCTTTGGAGAGGTGTCCGAGTGGTTTAAGGAGCCGGTCTTGAAAACCGGTGATTCCGAAAGGGACCGTGGGTTCGAATCCCACCTTCTCCGTTGATATTTACAATTAAATATCAGATTTTTGAGAATCAACTTATGCTTGGAGAAGTACCCAAGAGGTTGAAGGGGCTCCCCTGGAAAGGGAGTAGGTCGTTAGTAGCGGCGCGAGGGTTCAAA
>ERZ779869.2835-NODE-2835-length-13915-cov-4.049062_pt1 | contig 13915 bp, 11 predicted proteins | sample MGYA00511557_ERZ779869 | MGnify/ENA primary metagenome ERZ779869 (study PRJEB29588, sample SAMEA2154620) | human gut metagenome | biome: human gut; feature: human-associated habitat; material: faeces | place: Denmark | collected 2008/2010 ...
GTTAATTTTTATATATATTCTAGTAGAATAATTACTGGCACTTTTAGGACAGTAATTGGAAATTTTGAAAAAGATAGGTTTAAAGGTATAATTGAAGCAGTAATTAATGTTGTGGTTTCATTGGCACTAGTCAAAATTTTAGGTATAGCAGGAGTATTACTTGGCACCATTACCAGTTGTTTGTGCACATCAATATGGGTCGATCCTTATATGATATATAAATATGAGTTTAAAAAATCGCTAAAAAGTCATTTTAAAGATATTTTACAATACTCAGTTGTAACTTTTATAATTGGTGCAATTACATTTGCTACATGTTATTTTATTCCAAACACAAAATTAATATATTTTTGCTGTAAATTATTAATTTGTATAATTTTACCAAATTGTTTATATCTATTAATATATCATAAAAATTCTGCGTTTAAAGATTTATTAAGTATGTTACGAAGCTTTTGGGGTAAGCAAAGTAAGGTAGTAGTAAACACTGATGCTGATACTTTTGGTTTACAAATTATTGACACAAAGCCATTAATGGATAACGATGGAAAGGTGGAAGATTCTAATCTTACGTCTGACATAACAGGAACTAAAAATATGGCCGAGCTGAAAGTAGAAAAAACTTATAAAGATGAATCTTCAACAGAAGTAACAGGCAAAATTGAAACAGAAAATATTCAAACCAACAATAAGGATGAGTTAAATAATCATAAAAAAGAATCTTAGTATATGATTTAAGAATATAAAACACAAAAAAGTAATATTTATTTGACACTGGATAGCTTACATCTTATAATAACAATAATAGGAGAATTGATATGAAAGTATTATTAACAGGTGGGCTTGGATATATTGGCTCACACACCGCAGTACAATTGTTAAATGCTGATTACGAAGTTGTTATTGTTGACAATTTGTCTAATAGTAATTTATCAGTTAAGGGCAAAATTGAAAAAATAACCGGCAAAAAGGTCGTTTTTTATAAATATGATATGAGAAACGAAAGACTTTTAAGAAAAATTTTTGAACAAAACAAGATTGATGCGGTTATTCATTTTGCAGGGCTTAAAGCGGTTGGAGAATCTGTTCAAAAGCCAATTGAATATTATGAAAATAATCTTGAAAGTACCATAAATCTTTTAAAGATAATGCGAGAATTTAATGTAAAAAATCTGGTATTTAGTTCATCAGCTACCGTTTATGGCAAGGCAGAAAAAATGCCAATTCTTGAAGACTTTCCTACAAGTGCAACAAACCCATACGGCAGAACTAAACTATTTATTGAAGAAATTTTAAAAGATGTTTATATTTCAGATAATTCTTTTAATATTGCAATATTAAGATACTTCAATCCTGTTGGCGCGCATGAAAGTGGGTTGATTGGAGAAAATCCAAAGGGAATACCTAATAATTTAATGCCATATATAACCAGAGTGTCGGTTGGCGAGTTAAAAGAACTTAGTGTATTTGGTAACGACTACAACACCAAAGATGGTACCGGTGTTAGAGATTACATTCATGTTGTTGATCTTGCAGAAGGACATCTTTGTGCACTTAAAAAGTTGCAAGAAAAATGTGGATATGTTGTCTATAACCTTGGAACTGGTCACGGATATAGTGTACTTGAAATGGTTGAAGCATATAACAAATGTTGTGGTGGCAAAGTAAAATATAAATTTGCACCAAGAAGACCTGGCGATATAGATGAATGCTATGCATCGCCTAAAAAGGCGGAACAAGAGCTTGGGTTTAAGGCAACTCATACACTAGAAGACATGTGTAGTTCAGCATATAACTTTCAATTAAAGGAACTAAAAAGACAACAAAAAAGAAGTAAAAATAAATAATTAAATTTATAAAATATTAGGCAGGCCTATTGTATGATTAGGTCTGCTTTTTTATGTTTATCATTAACAATACAATTGCAAGAAAAATATAGAATTATGTGCAATTCTATTTTAATATAAATTAACTTTTTACGTAATTTAAATTTTATAGGCATATGGAATAAACAGACCTTTCCCTTATAGACTTTCTTTGACTTTTATTTGTTTCTGTTCTGCTATTGACATAAATAAAAAAGGAATTATAATATGAAATAAGAGAAGAGAAATGAAAAGAGAACAACAATTTGCACTATTTTTAGATAAAAAAGGAAAAGTTATAAAAGCCAAAATTGAACGCCTTACCGAAGAACCAATTTCAGACAAATCACAAATTTTTATAAACATTAATTGTATACAGAGTGGTGGGGAACTGGTATCATATCTGCGCTTATACACAGTGCCATATGCTTCTGAAAAATTGGTACTAGATATGATTTATGTGTACAGCAAATTTAGAGGACAGGGAATTGGTAAAAAGATGTTTGAGCTTTTGCCAGATGCAGTAAAAGATTTGCACAAAACTAAACTTGTTGGGGCCTATTTGCCCAATAATTATGCTGAAGATTGTGCTAGTGGCATAGAATTTAATGAAAAAGATGCAAACGTAACCGCCAGTTTTTATAAACGAAACGGTTTTCAATTAATAAGAGCTAAGAATATATGGTCTAACAAAAATATTGGTTTACAAGATTTTGAATTTGGAGGATTGTCGGCAAATACAATTGTATATTTGCCATTGCCACTAAAACAAAATAAATATATTAATTACAACGGTTTTCTTTTGCATAAAGATGATGAATATAAGCTAAAAGAAATTTTAAATAAAACTTCGGCTTGCACACAAGAATTTGAATTATAAGTGCAACGCAAATAATTTTACGAACTAAAAGACACTTTATTAATTGTAAAGTGTCCTTTTATTAGTTAAAAATCTTAAATTTAAGAAGTTTTTAGATATGTTTTTAAAGTTTTGTTAATAACCTTATTTTAGAAACAGACCACATAATTAAAACTTATTATAAAGTAAAACTAATCTTTATTATTTTTAAGAAGTTCAATTCTCGCCTTGCGATAATCACTTGCTTCTTTAAGAAGTTCATCTGCTCTTGCTGGGTCTTTCTTTGATAAGATAAAGTATCTAGATTGCAGGTCGGTGAAAGAACGATAGTCTTTGCTTGCAAATGGTGGGTCAATGGTAAGTTTTGGTTCTTTGGTTGGGTTGTATCTGTATAATGGCCAGTAACCAGAAAGAACCGCATCTTTTTCCATTTCCTGGGATTTAGTCATATTAACACCGTGATTAATGCAAGGAGCATAGCAAATTACAATTGCAGGACCATTGTGTTTTTCTGCTTCGGTTAATGCGGTAATAACCTGTGTCGCATTTGCCCCCATAGAAACGCTTGCGATATAAGTGTTTGGATAGTTCATTGCAATTGCTCCTAGGTCTTTTTTGTGTGTTTGTTTGCCACTCGCTGCAAATTTCGCCACACTGCCCATTGGGGTAGACTTGCTGGCTTGTCCGCCAGTATTACTATAAACTTCGGTATCTAGAACTAAAATTTTAACATTTTCATTGCTACTTAAAACATGGTCAATTCCGCCGAAGCCAATGTCATAAGCCCAACCATCTCCACCCAGAATCCAGAACGATTTTGGTGTTAAGCAACTGTTTAATGATATAACATTCTTTGCAAATTCAACGGTTTCTTCATTTTTGTCTTCTTTTTGACAATAGCTTAAAATTGATTCTCGCATTGCATCAGTTTTTTCACCGTTTAACCAGTTTTGAATATTTTGTTTAAATGCAGGGCTAAGTGGAAGATTTAATCCGTTTTTCATAATCTCTTCAAGAGATGCGGTATTTTTCTTATGAGCAAGGTACATACCATACCCAAATTCAGCATTGTCTTCAAACAAGCTATTGCTCCATGCAGGGCCTTGACCTTTTTTGTTCTTGGTGTATGGGCAAGTTGGGTTGCTTCCACCATAAATAGAAGAACAGCCAGTTGCGTTTGCAATAATTAAATGTTCACCAAATAATTGAGTTAATAACTTAACATATGGGGTTTCACCACAACCGGCACAAGCACCAGAAAATTCAAACAATGGCTTTTTAAACTGGCTACCTTTAATGGTAGAAAGTGGGAAGATACTTTGTTCGTTTTCAAGTTCACTAACAAGTTCATATTTGTTATTTTCACTTTCAAGATACTGTTCCTTGTCTACCATGGCAAGAGCTTTTTTAATGGCAGGGCAAACATTAACACAGTTTTCACAAGAAGTGCAATCTTTTGGACTGCATTGAATAGCAAAGTCTTTACCAGGTATTCCTAGTGCTGGTTTTGCTCCTAATTTTTTACTTAATGTAGAACCACTTTCAACAAGATATGGTCTTATGCAACCATGTGGGCAAACAAGTGCACACTGGTTACATTGAATGCAATTTTCAGAAATCCAAGTAGGAATAAAGGTTGCGATATTTCTTTTTTCAAGAGCGGTAGTTCCTGTTGGAACTTCTCCATTTGGTGTAAATGCTGAAACAGGAAGGTCATCGCCTTGTTGAGTTAAAATTGGTTCAATAACTGAATTAAAATATGGATCCGTACAAGAAGAACCTATATTTGCACCTGTAGTTTGGGTAGCCCAAGTGCTTGGAACTTCAAATTCCCACATGTGTCCATCTGCCGAGTCAATAGCTTTAATATTCATTTGAACAACAGCATCACCTTTTTTGCTGTAAGTTTTAACAACGGCTTCTTTCATTTTTTCGCTAACAAAATTCCAAGGCATTAAATTTGTTAGTTTAAAGAAACAGGCTTGCATAATTGTGTTTATACGGTTATTTAATCCTACTTCTTTTGCAATTGCGTTTGCATTAATAACAAACATACGCAAATGTTTTTTTGCAATTTTTTGCTTCATAGAAGCAGGAAGTTCGTTTTCTATTTCATCTTTGTTCCAAGGGCAGTTCAGCAAAAAGATGCCGTGGTCTTTAATACCAGATAAAACATCAAACTTTTTAACGTAAGTAGGGTTATGACAAGCAATAAAATCGGCATTTGCACAAAGGTAGGTTGATTTAATTGGTTGTTTACCAAATCTTAAATGAGATATTGTTACCGAACCAGATTTTTTGCTGTCGTAAACAAAATATGCCTGAGAATATAAATTGGTATAGTCACCAATAATTTTAATACTGTTTTTATTTGCACTAACAGTACCATCACTGCCAAGTCCATAGAACTTACATTCAACGGTACCAGCAGGTAGAGTATTTATGTGTCGTTTTACAGGAATACTAGTGTTTGTTACATCATCATCTATGCCAACCGTAAAGTGATTTTTAGGTCTAGGCGAAGCCATATTTTCAAAAACTGCAAGCACATGGTCGGGGTCAAAGTTTTTAGAAGATAGGCCATATCTTCCGCCAATTACTCTTATGTTAGAAACTCCATTTTCAAATAGGGCAGAACAAACATCGGTATAAAGTGGTTCACCAACTGCACCTGATTCCTTGGTTCGGTCTAGAACGGTGATTCGCTGTGTGGTTTTAGGAAGAGCTTTTAATAGATGCTTAGCACTAAATGGTCGGTATAATCTTACTTTAACAACGCCAACTTTTTTGCCGTTTTTAACGAGATAATCAACCGTTTCACTAATAGTTTCGGTGCTGCTGCCCATTGCAATAATAATGTCGGTCGCATCTTTGGCACCGTAATAGTCAAATAATTTATATTTTCTGCCTGTCTTTTCGGAAATTAAACCAAATGTTTCTTCAAGTAATTCAGGAAGAGCGTTATAAAAACTGTTGCATGCTTCACGGTTTTGAAAGTATACATCTCCATTTTGTGCGGTTCCGCGTTGTGTTGGGTTGTCTGATGAAATGGCAGATTGTTTAAATTTTTGGATAGCATTATGATTTATCATAGTTTTAATGGTGTCATAATCTATTTCTTCAATCTTATTAATTTCGTGTGAGGTTCTAAAGCCATCAAAGAAGTGCAAAAAAGGAACACGTGATTTAATAGTGGTTAAATAACTTGCAAGAGCTAAATCTTGTGCTTCTTGAACAGAAGCGGAACAAAGCATCGCAAATCCCGTTGCCCTAGTCGCCATAACGTCGCTATGGTCACCAAAAATTGAAAGTGCATGTGTTGCTACCGTTCTAGCGGCAACATTAATTACGCAAGGTAATAACTCACCAGCAATTTTGTACATATTAGGAATCATTAATAGCAAACCTTGAGATGATGTAAAGGTTGTTGTAAGTGCACCGCTTGTTAGAGCACCATGCAGAGCACCGGCAGCTCCTGCTTCTGATTGCATTTCAGTTACTTCAACTTTGTTTCCAAAGCAATTTAACTTTCCAGCTGTTTTCCATTCATCTATCATTTCAGCCATGGTAGAAGAAGGAGTAATTGGGTAGATGATAGCCATATCTGATAGTGCGTAAGCCATATTGGCGGTTGCGGTATTACCATCTACGGTTATGAATTTTTTCATATAAGACCTCACTAATTTATTGAAATTTTAACTAGACTATATTATAATCAATGTACAAAATTAAAGTCAAACAATTAAACAGGATTACATGATTTTTTAACTAAAAATTTGAACTTTGCTTTGTTATATTTTTGCCAAAAAAGGAGTAAAAATGCACAGATATAAAATAGTATTTGAATATCTTGGAACAAATTTTTCAGGATACCAAGTTCAGCCCGAAAAACGCACCGTTCAAGGTGAAATGGAAGGAGTGTTATCTAAAATTATTGGCGAACCAGTAAAAATTTATGCAAGTGGAAGAACGGATTCAGGTGTTCACTCTCTAGGACAAGTGGCTCACTTTGACACAGAAAAAAGCCTTGTTTCATCATTTGTGTTAAGCCAATTAAGCAAGCAATTGCCACAAGATATATCAGTAAAAAGCTTTTGTGAAGTAGATGAAAATTTTGATTCCAGATTTTCAGTAAAGAAAAAAACCTATTTATACAAGTTTTACCTATCTAGATATACCCGCGCGGTATACAATGGATTGGCACTTAGAGTTAATGATAATGTTGATATTAAGAAAATGCAACAGGCTACAAAGTACTTAGTTGGAACTCATGACTTCACTAGTTTTGTTGCACGAAAGAGTGGGAAAACCGATTTTGTTCGAACTATTTATTCGGCAGAAATTACTGAAAATAGAGATGGCATTTTTGAATTTAGAATATCTGGCAATGGCTTTTTATATAATATGGTAAGGATAATTGTTGGCACATTAATAAAAATTGGTTCAAGTGATGCAAGCCCAGAAGTTATGAAAGCAATAATTGAGAGCAAAAACCGAGCATTAGCTGGTAAAACGGTGCCACCATATGGTCTATATATGGAATCGGTTGTATATGAATAATAAAAATATTGTTGTAATTTGTAAATACATATGTTATACTTAAAAAGTAAAATAATGTGAATAGAAGGAAATTTTATGGATTCAGATGGTTACCCCAGCCCGAGAAAGGGCAAAATTAGATTGGCTAGAGTACAATGGCTTGTTAATGTAAAAGAATCTTTGGTTGTGCCATATGTGGTGATAAGTTCAAACGGCAAATACAAATATTATGACATAAAGGGCAGAAGAGAGTTTACTGTTAAGGCAAGTAAATCAGCTTCAGATGAACGATTAATTGAATTGTTACAGCGTGCAAGTGGCATAACTTATTCTTCAAAGTCTGGAAGAGAATTGCTGACAAGGTATTATAACCCAATTTTTCGTGGTACAAACAAAGAAGGCAAAAAGTTTAAATCTAAAGCAGATTTTATTAATTCTATAATTGATGATAGTTATGCATATGAAGATGTTCGTAAAATAGCATTAGCGATACAACGCTCTATGAAAGCCACAAGGGGTATGTATTTAGACTACATTAAAACTATGGCACAAAAATCTAACAATCTGTTAGAGTGGGAATAGTACATTGTTAAATAGATTTTTGCAATTTTGTTGCAAACTTTTTGCAAAAATCTATTGACATATTTGCCTGTTTATATTAAAATGGTACAGCAAAGTTAAAATATATAGTTAATTTTAAGCGGTATCGCTTTTTTATTTTGCTTTTTATATTTAGAAGGAAGTATTGATAGTTATGAAAACCACATTACAAAAGCCACAAGAAGTTACAAGAAAATGGTATGTAGTAGACGCTACTGGCGTTGCTCTAGGCAGACTTGCAAGCCAAGTTGCTAGCATTTTAAGAGGAAAAAATAAACCAGAGTTTACACCAAATGTAGACTGTGGTGATTATGTTATTGTAATAAACACCGACAAAGTTGTTTTAACTGGAAAAAAGATGGAACAAAAATTCTATCGTCATCATTCAGGATATGTTGGTGGTCTAAAAGAAGTTGGCTACGATAAAATTATGAAAGACAAAAGTGATTTTGCTGTTAGAGAAGCAGTTAAAGGTATGTTACCTAAAAATAGTCTAGGCAGAAAAATGATTAAAAAGCTAAAAGTTTATCGTGATGATAAGCACGAACATTCTGCACAACAACCAGAAGTAAAACAAATTGTTAAGTAGTAAGAGAGGAAATAGATATGGCAAAGAAAGTAGCAAATAAAAAGAACCAATTTTGGGGAACAGGAAGAAGAAAAAAATCTATTGCAAGAGTAAGATTGATTCCTGAAGGCAGTGGAAAAATTGTTATTAATGGCAAAAGTCTAGATGAATACTTTGACTTAGACACTTTAAAACTAATTGTTAAGCAACCATTAGCACTAACAGAAACTGAAAATAAATTTGATATTTATGCAAACGTAATTGGTGGCGGAATTTCTGGTCAGGCAGGTGCTGTTCGTCATGGTATTGCAAGAGCAATGATATTATATGATGAAAAATACAAAGAAGAAATTAAAAAGGCTGGATTATTAACTCGTGACCCAAGAATGAAAGAAAGAAAGAAGTACGGCTTAAAGAAAGCAAGAAAAGCTCCTCAATTCAGCAAGAGATAACATATAAAAACCCTATAACCCAAGTGGTTATAGGGTTTTTTAGTTGGTGTTTTGTAACTATTAAAAAAGTATTAAACTGACTTTGACTTATAAATTGTAAAATACAATAAAACTAAAATTTTGGATTAATTACTTTGTTCAATATTAGCGATGTGATATAATTAATAAAAACAATAAAAAGGGAAAAGAATGAACAAGTACGAATTATTAGACACCTTAAATAAATTAAAAGAAGTATATTTAACTGAAAGTCAGATTATTAAAGCGGTTCAGTTTGATCCACATTTTGACCGTAATGCAACTAAAAAAATGCTATTAGAATTAGTGGAAAGTGGTGATGTGGTAATAACTGAAAGGCATAAGTTTGCAGTTACAACTAAATCCGGAGTTATTAAAGGTACATTTTGTGGAAACAAAAATGGATATGGGTTTGTGGAATATGATTCAACTCAAGAAGATATTTTTATACCGGAAAATGCAGTTAATGGTGCGGTGCATGGTGATACCGTATTGGTTAAATTGCAAACTGGAAAAAAGAAATCGTTCTCAAAAAATCATACTTTTAAACCAAGGTCAAAAGAAGGCGAAGTTATAAGGATATTAAAACGCAAGATAACTTCAATTGTGGGTACCTTTAGCGTAATTGCTGGTGGTGGTGTTGTAATTCCTGATGATAAAAGATTTGCCGATCAGGTATTTATTGGCACTGAAAATATGGCGGGAGCAAGGACTAATCAAAAAGTTGTTGTTAATATTTTGTCGTATCCATCTAGAAATCAAATGGCAATAGGTGAAGTTACTGAAATTCTTGGCGATATTAATGATATTGGTGTAGATACATTATCTATTATTAGAAGTTTTGGTTTAACAGAGAAATTTCCAGAAAATGTAATTGCAGAAGCAGAAAAAGTTGCCATTGACCCAAGCAAACAAGTTTTAAGTGGAAGAAAAGATTATACAAAAGACTTAATTATAACAATAGATGGAGAAGATGCTAGAGATTTTGATGATGCCATTTCTCTTAAAACTACTAAAAATGGATTTACTTTGTTTGTTCACATCGCCGATGTTTCTCATTATGTTACACAAGATAGTGAATTAGACAAAGAAGCCTTTAAGCGTGGTACGAGTGTGTATTTTCCTGATATGGTTTTGCCTATGCTACCAGAAGTATTAAGTAATAAAATTTGTTCGCTTATGCCAAACCAAAAGCGATTGACTCTTTCGGTTGAAATTGATTTTGATAAATTTGGGAATATAAAAGACTACCGCATAAATAAAGGTGTAATTGAAAGTGCATATCGAATGACATACACAAAAGTTACAAAAATTTTTGAAGGTGATAAAGAACTAAGAAAGGAATATGCAAAAATAGTACCAATGCTTGAAAATATGAAAGTTTTGGCAGAACTTTTAATTAAACGTCGAGATAATGCTGGAGAACTAGATTTTAATCTTCCTGAAGTTCAAATTGATATGGACGAGCACAATAAAATTAAAGATATCTATCGAAAGCCAAGGAATCTTGCCGACCGATTAATTGAACAATTTATGGTAGTTACCAATGAAGTGGTTGCAAGACATATGACTAATATGGATATGCCATTTGTCTATCGTATACACGAAGTTCCTTCAAGTGAGAAAATGCACAATTTTAATGATTTTATTAGGGGTATAGGACTTAATTTAACAATTCAAGAAGTTGAACCAAAACCAAGAGATGTACAAAAAGTTTTAAAGACTATTAAAGACCGACCAATGGAAACAGTCATTGGAAATATCCTTTTAAGGTCTATGCAAAAGGCAAAGTATTATGAAAAACCACTTGGGCATTTCGGACTTGCTCTTAAAGATTATTGTCATTTTACTTCGCCAATAAGAAGATATCCAGATTTAATTATTCATCGAATAATAAAACTTGTTTTAGATGGCAAAATGGATAAACGCGCCTATAATTTTTATTCTGAATATGTTGTAGATGCATCTTCGCAATCAAGTGAAAGAGAAAGACTTGCTGATGAAGCTGAAAGAACAGTTGATGATCTAAAAAAAGCAGAATATATGCAAAGGTTTATTGGCAAAGAATTTAGTGGAATAATTTCAGGTGTAACCGAAAATGGTATATTTGTTGAACTGGAAAACACAGTAGAAGGTTTTGTGTCTATCGAGTATTTGCCACAAGACAAATACTATTATGATGAAAGAAAGTATGCAATTACCGGTAAAAACTATTGTTTTAGGCTAGGCCAAAAAGTGAAAATAAAAGTATTTAGTACCGACCTTGTTACCCGTAAAATAGATTTTATTTTGGCGGATGATTGGGATTTAAGTAAAAAAGTTGTTTAAACTATTGAATTTTACAAAAAAGTAACATATAATACAATCGGCAAAAAGAAAGAAGGGTAACTTTTGATGGAAAAAATTATTGCAGATAACAAAAAAGCATACTATGATTATACAATTGAAGATAAGTTTATGGCAGGTTTGGTTTTAGAGGGGGCTGAAATCAAATCTGTTAGAAATGGAAAAGTTAATTTAAAAGATAGTTATGTAATAATAAAAAATGGTGAAGTCTTCTTACTTGGTGCTCACATTTCAGAGTACGATAAAATGGATACCCTAAAAAAGATTGATCCAACAAGAACTCGTAAGTTACTTTTAACAAAACAAGAAATAAGAAAACTAGAACGCAAGGTTAAAATTAAAGGTTATACCATTGTTCCTACAAAAATGGTTTTTATTAATAATCTTGCCAAATTAGAAATTGCCGTTGCAAAAGGTAAAGAACTTTATAATAAAAAACAATCCATTAAAGAAAAAGATATAAAAAGAGAAATGGATAGGCAACTTAAAAGGAGATAACTTTTGCTTTTAACGATTTATGGGGGCGACCGGTTTTGACAGGTATGGCACTTGTAGGTGTAAAGCATGTGGTAGGGCGGGGCTACCTTAAAACTAGCAAAAAAATAAACGCTGACGAAAATTATTCATTAGCACTTGCTGCCTAACTTTTGGTGGCTCACTTTAATTAGTAGGCTTACTGGACTAATTGAAGTGTCAAATTAAAGTAAGAACTCAGACTTTTTTCTCATAGAAAGTTTGGGTGTTAAATATATGAGATAGAATAATTGTTGGGTGTTGTTTGCTGACATTTATTGACAATTAACAAACAACTAAACATGTAGAAAGACCTATAAACCATATTTGGACGTGGGTTCAATTCCCACCGCCTCCACCATAAGAAAAGCAAAGGTTTGATACAACCGTGTCGGACCTTTTTTTTGCATAAAGGGAGTTAGTTCCTTTCTGTAAGTAAACAGCAGAGCCTTGTAGGAGTGTTTAACCGCACTTTTGCAAAGCTCTTTTTCCTTATATATAATAACTACGGAACGAAAGGTCTATCAACGGGACAAATGGTAGTTAACAAACGAAATGCAAGAGTAGTCATATTTGACATTATTGTATTTTACTGAAAAATGCAGAAAGTCAAAAAAGACCACAAAAGTTGTCGTATATGACTACACAAATCAGAAAAGTTATGTTATAATAATAGCACAACAACATTTGGAGGATATACATATGACAAACTTAAAAAACAATATTGATCACTATATGAAGCAAAAAGGGATTAGAATGTACAGTCATTTGTTGGTTGATATAGCACATGAGCTTGGTATTAAAGGTCAGCAAGCATATGCGTTTGCCGAAAGAGAAAAAGCAAACTTCTCTAAAATGTTAAAAGGCAAAAGACCACTTAAGTATGAATTTATTATTCCGCTCGAAAAGGTATTCGGTGTTTCATTAGCACGATTGTTAGATGAAAATTCATTTAAATTGCCTGTTGAAAAAGATAACGTTCCTTTCAACAAAGGTTTTAGATATTACGCATATATAGATGATGCAAAACTGTATAAAGAAGAATTCGATTTATTGCTTACAAAGGACGGAAAATCGATTATCTCAGAAACAGATGAATTTGGGAAAACATTTCTTGATTATGTTGTTGAATATCGTGCTGTTAATGGTGTTCGTTACCTTCATGACGAGTACGGGATTAAATTAAAATGGTATTATAATAACTTTGATTTTAACAAAAGTAAAGGTGTAACTTGGATTAACTTTGACAATGCCATAGAATTTGCACGTCTTGTTGCAAGCATGGATGATCCCGATTTATTTAATGACATTTATGATTCATATAATATGTTTTTCACAAACGGACATTATGGCGGTAATGACAGCATTTTTTATAACACTGATTATTTGGAAATATTGTTAGACCACGATCACCTGTTCAATTCAATGTTTGAAATAAAACCATATCGTCATGAATTAAGCAGCAAGCAAAAAAGAGAGAAAAAAGTTGATTCTATTACGTATTATTCTATCAACCCCATAATCAATAATTGTTTAAGATATTCTTTGCAACATTTGGACAAATATCAGCATAGGGCAAAAGATATATTGAAATTTGCTATTGATTACAACAAGAGGATAGCAAATGAGGTTGCCGCAGAAAATTGTTATATTTGTAATGAATTAGGTGGACTAAAAGACTTTAGAAATAATGATTATTACAGCCTTGTAATTTTTGTTGATGTGGACGTAAAAGATTCTGAAATAAAAGATTTAGTTAATCAGTTACCTAAATTCAAGGACTGTTTTTAAAAGGAGACACTATGTTTAAACGAATGATTAACAGAAATAAATATTACGATCAAGAAACCAGAGCACACTTAAATTTGCTTTCTGAAAAAGAATTATTAATAGAGGTACTTCTTGAATTAAAAATGCTTAATGATAAATGTGATGATATAGCAAGAAAAATTGTTATTTGGAGTGATTAAAAATTAATATTAAAGATTATTGAGTGCTAATACTACTGTACGCATTTTGAATAAACTGTACGCACTTTTCAAGGGGTGTACGCAAATTGTATTAAAATAGGTATTTACACACAAACTTTTTATTATAGTAAATTTAATTAGAATATAAAAATGCCTAACAGTGCTTATGGGTGACACTGCTAGGT
>ERZ779869.2841-NODE-2841-length-13907-cov-5.293387_pt1 | contig 13907 bp, 12 predicted proteins | sample MGYA00511557_ERZ779869 | MGnify/ENA primary metagenome ERZ779869 (study PRJEB29588, sample SAMEA2154620) | human gut metagenome | biome: human gut; feature: human-associated habitat; material: faeces | place: Denmark | collected 2008/2010 ...
GCCGCCGGGGCTGCGCCCCGGCCGTGCCGCGCCGCGTCCCCGCGGTAAGGGAAAAACTTGGTTTACGGGTTCGTCTCCTCCGGGGGGACCTCCTCGCTCGGAGTCTGAGTCACGGTAAAATCGGTAATGACAAAGACCTGCCGGGCATTTTCCGGCCGGGCGGAAAGATCAATGACTCCCTCCAGCGTCAGGCCGGTCGCCGCCAGCGAAACCTCCGAAAGATAGCCCACCGTCAGCCCCTGCGGGATCTGCTCGCCGTAGCCGCTGGTCAGGATCAGATCCCCGGCGGCCGCCTCGCTTTGCAGCCGCAGGTAGGTCAGCCGGGCGGTGTTATCCTCGCTCATGGCCGCGTCCCCAGTCAGGATGCCGGTATCCAGCGTGGTGCTGTCCAGCACACCGATATTGACTGCGGGATCCATCAGCGTCAGCACGCGGCAGTAGCGCTCACTCACCCGTCCCACAATGCCCACCAGGCCGTTTTCGGTAATGACCGGCATGCCGGAGGTAATGCCCTGCGACTGCCCGATATTGATGATAAAGGAGCCGGAAGGATCATCCGGCACATGCGCTATAACGGTGGCGGGCTCCAGCGTGTAGTCGGCGTTGCTGTCGCTGATGCTGAAGAACCGGCGGTACAGGTCATTCTGGTTTTTCAGCTCGTCATAGTCGGCCTGGCGGCGGGTCAGCTCATCCACAAGCTTCTGCAGGTCCTCGTTTTCCTTTTGCAGCTCCCGCCCATGGAAAATCGGCTGGAAGAAATCCTGGATGCCGTTGCCGATCCCCGCGAAAAACTCGCCAAAGGGGGTGGCCACCGCCCCGCCGATATGGGAAAGGGCGGGCATCAGCCCGCCGGTATATACCGCACGCAGAAAGAATGCCAGTACCGCGGCCAGCAGCACAGCGATGATCTTAAAGGTCTTACTGCGGAAAAAGTCGTTCATGCTGTATCGTTCCTTTTTGGGTCACTCCCATCCCGTTAGCGGCTGGGGCGGTTATCGAAGAACAGGGTGCGGGAGAAGGTTTCCGGCGATTCCAAAATGGCGCCGGTGCCGCGGGCCACGCAGTCCAGCGGCTCTTCCGCTATGAATACCGGCATCCCGGTCTGCTGGGCCACCAGCTTATCCATGCCGTGCAGCATAGCGCCGCCGCCCGCCAGGGTAATGCCGGTCTCCAGAATATCGGCGGAAAGCTCGGGCGGGGTGCGCTCCAGTGTGGTCAAAATAGCGTCAATGATGACGCCGATCTGCTCGCTGAGCACCTCCCGGATCTCGGCCGGGGTCAGCGTCACTTCCTTGGGGAAGCCATCCACCAGGTTGCGGCCCATTACGGAATAGGGCTCCTCACCCTCATAGGGCGCAGCGGAGGCGATGGCGATCTTGATCTCCTCAGCGGTACGATCGCCGATGAGAACATTGTATTTACGCTTCACATAGGCGATGATCTCTTTCTCGAACTCATCCCCGGCGCTGCGCACACTGCGGCTGGCCACGATGGACCCCATCGAAATGACCGCCACCTCCGCGGTGCCGCCACCGATATCCACCACCATGCAGCCGGTGGGCTCGGCCACTGGCAGCCCCGCGCCAATGGCCGCCGCCATCGGTTCCTCCACAAACGTATTCCATTCTCTGCACGCCGGACACTGGCCCATCCATTTTGCTGACTCATATCCGCAGTTCTGGCAGAAAAAGGCTGTTTTTTTTGCTTTTGCCATAGTTGTGTCTCCCTTATAATTGTCAAAAAAGCTGCCGCACACGTTCTGCGACAGCCTTCTTTTTTTACTTCATCATGCTTTTACGATTTCTACTGCTACATCCTCTGTTTTTTCCAGCTCTACGCTGAAGGAAAGTTTTCCGCCGAGGTTTGTGGTCATGTGGCCAACGTTTACGCCGTCGAGCAGCACCTTGTATTCGGTCTCTGCTTCCATTTCAACGGTGATCTGTGCATCCTCCGGTCCTTCTACTTTGAAGGTCATGCCGTCGTCGAATACGTTCAGATCGGTAACTGCGGTTCCCGGAACGGATTCGTATACGAACAGTCCGTTTCTCTCCAGCTTTGTGATTTCCTTAAAGGTTTTTACTTTATACAGATCTCCTCTGTGCTCAAAATCAGATTTTTTTGCCTTTGCCGCAAGCTCATAATCTCCGAAGCTGATGCCTCCGTCTGCCTCTGTGCGGATTAATTCTTTTACTACTGACATTTGTAAATGCCCTCCTGGTCTTGTCTTTTGTGGTGTTTCGTTTGTTTGTGAAAATCATACCATAATCGAAAAGATTTTACCATATAATTTATGGAATTTTATATTATTTTTTCTCAAGAACCTTAAATGTAATCTCTTTCTTATTCATTCCAGCCGCAACGGTATCGCCTTTTTTCACTTCTCCGTTCAGGATGGCTTCTGCGAGCGGATCCTCAATTTTGCTCTGGATCGCGCGTTTTAACGGGCGGGCACCGTACTTGCTGTCGAAGCTGTTTTCCACGAGATATTCTTTCACGGTGTCACGGACTTTCAATTCAATGTCCATCTGCTCCTTGCAGCGGCGCTCCAGATCTTTGAGCAGAATCTGCAGAATCTTCTTCATATCCGCCTTGGTAAGCTGATGGAATACAATAATCTCGTCGATTCGGTTCAGGAATTCCGGCTTAAACATCCGTTTGACTTCTTCCATCACCTGGCCCTTCATGTATTCGTAGTCTTTCCGCTCATCTTCTGTCGAAAGGAATCCAAGGCGTTTCGGCGCTACAATGTTCTGTGCTCCGGCATTGGATGTCATGATAATGCAGGTCTGTTTGAAATCAACTTTTCTGCCCTGCGCGTCGGTGATATGGCCATCATCAAGCACCTGCAGCAGAATGTTGAAGACATCCGGGTGCGCTTTTTCGATCTCGTCAAACAGGATCACACTGTACGGGTTGCGGCGCACTTTTTCGGAGAGCTGGCCGCCTTCCTCGTAGCCGACGTATCCCGGAGGGGAGCCGATCAGTTTGGAGACGCTGTGTTTCTCCATGTACTCCGACATGTCGACGCGGATCAGGGCCTGCTCTGTACCGAAAACTGCCTCGGCGAGTGCTTTGGAAAGTTCTGTTTTTCCGACACCGGTCGGTCCAAGAAACAGGAAGGATCCTGTCGGACGGTTCGGGTCTTTTAATCCGACTCTGCCTCGTTTTACGGCTTTTGCCACAGCTGTCACGGCTTCTTCCTGGCCGACAACGCGTTTATGGAGTGTCTGCTCCAGTCTTGCCAGACGTTTCGATTCTCCTTCCGCGAGACGCTGTACCGGAATTTTCGTCCAGGTGGATACGGTTTTTGCGATTTCTTCTTCTGTTACCTGCAGTTTTTTGTTTTTACAACGGCGTTCAAAGCGTTTTCGGATCTGCTCCAGATCTTTTTCGAGCTCCTGCTGGCGCGCCTGCAGTTCTTTTGCCTGCTCAAAATCGCCGGCACTGATCGCGGATTCTTTTTCTTTCTGTACTTCGAACAGTGTCTGCTCCTCTTTTGCCATGTTGTCCGGCACCTGGTAGCCGGCGAGCTGTACGCCTGCGGATGCCTCATCGATCAGATCGATGGCTTTATCCGGCAGGAAACGGTCGTTGATGTAGCGGACGCTCATTTTTACGGCTGCTTCCAGTGCTTCATCGGTGATTTCCACGCCGTGATGGCGTTCGTAGTATGGGCGCAGGCCTTTTAAGATATCAAGTGCCTCGCTTTCTGTCGGTTCTTCTACTTTCACCGGCTGAAAACGACGTTCCAGAGCCGCGTCTTTTTCGATATATTTTCGGTATTCTTCCAATGTTGTTGCACCGATGAGCTGAATTTCTCCACGGGAGAGGGACGGTTTTAAGATGTTGGATGCATCGAGTGCGCCCTCTGCACCTCCGGCTCCGATGATGGTGTGGAGCTCGTCGATGAACAGCAGAATATTTTCATTGTCCGTCACTTCTTTGACGACACGTTTGATACGCTCTTCGAACTCACCGCGGTATTTGCTTCCGGCTACCATTCCGGAAAGGTCAAGGACAACAACTCGCTTATCGCGGATCGTTTCCGGCACAATGCCAAGGGCAATCCGCTGCGCCAGACCTTCCGCAATCGCCGTTTTTCCGACACCCGGCTCTCCGATCAGACACGGGTTGTTTTTTGTCCGGCGACTTAAGATCTGAATGACACGCTCAATTTCCTGCCCACGGCCGACAACCGGATCGAGTTTTCCTTCGCGCGCAAGCTCAGTCAGATCCCGGCTGTACTGGTCCAGTGCCGGCGTTTCGCTGGTCTGCGCTCCACCTCTTGTCTGCGGTCCGCGGCCGGTATTTGCATTTCCGCTTGCACCGCCCTGCAGCGGTGCCTCGCCCATGGCAGTAAGGATTGCTCCATATAGTTTCTGAATGTTGATCCCCATGGTAAAAAGCAAACGGGTAGCAACACAGTCACTTTCTTTTAAGATTGCGATCAGCAGATGCTCGGTTCCCACAGCTCTGCTCTTAAAACGCGCTGCCTCCGCTTCTGCATTTTCAAGCACTCTGCGTACCCGCGGAGTATAGTCCGGTCGGGATTCGGTCACGGTGTTTCCGCCTGGTGCAATCAGACGGTCAATCAGTTCGGTAAGCTGTCCGGCATCTACGTGAAACTCAGAAAGCACCATGCCTGCTGTGCCATCCTCCACGTTCAGAAGTCCGATCAGAAGGTGTTCGGTTCCTACGTAATTATGTCCACATTTTTCAGCTGTCCTAACCGCATATGCCAGTGCTTTTTTTGCCTGACTGGTATATCCTTCTCTCATAATACTATTGTCTCCTTCATGTTTCGTCTGCGTAATTGCTGTAAATTTCATCTACAAGCTGATGTACTTCTTCTTTTGATATATTTTTGCAGACGGCTTTTGCAAGAATCACCTGCAGATCTTCGCGCAGTTCCTGCATGGCATACAGTTTATCCGCATCGATAGAGATAACGGCTCCTTTTCTTCGGTCAATCGAAAGAAGTCCCTCCTGCCGGAGTACGCTGTAGGCCTTATTTACGGTATGCATGTTGATACCGATATTGTCTGCGAGCTGTCTTACCGAAGGTAGAGTATCTCCTTCCTGAATTCTGGAAGTGGCAATACCCAGAATAATCTGATTTCTCAGCTGGATATAGATCGCTTCATCGCTGTTGAAATCGATCTGTATTGTCTCATAATACATAGTTACACCCTGCTTTCTCGTATCGTTTTGTTATACATATGTTATAACAATTCGCAAACTTTGTCAACAAACGGTTTCCCTACCTGTTTTTCTCGTAGATGATCTGAAGACCTTTCAGGAGCAGATTCTCATCGATGATGATGTCATGTCTGCAGTGCGGAATCACAGCTTTCGCCAGACCTCCGGTAGCCACAATCGTGCATTTGCAGCCAAGTTCTTCTTCCATCCGTTCGATCATGCCGTCGATGCTGGCAGCGTTTCCATAAATCATACCGCCTTTCATACAGTCCAGCGTATTTTTGCCAATGACTTTTTTCGGTGCTGTCAGACTGGTCTGGCTAAGCTGCGCGGCATTTGATACGAGAGCATCCAGCGAAGTACGAAGTCCCGGAAGAATCACGCCTCCGATGAAGCTTCCTTTCTGATCAAGTACACTCATCGTCGTGGCAGTTCCCATATCGATAAGAATCTGCGGACATGTGTATTCATTCAGCGCTGCTACTGCTACAACAACAAGATCGCTTCCTGCCGTTGCGGGGTCGTCCAGTTTGATATTAAGTCCGGTCTTCACACCGGGGCCGACAACTTTGACCGGCTTTTTAATCACTTTTTCTGCCGCACTCCGGCAGAGCTCTGTCACCTGCGGAACAACGGAAGAGATGATACCTCCTTCGATCTGCTCCACCGGAATCTCATACAGTTCCAGTACATTTTTCAGGCTGACTGCGTATTCCAGCTCTGTTTTTGCCTTGTCCGTGGAGAGTCTTTCGATGAAGTATGTTTTTTTCCCTTCCACACACCCAAGGACGATGTTCGTGTTGCCGATGTCTATTGCAAGGATCATGATTCAGGTTCCTCCTGTAAAAACTATGAAATGAAATTCTTGTGGTTTTATTATACATGGTGCGGCGCTTTGAGACAAGGAAAAAGACAGCAAGAAAAAGTCAATTAAGTCGATTTCATACTGTCTTCTGAATATTTCATTTTGAATTATCTATTCTTGTTGTTCACAAAAATAAATTTTACATCATTCTCAAACGATCGAAGAGGTACAGCAGATCTTAGGACAGTTTGAGCACCATACATTTTACATCATTTTCAAACCATTAGTTCCGCACACTTTTCGAGCGGAATGTTTGAGTACCATACATTTTTACATCATTCTCAAACAGGTTCCATCCTTCACACCATCAATCGTGAGTTTGAGTACCATACATTTTTACATCATTCTCAAACAAATCCGCATCAGATCTCGTTATCCGATGCGTTTGAGTACCATACATTTTTACATCATTCTCAAACTCTCTCCATGCACCAACTTTTCCAGATAATGTTTGAGTACCATACATTTTTACATCATTCTCAAACAAGTCTGATAAGTACCGCGTATATATCAGAGTTTGAGTACCATACATTTTTACATCACTCTCAAACAGGGTCTTATTGCTACTCACCTCGAAGGCGGTTTGAGTACCATACATTTTTACATCATTCTCAAACTACGACTCGGAAGATCAAAGCGGATGGAACAGTTTGAGTACCATACATTTTTACATCATTCTCAAACTGGGTTCAGTTTGTACAGAATTTCAACTAGTTTGAGTACCATACATTTTTACATCATTCTCAAACCTGTAGTGTATGTTCATAATCTTTCCTATGTTTGAGTACCATACATTTTTACATCATTCTCAAACGCAAAAGAGGGTCTGACACGTGGCTGATCTGTTTGAGTACCATACATTTTTACATCATTCTCAAACATCTGTCTTTTGTTATCGTCTGGTGCTTCTGTTTGAGTACCATACATTTTTACATCATTCTCAAACGGCTTTCGCTCTCTGGTAATCATAGTAACTGTTTGAGTACCATACATTTTTACATCATTCTCAAACACACAATCGTCACTCCACCAGTCTTCTTCGGTTTGAGTACCATACATTTTTACATCATTCTCAAACAGACGGTGACATTCTCAGTGTTAAGTTCTAGTTTGAGTACCATACATTTTTACATCATTCTCAAACTGGAATGTGATTATTTCCGCACGCGGTTAGTTTGAGTACCATACATTTTTACATCATTCTCAAACTATGAAAAAGAAAATCGTAACCCTTATGCTGTTTGAGTACCATACATTTTTACATCATTCTCAAACCCAACAAACGGTGCTATAGCCTTAACGATTGTTTGAGTACCATACATTTTTACATCATTCTCAAACAAGAGTCAACCACAAAGCCGCTAGGGTTCAGTTTGAGTACCATACATTTTTACATCATTCTCAAACTAGAAATACAAAAACAATGTATGAATGGAGGTTTGAGTACCATACATTTTTACATCATTCTCAAACCTCAAATTTAAAAATGAACTGCTTTCATCTGCACAAAACAGGTACTCAAACATCCGATGGATATTAATAGACATCACATCCATCTTTGTCAATTATATAATATTCTCTCTGATTCGAAAAGTCCCTTTGTATATTTTCTATGAAAAGCAAGGATATTTCATAGTAGCATGCCATTTGGGAGAGTTTGTTTATTTGTGTTTCGTTCAGATAGGATCGAATATTGACCAAAATCACCAGTTCTTTTTGGAGAAGTTCGGCCATAACTTTGATATATTGCGTTAATTTTTCCAGAAGTCCCATCTCTTTTTCGGTTTCTGTCTGAACTCCCATCAATTTTAGGAGTGCGCTCAAATCGATTTCCTCATTTTGTTCCAATTCGTACCCACTGGCAGTTTCCAATTGATAGATGTATTTCTTCAGTTCCGCAATAATTCTCTGTGTTTCAAGAAACATTTCTTCATTTTGCGCACTTTTGACCAGCTCTGTAAATAACCGTTTTTGTATTCTGTGATCCGCAAAATCAAGAGAAAATGGCGTTAATATTAATTCCACATCTCTTTTCATATTCAGCTCTGTGTCAGCTTTAGAAAGTACGAAATTTCCCTCCTCTCCCTGATTTTGTTTTTGCAGCTGCTCCACATATTTAAAAAACAGCTCCGGTGATTCTATAATCCATTCCGTTGGACAGTTCTGATGAATCGCAATAGGTTTTTCCAAGTCCACATGTACCAGTTTCATAAAATCACCAGCCTTTCATCCGTATTCAGCACTTCACTCTTTACGTTTCCAACAATCAGATCCATTTTCGCATACTGCTTCTCAGTCACCGTTAAAAGCTGTACCAGGCCTTCTTCCGGCTTATTTTTATGAATCTGATCCACGATTCCATTCACTGCAGTTGTATTTAACGCAAGCTTACAGTATACGGATTCCTGGAGCATCAGGAATCCGCTTTTCAATAAAAACTTTCGAAATCTCGTATATTCTCTTCTCTGATCGCCCGTCAGCACCGGAAGATCAAACAGCACCAATACTCTCATAAAACGATAACTCATAGGCCATAAAACCGGATCAATGCACTGTCATTCTCATTTAAGGCATCAAATACACTTTTACAGTAAATTTTTATGGCATTATTCACATACTGTGTTTTCCCGTCTATCATGACTTCGTTGTTTAATACATTGACCAATTGTATTTTTTCCTCATGCGTAAATTCTTTCCTCTGCATTTGGATTACTTCCCGGTCAATCAGAACACGGAACGGTTCCATCAAATCGGACGCCAGATTAAACTGATTAAACATATTATCATGAAAGAGTCCTAGCTGTGTAATATAACCGCTCGCTACAATTTCTCTCGCAAACGCAGACAGCAAAATGCTATATCCGTAATTCAACGCTGCATTTTCCGGACAATCCGCAGTTCTGGTAAATGTCATGCCGAACAACGCATTGAAATATACCTTTGCCGCATGCCCTTCCCGGTTTGTCTCATCGTTCCAGCCAATCTCCTGTAAATATGATTCTAACAGACCCGCTTCTTCCTTTCCCAGATTTTTTAATAGTTCCTTCTGTTTTCGTATTTTTTCCGTCACAATCTCTGTCCAGATCGCTTCTTTACTGTGCCGGCTCCACTGAATCTGCTTTCTGATTTTATTGCTGGTATCATGACTTCCGTAATACCCAACCAGTTCCGACGATGGATTTCTCTTTTCATCGCAAAAAATCACTTTTATTTTCTTTTTGGTCAGCTCTGCCAGCAGACTTGTTGTGACTGTTGCTGCTGTTGACTCAATCAGAATGGTTGAGATTTCACTTAAATGTATTTTTGTTACTTCTTCATTTCGTACCACAAGATAACCAAGCTGATAGTCCAGCTTTGCCCGTTTGGAAATAACCACAATCCGCCAGCTCATAATGCATTCAGGTCTACTGCCTGCTCGTAAATACCGGTTGGCGATTGATGAATCATTTCGATTCGACTGCAATCGGTTATATTTTTGTTGAGATACAAAATTCCTGCTCTTCCAGATCCTCCAATTAATTTCAAATCAGCGGTAACACTCTGGCACTGGAAAAAATGTAAAATTTCATACAAAACGATACACTTTTCTTCTATGCATAATTCTTTAAATTTTTCTCTTTTTTCCGTTAATGTCTTTGCCTGTGCTCCAATTTTTTTTGCATATACCGTATTTGTTAATTTATTTAAAAAGGTTTCATACAGCATCACCACCTTCTTTTCTTCTAAATGGTCGGAATCGTAAATTTTCAGTTCTTTATTCTGTTTTTTGCGTTCCACGTACTGTACTATTTTTTTCAGTATTTCTGTTTCTTCCTGGGAAAGTACCAGCTGATTTGCACCTTGCATCAATAGCTGATCTCCTGATCTTCCGGAAACCCACATATAAAATCCGTCCACACAAAACAGAGTATCTATTTTGATTTCCGGCACCAGCACTCGCGGATTCTTTAACTGTCTTTCCTCTTCCAGATACCGAATTATATTTTCTTCTGACTTCTGAATTTCCTTTTTCAGACGAATCGGCACATACTCGATTGTTCGTATTTTCTTTCCCTTTTTGCCCTCCGATTCTGCCAGTACAAAGTAAGCTCCCGCCTCTTTGTTATATCCTCCATACTTCTGTATATCACAAAGCCGTTCATCACTGCTCTTGATCGGAACCTGACCTTTTCCTTTTTTGACAATCTGCTGGTCAAACAATGCACCTGTTGCCTCATACGATCTTCGCGTCACAAGAATGTTGTTTTTTTCCATAAAATTTCGGACTGTCGCAATGGTTCCGTTCCCGCTTTCCCAGGCAATTTCTCCGTTTCGTTCAATTTTTTCCTGTTCAAACATCTTCTTCAGGTTATAACTTCTTCCCGGATTTTCCTTAATGAAGTGAATCGGATTTGATGTGAATTTTACAAAATATGCGTTGCCAACAACAATATTCAAATAAGCATCCTTCGCATGATGATAATCATTCATCTCCCGTATCTTCAGAAATTTAAAATCCTTACGGAACTTTGAAACGGTTGGCGCTTTCACATAAACAATCTGTGTATCCGGGATCACCTGCTGCAGAATACTTGCTGCCGCTTTTGTACTCTGACGAGTTTCCACCAGCTGCCTGGAAATAAATCCAGCCAATTCAGACGGTTCAAATCCATTTCCTCTGATCAGCCGTTTATATTTTTCTTCACTGATCAATCCGGCATCCACTAAAGATTTCCAGAATGGCTGCATTTTTTTCCGAACTGTTTCATCGATCGGATATTTATCCTCTTTCATCTGATTACACTTTTTCTTTACAAGTACCCGGTTATCCAGGCTATCATCCATCACTTTGGACTGTGGAAAAATATGATCAATGTCATACTTCTGATTATCCCACAATTCCTCCAGTTCAATTGTTTCACCGGAATACATGCATTTTCCTTTTTGCGTATAATACAAATACAGCTTGTCTCTTCTCATTTCCGCATCGGAACGTTTTTCAATCTCATCTATCCAGTCTTTTTCTTCCGCTTTACATTTTTTATAGAGTTCCAGCAGTTTCTTTTTTCTTGAAGAGGTTCTTCCCTGATCGGTTTTTTCTCTTGCCATTTCTATAAAAACACGTTTCGGTGGGTTTCCCATTACTTTACAGATTTCCTTTACAATCAAAAGGCTCTGCCAAATCTGCCGCTTCACTGCCGGTGATACGTAAAGTTCCTCGACTAATTCATACGAAATATCCCGTTTTTTTTGTTCGTTTCCATTCTTTTCTTCGATTGCCGATGCAAACAAATATTTTTCGCTAAGCAGTTGCATCAGATTGTCATTCGTCTCCCACAAAGCCCGAATAATAGACCATGCCTCTCCCGTTTCCGGTGCCGGTGCTTCCGTCTCTTCCAAAAACACTTTTGAGAGTCTTCCCCAACCACGATACGGCAGTTTACTTATGCTGTCTCTTTGTTTTTCTGTCAACTCCGGAAACAGTTTCTTTAATCTCTGTTTCAGTATCGCTTTATCATCTCCAAACAGCGTTACGTTCAAGATGATGCATTCTTTTTCCGCCTGGTTCAGTGACAGATTTGTTAATTTCTCTTTAAAGTCATGGTATGCCGTAAGAGAACTCTTGAAATCACCATCAATTCCGGTAATTTCAACTTCTTTTCCGGTAATTCCTTCTTTCACTAAATAGTTTTTCAGTTTTTTCTGTGTAACTTTTCTGCTTTTCTGGAATACTTCTTCATATATTTTCTGTTTCTGCTCTACAGATATCTTTTCTCCATCCAAACGCAGATTATTTAATTCATTTAAAACTTCGTATTTGCTATACAGCAGAGAATACTTTGGTAAAACATCTTCACTTGGCAGATAAGTACATTTATTCGTCATTCTTCGAATAAACTGCTCTGCACTTGCTTCCAAATCTACCATCTCATCGAAGTTCCATGGATATATTTTGCCTTCTTTTCGTACCGCCCAGTTACTCTTCTCCCCTTTTTTTCGAATTCCGTTTAAGGGTCCTACGTAGTACGGAATGCGGAATGTGAAAATCTTTTGAATCTTCTCTCCATTCTCTTTCAGTAGCGGAACTTTATCTTCCAGATTTTTCAGGATTGCATTTAATTCATATAAATGAATCTGATATGGAATGACACTGTTGTCTTTTACAGTCTGTTTCGGAAGAAACGTTCCCATTTCCATTTCCTTCTGCATGCAGGATGCTTTCGTCACATCTGATATCTTGCCCAGAATATTCTTTTTCAGATAACCGTAAAAGTCTTCCTGACTACATTGTTTTGGTGCCTTGATATACGCATAATAATTAGCTTTTTCATCCTTTTTTGCAAACAGTCTCTGATATTCTTCCCTTGAAAGATTCTCTCTGACCAGCTTTTTCAGATCTTTCAGATCTTTTTTATGCTTTTCATAAAGTGCCACTTTTGCCTCTGAAAGAGAAGAATAGTTCTGCAAAATATCAGCCAGAACAGCCCAATCGTACACTGCTTTTGCGTGTTCAATTAATACATATTTTTCTCCCAGCTCTGCTTCGATCTCTCCAGCGTATTCTTCATAACCTGCATCTGCGAAGCAAAGTTTTGGCCGTTCCAGTGTATCCATCTGTTTTTCCCCAAACAGATTTCCCAGTTTTGCTGTTCCACCGGTAATCAATCCCAGCCACTCTTTTTCACAGGATGTTTCTGCCCGCATTGCTTTTACTGCTTTTGTCTTTTTCGCAGATTTGGTCAATGTTCGGTCTTTTAAAATTGCCTCTATTTCCTTGCTTCTTTCCACTCCAATCTCGGAAGAAAAGCCAAGTTCTTCTGCCCTCACTGCTTCAAGGAACTGTTCAAATGTTGTCTGAAATTCTCTTACCTGTTCGATATTTCCGTTTAATAGAAAATGGCCTCTGTGTTTCATCATATGATGCAGAGCAAGATATATCAGGCGAATATCAGGCGTTTCGTCAGTTTCCATTAACCATTTTCTCAGATGATAGATGGTTGGAAACTGTTTATGATATTCTTTGTCTGTGTAATCATCATCCGCAAACAATGCATAGGGAAGTTCCGGACACTTTCCCTGCCTGTCACGCTTATCCTCTGGCCAGTAACGACTCTCTTTCATTCTGCGAAAAAATCCATCATCTATCTTTTCTACTTCTTCCGCAAAAATTTTCTGCAGCAATTCTATTCTCCAATTACGACGATCCAATCTTCGTTTTGCTGTCCGAAACCCTCTTCTCTCTTCTGCAGTCTGTGCACTGTCAAATAGCCGTACACCCCAAAGTGTTTTTCCATGTGCGCGCAAAATTTCGTACTTCTCATTTGTCACAGCCCATCCAACCGAACCGCTTCCCATATCAAGTCCGAGATAATATTCCCCTTTCATCTGTTCTTTCCTCCATTTTCTACATTTTATCTAATTTTACCATATATTTTGATTTTTTACATCTTTTCTTTCCTATTTTCAACAATTCTACTTCCTGGTTCTTGCTGTTCTCACAGTACTGAATCATAACCATGTTTCATTTCTAATTTTAGACAACAAAAAAACTGCTGTCTATGAAGACAACAGTTTTCGTTCCACACACTGTGGACCATCTAACGATGGCGTTTTCGATAAATCGTTATTTGAACTTATGATGTAAAATTTAGTATGGTACTAAACTATCTACACTATACTTCTATTTTTTCCTTTCGTCAATCTTTTTTAGAAAGTTTTTATGATAATTATTCCATTTTTTTCTCTTGCGTCCTTGTTGTTTTTATGGTAAAATATACTTTGTTCTGATTACGAACAATGCCGCTGTGGCGGAATTGGCAGACGCACTTGACTCAAAATCAAGCGGTGAATAGCCGTGCCGGTT
>ERZ779869.2842-NODE-2842-length-13899-cov-2.044713_pt1 | contig 13899 bp, 8 predicted proteins | sample MGYA00511557_ERZ779869 | MGnify/ENA primary metagenome ERZ779869 (study PRJEB29588, sample SAMEA2154620) | human gut metagenome | biome: human gut; feature: human-associated habitat; material: faeces | place: Denmark | collected 2008/2010 ...
GTCAAAATCGTCAATTGACATTCCATTGTTAATATAATGCACTCTAGATTCATCAATTTTACCTCCACTGGATTTCGTCCAGTGCTTTCTTTTCAGATAATCTATACCACCAGCAAAGGAAAATATAATATCACTTCCTCTTTCGCTGAAAGTGGTATCTCTGATGAGAATATGCCGGTTTACTCTGATTTCTGGTTGGAAAATGGTTCGTTCTTCCGTTTGCAAAGTGTAACCTTGGGTTATACACTCCCTGCTCGTCTCCTGAAGAATTTTGGGGTTAACCGTTTACGTTTCTATGCTACAGGAGAGAATTTGTTTGTATTAACTGGTTATACGGGGATAGATCCGGAAGTTAGTACTTCAGATTTAAAGGAAGTTGGACTGGATAAAGGTAATATTTATCCGATGCCGAGGACATTTTCTATCGGCCTTAATCTATCATTCTAATCATTTATAAAAAACAGGAGAATTATGAAAATACAATCAATATTAGCGGCTGGGTTACTTATGATGTTTGGGGCGTGTACCGATTTGTCCGAGAATCTGTATGATAAGATAAATGCGAATGAATATGGGCAAACGGACTCGGAAATCGCTTCTATCATGGGACGTGCGTATGCTTCCCTCCGTGGAGGCAGTTTTGATGGTGCGAATGGATATGCTTTTAGTGAGTATGTCTATTTTATTTCGGCGATTAGCTCGGATGAGGCGGTACTTCCGGCTCGGAATGGAGGTGCCGATTGGTATGATGGCGGAAGATATGTTCAGTTGAAACGTCATGAGTGGGATAATCAGAATGTGGCTATCACTGGGGCATGGAGATATTGTTATAATGGAATCTCGACGGTTAATGCTATTATCTCACAAATAGAAGGGTCTTCTTTAAAGGATGAACAGAAAAATAAGATGTTTGCTGAATTACGGGCTATACGTGCTTATTTCTATTATCGCTTGATCGATTGGTTCGGAAATGTACCATTGATTACGGACTATAAGGATCTGACATTACCGACGAACTCAACGAGGGCTGAGATTTTTGATTTTACGGAAAAAGAGTTATTAGCTATTATTGACCAATTGCCTGAATCCGGTTATGGCAAAATGACAAAGAACGCAGGGTATTGTTTATTAGCTCGTCTGTATTTGAATGCCGAGATCTTTTCTGGAAAATCCCGTTGGGAGGATTGCCTTAAAGCTTGTCAGCAAATATCTGGCTCATTGGAAACAAATTATTTTACTAATTTCCAGACAGAGAATGAGGTTTCTAAGGAAATCTTATTAGCTATACCTTATGACCATAAAATGGGTACAAGTGGCAATTTCTTGAATTGGGCCTTAACGCATAATGAGCAAAGATGGGCAATCTCATCGACTGGAGCTTTTGAGGGAGGTGGTAATAGTATTGTGGCTCAACCCGGATTATACTATAGCTTCGATGAGAAAGACATACGCCGTAATACAATGTTGATCGGTGATCAGATCGATCTTCGTACTGGGGAAGTTGTTGATCGAGATCCGAATCAGGAGGGACTTCAACCGTTAAGCTTTACGGATGAGATTGGTGATATCATGGACGCAAAAGATTATGAGGGAGTGCATTGGTGTAAATATGAGCAAAAAGATGGTGAGGAATGGGAACGTGATCATGATTTAGTAGTGATGCGTTATGCGGAGGTGTTATTGATGCAAGCTGAGTGTTATGTGCGCTTAAATCAGCCGGAGAAGGCGCGTCCTTTCTTAGAACAGATTCGTTCCCGTGCCGGTATTACTGGAACCCCGGAAACAATAACCTTACAAACAATTGAGGATGAGTTGAAAAAAGAGTTTGTTTTTGAGGATCATCGCCGTACGGATATGATACGCTTTGGGACTTTCTTTACAGGAACTTGGTGGGAGAAAAATGAAATAACTCCAGCCTATAAAGGGATATTTCCTATTCCAGCGTTAGAAATGCAGAAAAATAATAAATTGCAACAAAATCCAGGATATTGATTCATTTATAGCCTTAAAAGACTATTTGTAAAAGGTCATAAGGATAAAGTGTAAAAGACTTTATCCTTATGACCTTTTATTGATGTGATTTTTATACATTTGCGGAAATTCTGTTTTATATCTTAATCTATATTGTTATGTCACGTTCATTTCTTTTGTTTAGTTTTATCCTATATCGTGTTTTCTTGAGCAGTCTGGCGAATGCTAGTGATATCGATTTGTCTGCACCCATGGATAAAGGCGGGGGGAAATTGATATGGAGTGAGGAGTTTGACTATACGGGATTTCCTGATTCTACAAAATGGTCTTATGATACGGAAGGTAATGTATATCAATGGGGAAATAACGAGGCTCAATATTATACATCCGGCAGAAAGGAGAACGCCTGGGTATCGGATGGGGTGTTGAGGATTACGGCCTTGAAAGAACCGATGGAAGGTCGTTCATATACATCGGCTCGCCTGATTACGAAAGGAAAAGGGGATTGGTTGTACGGACGTTTTGAGATTCGGGCGAAACTCCCGACTGGACGAGGGACATGGCCGGCCATCTGGATGCTTCCAACGGATTGGGAATACGGGGATTGGCCAAAAAGCGGGGAAATAGATATTATGGAAAATGTGGGCTATGATCCCGACACGATCGTAGGTTCTTCGCATACGGAAAAATATAATCATGCGATCGGAACTCAAAAAAATGCTAAAATTGCGTGTCCGGATTGTTATAAAGCGTTTCACGTGTACGCCTTGGAATGGGAGGAAGATGAGTACCGGCTTTATGTAGATGATCAATTATACTTTACATTTAAGAACGAGGGGACAGGCTATGAGGTTTGGCCTTACGATAAACGCTTTCATATCTTGCTGAATCTGGCGATCGGTGGGAATTGGGGAGGCCAAAAGGGTATTGATGATTCTCTTTTTCCACATGTGTTCGAGATTGATTATGTGAGAGTTTATAAGAAGTAGGGTGTAACGTGATGTTTTTTTATTTACTTTTGTGGTACATAACATTCTGTACTATATAGTGAAGGAGATACTTAAGAGGACGTTGGTTCGTATGTTGATTTGTTGCGTTATTGCCTTGTTATTTTGTATAACGGGGAATGCGAAGGTACCCTATATTCCTAAAATCATCAATTATTCCGTAAGCGATTACAAAGCGGGAAACCAGAATTGGGCCGTCTCCCAAGGTCCGGGAGGAAAGATGTATATTGGGAATAACCGGGGGCTTTTGGTTTTTGACGGTATTCATTGGGATCTTGTGAAATTACCGAATAATCTAGGTGTCCGTGCTTTGTATATATCGAAGGACGGACGTATTTATGTCGGCTCTTTCGAGGAGTTCGGGTATTTTGAGATGGATGATGAGAATGATCTGATTTATCATTCACTCAGTTCGTCTGAGATGAATGTCTATCTGAATAATGATGAGTTCTGGACGATTAATGAATATAAGGGTGAGATTTATTTTCAATCATTCCGGAGCTTTTTTATTTATGACGGGGAAAAAGTAAGAAAAGGTGTATCCGACCTGTCTCCATTGTATATTTTCACATTAGACGATCATCTATACGTTCAGTTCATGGAGGGAGGAAGCTTTTGTCGAATGGATGACGGCCAGTTTACAGAGTTACTATCGAAAAAGGTTTTGGAGGATGATGTGGTTTCGGTCTTGCCATTTGATCATCAGCTATTATTGGTCTCGGCTCGTAGTGGATGTTTTATCTATGATGAGGTGCGTAAAAAATTGTCTGTGTGGAATACACCAGCCAATGAGATATTAAAGGAAGGGATCGCAAACCGGGGAGTCATGATGAAAGATTCTACTTTTATTGTGGGTACGATTTCTAATGGGGTTGTAGCGATTAATAAGCAGGGGGAAACTTTGTGGCATATCAACCGGGAGAATGGCTTGATTAATAATACGGTATTGAGAGTATTTGCTGATAATTCGGATAATTTATGGGTTACATTGGATAATGGTATCGCGCAGATACATGTGAATTCTCCGATCTATTTTTATGAACCGCTTGAGGCCCAGATTGGTATGGTGCATGATATGGTGATAGAGAAGGGTATTGTTTATTTAGCTACGAACCAAGGTCTTTATGCGTTATCTGAGAATGATAGTTATCCAACCTTGATTCCCGGTACTCAAGAACAGACATGGTATATCTCCGATGTCGGAAATCAACTGATTGCCGGACATAATACAGGTACCTTACAGCTAGAGGGCCGAAAAGCTACTCAGATACCGGGGCCCAATGGAGGGGGTACCGCATTACGTAAGACAATTATCCATGGAAAGGAAGTTTTACTCCAGATGTCTTACCGTCCACTCAGTGTTTTCACCCGGGATATGGTTACTAATCGTTGGAAATTTAGCCATAATGTAGAAGGATTCTCTAATTTGATCAAATCGTTTGAGGTTGACCCTACCGGCAATATATGGGCTAGCCATATGTATAAAGGTATCTATCGTCTTCGCTTGAATGAGGATTTGAGGAGCGTGAAAGAGATGGAGTATATCGGAAAACTGGAGGAAGGTAATGAGAGTGGTACGATTAATGTAATGAAATTACGCGGACGTATTGTTTTCTCGGATGGGAGTAAGTTTTATACTTATGAGGATTTGACTGGAAAGATCGTTCCTTATGATTTGTTGAATGAGGATTTTCCCGAGTTAAGCGATACCTATCGGGTTGTTTCCTTGAATAATGATTTATATTGGTTTATCCGGAATTCGGAATATGTATTGTTAGGATATGAGTCCGGGCGATTCCAGTTAAAACAGCGTATTCCTTTTACTTTGTTTGATAATCCGACCATAGAGGATAGGGGAAATATTTATGTGGCTTCCGACGGGACGTCTTATTTTTGTCTAAACGGGGGGATCGCTCGTTATGACAGATACCGGAATTATGTGGATACGACTCGAGTTCCATTAAGTTTGTCGCAGGTAAGGGCCTATAATCGGCATGAAAATGAGTTCGCTCCGCTCCCTTGCAAGGGAGCGGACGCACCGGAAGCCGGTGCGTCCGTATTGAGTTATAGCTATAATACGATTCTTTTTAAGTTTTCGTATCCGGAGTTTACGGGGCGCCGTTTCCTGATCTATTATAAACTGGACGGGTTTGATAATGAATGGATAGAAGGCACCAGTAATTTTCAACGGACTTATTCTAATTTACCGTATGGTAATTTTGTGTTACATGCGGTTGTGAAAGACGATCGAGGAAAAGAGCTATCTTCTCTGTCTTATCCATTCAAGATCGAACGTCCATTTTATAGCTCTTGGTGGGCGCTGATCATCTATTTTGCTTTGTTTTTATGTATACTGGTCGTATTAGTGAGAATGTATACGATGTGGATTGTCATGCGTGAGAAAAAAGTTAACGAGGAGCAAAAGAGATTGCAAGAAGAGCAATTGAGGGCGCAAGAGCAATTAATTGTCAAGCTAGAGAATGAAAAATTAGAAAATGACCTTACTTATAAGAGTAAGGAATTAGCCAGTGCTACTTTGTCTGTTATCTCTCATAATGATTTCCTTGAAGGTCTAAAAAAGGAAATACAAGCTCAACAATTATCGGGAAGTTATACGAAACGATTCTTCGATAAGCTCATCCGCATGATCGAAGAGAATATATCAGGCGAGGATGAATGGGCCATTTTCCAGACTAATTTCGATCGTATCCACGAAAAGTTCTTTACGAATCTAAAAGAGCGGTATCCCGATTTGACTCCGGGCGATTTACGATTATGCGCTTTATTACGTTTGAATATGCCAACTAAGGATATGGCTCGTATGCAAAATCTTTCCGTACGTGGTATCGAGGCGGCGCGCTATCGATTGCGTAAAAAACTAAATCTACCGGAGGGGCAAAGCTTGGTAGATTTCATGATCCAGTTCCACTAAGAAATTTCATAGTTATGAATGAAAAATATCATAACTATGAAATAAGAAAATCATAACTATGAGTTTTCCTTGTCATTTTTGTGTTCCCATATTTAGTGAGATGTGTTTAATAACATATAATGTTCTCCTTTTGAATTAACAAATGTATTATAACTGAAAATAAGATAATTAATATGTATTGCAGTAGTATAAAAGTAGTAATTTTCTGCTTGCGCAAGGCTTGCAGTAGTGTTGAAGTATACAAAAATTTGCCCTTTTTTAGGTTTGGGTGTTCATTTGCTTCAAATTTAATAATGAGTGTAAAAACAAATGTTCAACTTTAAAACTAGAATGAATGAAAGCTAAATTAATGCTTTGTTTATGCCTGTTACTTGCCGCGACAACAATGTTTGCGCAGAATCTGACAGTTACTGGTGTGGTAACTGAAAAGGCCACAGGATACCCGGCTATCGGGGTGAGTGTTTTGGTTAAGGGTACGACTAACGGTACCATAACCTCTATGGATGGAGACTATACTTTGAGTAATGTTCCCAAGAATGCGACTTTAGTATTTAGTTATGTAGGTATGACTACACAAGAAGTTCCGGTTAACGGACAGACTGTAGTAAATGTTCTTATGAGTGAGGATACGCAAAACTTGGAAGAGGTTGTCGTTATCGGTTATGGTACGAGTAAGGCTAAGGATTTGACAGCTCCAATTGCCGTGATCAAGGCTGATGAGATTACGAAACATGCGACATCATCTCCGATGAGTGCTTTGCAAGGAAAAGTGCCGGGTGTGCAGATTACGAATAGTGGCCAGCCAGGTTCCGGTCCTTCCGTACGTATTCGTGGTATCGGTTCTATGAATACGGATAGCCAACCTTTGTATGTTGTAGATGGAATGTTCTTTGATAATATTGATTTCTTGAATAATAGTGATATTCAAGATTTGTCTATTTTGAAAGATGCTTCTGCCGCTTCTATTTATGGTGTACGTGCGGCGAATGGCGTAGTCTTGGTTACGACAAAGAAAGGTGCGTTGAATCGTCCTGCTACGGTTACTTATGATGGTTATGTTGGCTTTCAAAAGGCTACGAATGTATTGAAAATGGCTAATAGTGAGCAATATGCGACTATGATCAGTGAGATGGGTAATGAAACCTTACAGGCTGTTGTAAATAACGCTAAAAATGTTTGGGGAACACTTCCGAATACAAACTGGTATGATGAGATCTTACATACAGCTTTAACTCACAACCATTCTTTAGACATTTCTGGAGGTACTGAAAAAGCTACTTATTCTGTGGGTACCTCTTATTTGTATCAAGATGGTATCTTGGATTCTAAAAATGATTACTCTCGTTTCAATTTGCGTACGAAAGCGGATTATAAGGCTTTTGATTGGTTGAAAGTAGGAGCTAACGTTGTTTTGAGCAACTCTACGCAAAACTTGCCAAACGGCGAGGTTTGGTTAGCAGCTTTCCGTACACCGGGTATTATTCCTGTATATGATGAAAATAGCTCCTTGAATCCGTATCCTACGAAATATGGTTCTCCTGCCCAAATCGGTTTGAGTGAGTATTACTACAATCCGGTTGCTCAAGCGGAGTATTATGATTCTAAAAATTCAATGTTGCGCGTAATGCCTTCTTTCTATGCGCAATTCGACTTCTTGCCGGAGAATAAGTTATTCTTTAAAACGGCTTATAGCCAAGATATCAATGTTATTCAGACAAGAGCTTATACTCCAGAATTTTTGGTTGGTGGAACTCAGTTGAATTCGACTCCCCTTTTGAATAAGAAGAATGATATTTATCACAGTTGGATTTTAGATAATACATTGACCTATACAGATACGTTCGGTGATCATGGTTTAACCGCGATGTTGGGTCAATCCGTACGTGAAGAGAACTGGCGTAACCTATGGGGAGAAGCTACAGGTGTTCCGGGCGGACACGAGGAATATTACTATTTGAATCAAGGTAATGCGGATGGACGTAAAACTGGCGATGACGGTACGACTTATCGTGGTGTTTCTTGGTTCGGTCGTGTATCTTATGATTATAAAGGCAAATATTTATTGTCTGCTACAATGCGTGCTGATGGTTCTTCCAAATACCAAGAGAAATGGGGTTATTTCCCTTCTGTAGGTGCTGCTTGGAATATTTCAGAAGAAGGATTCATGAAAGATCAGAAATGGGTTGATTATCTGAAATTACGTGCGAGCTGGGGTAAGTTAGGTAACGATAAGGTTGCGGCTAGTGATGGTTTCGCTTCCATTACGCAAGATATGGGTACCTCTGGTATATTTGGAGGAAGCGCTGTTCCTGGTTATACGAACTTGGTTTATTTTAGTTGGTTAGGTTGGGAAGTCGTGAATGAGACGAACGTCGGTTTAGATTTTCGTACGTTGAATAGCCGTTTGACAATAGAGGCAGACTGGTATTATCGTTTGACTCAAAATGCCGTGATCGACGCTCCTCTGCCAATGGGTGCCGGTAACTTATTAGGTAACAGAGGTGAGATTTTGAATACAGGTGTTGAGTTGTCTTTTAACTGGGCTGATAAGATCGGTAAAGATTTCTCTTACTACATTGGAGCAAACTTGACAACCTTGCACAATGAGGTAAAAGATTTGAATGGTTTATCTTATTTATATGGTGGTTCTGCGGAGTTCCGTACGATTTCTCAAGTTGGTGGTGAGTTGAATGCTTACTATGGATATGATATTGAGGGTGTTTATCAGAATGCCGCAGAGGTCGCTGCTGATCCGATTGCTGTAGCAAATGGTTTGGAGCCCGGAGATTTCAAGTATGTTGACCAAAATAAGGATGGTAAGATTGATAATAAAGACCGTGTAACATTGGGTTCTTATATCCCGAACTTCAATTACGGTATCAACTTAGGATTCTCTTACAAGAATTTCGATTTCTCTATGGTTATGCAAGGTGTAGCTGGAAACCAGATCGTAAACCGTAAACGTGGTGACCGCCGTTGGCACTCTGAATTGAACTATGACTTAGATCAGTTCGAGAATCGTTGGACAGGTGAGGGTTCTACTAACGAATATATGTCTGCGAAAGGTTCTGTAAAACCTTGGAATATCTCTAACTTTAACTCATTCTATGTAGAAGATGGTTCTTATTTCCGTATTCAGAATGTACAAGTTGCTTATACATTCCCGAAGAAAGACTTTGGAAAATTCAAGATGCCGAGCATTCGTTTGAGCTTGACTGCTGATCGTCCTTTAACTGTTTTCAAGGCAAACAGCTTCAGCCCAGAGTTGGGTAGTAAGAACGAGAAAGGTGAGATAGCATCTTCTTCTTATGGATTTGATGAGCGTGTATATCCTTTAGCATCTTCTTATACGTTAGGTCTTCGTATTATTTATTAATCTTTAAATGCTAATCAGAAGTATATGAAAAATATATTAAAAAAACAGATTTTATGGGCTATCCCTTTAGCCTTTTCATTGCTGACATCCAGTTGTAGTGATTACTTGGATAAGCTTCCAGAGAATACTGTAGAGGTAGAGGGTATTGATTATACGAATAAATCGAATATGTATATGCCTGTTTCCGGTGTATATGCGACCGCTCGTGGTTATCTGGGGTCTTGGTCCTCGTATGGATGTATCATAGTTCGCGGTGACGATGTGAATAAAGGAGGATCTCCTACGGACCAGATTGAGTATGAGTATGCTAGTAAATTCCAGTATGATCGTTTGACTACTTTCTGGGCATTAAGTGGCCTTTGGGGAAACTGCTATTATGTTGTCTCTACTTCTAATTCAGCATTGGAGTCTTTAGAGAATTATGCTAAACATTTGACGAGTGAGTCAGACAAGCAATTAAACGCTCAATATGCTGCTGAAGTTCGCTTTTTCCGAGCATATGCTTATTTCCAGTTGGTAAATTTGTTTGGCGATGTGCCTCTTTTGTTAGACAATCAAGAACTGAATGTATTCAAGAATACGAAAGAGGATGTAAAGAAGTACATTTATGACGAGTTGGATTATTGTATAGCAAACTTACCGGCTATTCGTCCGAATGAGTCTGAGCATCCGGGAGCGGTTACAAAATATACCGCTGAGATGTTGAAAGCGAAACAGAAGATGTATGATAATGAATGGGATGAGGTATTGGCCTTGACCGAGGATATCGTCAATAGCGGAAAGTTTGAGTTGTATAATGACTTCTATGAGTTGTTTAAGATTCCGGGAAAATTGTGTAATGAGTCTTTGCTAGAGTATCAATTTACTGACTTTGGAAATGGAAGTGGTGATATCGTTTCTTCTGACAACTGGTTTGCGTTCCAAGGTCCTCGTGGAGAGGCTCCTATCTCTGGATGGGCATTTATTGAGCCGACTGAGAAAATCCGTAATTTATTCTCTAAACGTGGTGAAGCGGTTCGTGCGGAAACAACGTTCCTCATGACGGATGCCACTACTCGTGACGGTGATTATATTCCTGTCGCTCAACCGGGTGAACCGACTGCTTATAATGGAAAGGCTTATACACCGGCTAATCAAATGACTCCGGGACGTACTGGATATGGCGATAATAATAATATCCGTGTATTCCGTTATGCTGATGTGTTGTTAATGAACGCTGAGGCTAAAGTTCGTAAGGGACAAAATGGAGACGCTCCATTAAACTTGGTTCGCGAACGTGCTGGTTTAGCTCCGATTGCAAATGCGACTTTGGATCAAATTCTGGAAGAGCGTCAAGTTGAGTTGGCATTGGAATGGGGCGAACGTTTCTTCGATTTAGTCCGTACGGACAGAGCCACTCAAGAACTTCCGGGTTTTGTGAAAGGAGAAAGCGAATATTATCCGATACCACAGGATCAAATTGACTTGAATCCTAACTTAGAAGCTGAGCCTGTGCCTTTTGAGCCGGAAGTAACAGAGTAATATAAGATTCTCATTATTTACTAGACCTTTGTAGTTTGGCAAGGCGGTGTCAACCCGTTTGGCACCGCCTATTTTATCTCAAATCATATCTTTATTTATATAAATATCAGCATCATGAAACACATCGCATTACTAACTACTCTCTTATTATCCGCCAGCTTGCAAGCGGTGGAGAAACCTTACGACTATGTTTTCTTCGAGAATAGCTTGATGAAAGGGGATTACTTTTATTCTCAAGCGAAATATACCTCACCTTCTTGGATTAAAAATGCGAGACATCATCTTCCAGTTGCCGGCTCTGTCGCTTTTACTCCCGGCAATTCCTTGGAGCTTACCTATGTATCCGCTCCCGGTGGAGATTGGTATAGCGAGATACAATATTGCCCGGTCCGTGGCAATGACTTCTTTCGTGAGCCCTCTACGCTCTCTTTACAAGTACAACTGAGAGAGAGCATGAATGCTGCCGCTCTTCCCAATATCGCTATTCGTTATGCGGACAGCACGTATACCCAATACCTAAACCTGAGAAATTATCTGAAAGATACACGTCCCGGCGTATGGCATTCCGTATCCATTCCTTTGAAGGATTTCGGATTAAACGCCGTGAACGATACGAACATCAAGAAATTAGCGGCTGTAGCCCTTCGTCCCGGTACGGCCGATGGAAACGAATATACGATTTATCTGGACGATATAGAGCTTTTGCCGGCTTCCCTTCCGTCGGTAAGTACCTTAAACGCTCCGGTCTTGCAGGAAGCTAAGGCTTATGAGCGTCATATCGATATCAAATGGATTCCTCAATCAAAGGAGGATATAAAATACTATCGCATTTACCGTTCTTTCGACGGGATCACTTACCAGCCGGTCGCTGTCCGCCGCCCTTGGATGAATCGTTATACCGATTTCTTGGGAGAGGTTGGTAAAAAGGCTTATTATAAGGTGACGGTCGTGGATTATGCGCTGAATGAATCCAATGATTCCCAGACAGTCTCGGCCACTACCTATCCAATGACGGACGAGCAATTGCTGGATATGGTACAGGAAGCGAACTTCCGTTACTATTGGGAGGGAGCGGAGCCAAATAGCGGTCTTGCCCGTGAGAATATTCCCGGACGGAATGATATGATCGCTACCGGGGCTTCCGGCTTCGGTATCATGGCGATCGTGGCGGGTATCGAACGGGGATTTATCACCCGGGAAGAGGGCGTACAGCGTTTCTTGAAAATCACTTCTTTCTTGGAGAAAGCGGATAAATTCCATGGGGCGGTCTCTCACTTTATCGATGGGACAACCGGGAAGACGGTTGCTTTTTTCGGCCCGAAAGATAATGGAGGTGATTTGGTGGAGACCTCTTTCTTATTCCAAGGGCTGTTAACGGCTCGTCAATATTTCAACCAAGAGAATGACAAGGAGAAACAAATCCGTAAGAGCATCGATAATCTATGGAAAAACGTGGAATGGAGCTGGTATAAGCAATTTAAGGACAGCCCATATCTATATTGGCACTGGTCTCCAGATCAGGCGTGGGTGATCAATCATAAATTGATCGGCTGGAATGAGACCATGATTACCTATATGTTGGCTATCATGGGGCCGAAATACGGAATCTCTCCGGAGATGTATTATAGCGGCGGGGCCAGCCAAGAGGAGTATGCGCAGGAATACCGTGCCGGTTGGGGGTGTGTAGAAGATGGTAAGATGTATACGAATGGCAATACTTATTATGGGGAGAACTTGAAAGTAGGTGTCTCTAATGGAGGTCCTCTTTTCTTTATCCATTACTCCTATCTCGGGCTGGACCCACATAAGTTCACGGATAAGTACACGAATTATTTCGAGAACAACCAGAAAATGGCAAAGATCAATCAACGGCATTGTATCGAGAACCAAGGGGGGTATGTAGGTTATGGAGAAGATTGTTGGGGATTGACCGCCAGCGATTTCGCTTGGAACTATCAAGCTCAGGAGCCGATGCCGCACAGGGATAACGGAACGATGGCACCTACGGGCGCTCTGGCTTCTTTCCCTTATACGCCGGACGCTTCCATGAAAGCCTTGCGGAATTATTATCGTAACCATGGCAGCTTCTTATGGGGTGAGTACGGTTTCCGGGATGCTTTCAACTTGACTGTAAATTGGGTATCTCCCTTATTTATGGGATTGAATCAAGCGCCTGTAACGGTTATGATCGAGAATTACCGTACGAATCTGTTGTGGAACCTTTTCATGAGCCATCCGGATGTCCAGAAAGGTATCCAAAAGATTCAATCCATAAAATAATAATGCGACAAAAAACAACAATAACTTATCTTGAACATAATATGCTGGCATGTAATAGAATAAATAGGGCTATCGCTTCTTGGAAAAAACATGTACGTGTTTTCTCGGAAACATGTACGTCTTTTTCGGAAAACACGTACATGTTTTTCCGGAAAGACGTAGGAGTTTCTAGCGCTTCCTTAAAAGCCTACAATAAGTGTATGCTCGTATCACTCCTTGCCTCTTTCTTTGCGGTCTCTACCGTAAACGCTCAAGTAAACGAGCGGGGAGATTCCGTGATCATGATCAAAGGGCAGGTAAGCGATTACTATATTACCGTATCCCCAGAGCATTTTCTGGAAGGGACGATTACCGGACCGGACGGCAAGCCCTTGGAAGGCGCTACAGTGATGTTCACGGCTAGCCCGGTTCATTATACCACCGATGCGACAGGCTATTATAAGATACAAGCAAGCCGCTACGATCATGAGTTATTCGTGTATTATCCGGGGATGAAGTACGCTTATCGCACGTTTGGCGATAACGATACGAAAATAGATATCCGGATGGAAGCGGATCCTCGTGATATACGGGTAAAAGCTCCTCAGCAAGCCACCCGCTGGTTCGACGCTACGGCCGATCATCCCTCTACCTATTGCAACCCGATGAATTTGAGCTACTGCTTCCGGGCGAATCTGCCGGATTTGGTAAAGAATGGCTCTTTCCGCTCTACGGCCGATCCGATGATGGTCATGTATAAAGGGGAATATTTCCTTTTCGCCACGAATCAAGCCGGATTCTATTATTCCAAGGACTTGAGTAATTGGGAGTTC
>ERZ779869.2846-NODE-2846-length-13882-cov-5.822232_pt1 | contig 13882 bp, 13 predicted proteins | sample MGYA00511557_ERZ779869 | MGnify/ENA primary metagenome ERZ779869 (study PRJEB29588, sample SAMEA2154620) | human gut metagenome | biome: human gut; feature: human-associated habitat; material: faeces | place: Denmark | collected 2008/2010 ...
TTTAAAAAAGCTTCTGGTCTTGGTTTTAATTTTATTTCATCTCCTCCAAGAACTTTAGTAAAATATTTATCTATTTTAGCATTTTTAAGTCTATTTTTTTGAATATTTGTAAAATAATTACTTAATATAACAAGTTCATATTTTTTACTTAAATAATCTAAAACATCTATTAAATCATCATCAATAAAAGATAATTTACTTTGTCTTTTTTCTAACTTTTTAATAAAACTTATATCTAAATTTAGATTTAAACTACTATTAATATCATTTAATAATATTTCTTCAGAAATTGTATCATGCTTATATTCTAAGTCATCTATTATTTTATCTACTTTTTTATAACAAGTATCTATTTTATATTCTTCAAGTAAATACTTTAATTCTAAAGAATATTCATCTTTCCATATAATAAGTGTATTATCTAAATCAAATATAAGTTTTTTTATCATAAACTACTCCTTACAAATATTTTTTTAAATATTGTCCTGTATAGCTTTCATTAACTTTAGTTATTTCTTCTGGTGTTCCTGTTGCAATAACTGTTCCACCTTTATCTCCACCTTCAGGACCTAAATCAATAATATAATCAGCAACTTTTATCATATCAAGGTTATGTTCAATTACGATTACTGTATCTTTATTATCTACTATTTTTTTAATAATTGCAAGTAAGTTTTCAATATCATAATTATGAAGACCTGTTGTAGGTTCATCCATTATGAAAACACTTTTACCTGTTGGTTTTTTTTGTAGTTCTTTAGCTAATTTTACACGACTTGCTTCTCCCCCAGATAATGTTGTAGCACTTTGACCAAGTTTTATATAACCAAGTCCTACCTCTTGTAAAGTTTTTAGTTTATGTTCAATTTTAGGAAAGTTTTTGAAAAACTCTAAAGCCTCATTAACACGCATATCTAATACTTCACTAATGTTTTTGTCTTTGAATTTAATGCTTAAACTTTCACTATTATATTTTTTACCATGACATATTTCACATGGAACATAAACATCTGGTAAAAAATGCATTTCTATTTTTTTAACACCATCACCACGACAAGCCTCACATCTACCACCTTTTACATTAAAACTAAATCTACTTTTATCATAACCAAGCATTTTTGCTTCTTTAGTAGTTGCGAATAATTCTCTAATATCATCAAATACACCAGTGTATGTCGCAGGATTACTTCTTGGCGTTCTTCCAATTGGATCTTGAGAAATATGAACTACTTTATCAACATATTCAAGGCCTTTAATTTTTTTAAATTTACCAGGTTTAACTTTTGAACCATATATTTCACTTGTTAATTTTTTATATAAAATTTCATTAACAAGTGTACTTTTACCACTTCCTGATACTCCGGTTACACAAGTAAATGTTCCAAGAGGAAATTTTACATTAATATTTTTTAAATTATTTTCACAAGCTCCTTGTATTTCAAGATACTTGCCACTTCCTTTTCTTCTTGTTTTGGGAAGTTTTATACACTTTTTGCCACTTAAATAGTTACCAGTAATACTATTATCACAACTTGCTACTTCTTCTGGTGTTCCACATGCAACAACCTCACCACCTTGTTCTCCTGCAAGAGGGCCAATATCAACAAGAAAATCACTTCTTCTCATCGTATCTAAATCATGTTCTACCACTACTAAAGTATTTCCTAAATCTCTCATACTTAACATTGCATCAATAAGTTTATCATTATCTTTTTGATGCAGTCCAATACTAGGTTCATCTAAAACATATAAAACTCCTGTTAATCTTGTTCCTATTTGGGTAGCAAGTCTTATTCTTTGAGATTCTCCTCCGGATAATGTTGAAGCTTCTCTATTAAGAGTTAAATAATCAAGTCCAACATTTATTAAAAATGATAATCTATCTTTTATTTCTTTGATTAAAAGTTTAGAAATTTGTTCTTGTTCTTCATTTAACTTTAAATCTGATAAAAAATTATATATTTCAGTAATATTAAGTCTTGTTAATTCATCTATATTTTTACCATTTATCTTAACAGATAAAACTTCTTCTTTTAATCTTGCACCTTTACATGTTGGACAAGGAAGCTCTATCATATATTTATCAATCCATTCTCTTATCCAATCACTATTAGTTTCAATATATCTTCTTTCTAAGTTACTAATAACTCCTTCAAATACACCAATATTATTATATGTAGTACCACTTTTAGCAGAATAATTAAATCTAATTAGTTCATCACTTCCATATAAAATAATATCTAATTCTTTCTTTGAAAGTTTATTTATAGGTTTAGATAAATCTATACCAAAATGCTTACAAGCACTTTCTAATCTTTTAAAATAAATACCATCACTATCATCACCCATTGTAACAATTCCACCATCATAAATACTTTTTGTTTTATCAGGCATAATTAAATCAGGATCAATTATCTTTTTAAAACCAAGTCCCTTACAATCAGGACATGCCCCATAAGGAGCATTAAAACTAAAAATACGAGGTTCTAATTCATCTAATGAAAAATTACAATAAGGACAAGCAAACTTTTCACTAAATATTAATTTTTCTTTACCAATTACATCAATAATTACTTTACCATCACTTAATTTACATGCTTGTTCTAAACTTTCATATAAACGACTTCTGATATCAGGAGTTATAACAAGTCTATCAATAACAATAGATATATTATGTTTTTTATTTTTGTCTAAAATAACATCATCACTTAAATCATACATAACATCATCTATATATGCTCTTACATAACCTTGTTTTCTAAAATTTTCTAATAAATCAGTAAAACTACCTTTTTTACCTTCCACAATTGGAGATAAAACTACTATTTTACTATTTAAATCAAGAAGAAGAACTTTATTAGTCATTTCTTCAATACTTTGATTTTTAATAGGAATATTATGTTTAGGACATATAGGCACTCCTATTTTAGAAAAAAGAAGTCTTAAATAATCATATATTTCAGTTACTGTTCCTACAGTACTTCGTGGGTTATTATTAGTTGTTTTTTGATCTATTGATATCGTAGGAGATAGCCCTTCGATACTGTCAACATCTGGTTTTTGACTATTACCAAGAAATTGTCTTGCATATGAATTTAAACTTTCTAAATATCTTCTTTCCCCTTCAGCACATAATGTATCAAAAGCTAAACTACTTTTACCACTTCCACTTACGCCAGTCATTACAATAAATTTATTCTTAGGAAGTTCAATATTTATATTTTTTAAATTATTTTCACGAGCCCCCTTAATTACTATCTTATCCATACACTACACCTCTTTTAGACATATTATACACCATTTTTTTAAAATTATATATAACAATTTATGGAAAAAAATATTTTTTTCTATTATAATAAAGAAAAGGAGATATTATATGATAACAAAAAATAAACCCAGGATAGATAAAGTTAATTATTATCTTGATATTGCAGAAACTGTATTAGAAAGATGTACTTGTTTAAGAAGAAAATTTGGTGCCGTTATTGTTAAAAATGATGAAATTATTTCAACAGGTTATGCTGGTGCTCCAAGAGGTAGAAAAAACTGTAATGAACTTGGATATTGCGCTAGAGAAAAAATGCAAATACCAAGAGGAGAAAGATATGAGATGTGTAGAAGTGTTCACGCAGAACAAAACGCCATCATAAGTGCTGCTAGAAAAGATTTAATTGATTCTACCCTTTACCTTGTAGGAAAAGAAGCTATAGATAATTCATATGTAAAAAATGCTAATCCTTGTATTTTATGTAAAAGATTTATATTAAATGCAGGGATAAAAGAAGTAATAATAAGAAAAGATAAAAATAATTACGAAGTAATAGACACAAAAACCTATATTGATAACGATGAAAGTTTAGATGAAAAATTTGGATATTAAAAAAAGTTTAAGAATACTTGCCTATCTTAAACTTTTTATTATTCATTAGTGACAACAAAGTGAGAAGACATGTCGGCGTAAGCCCTACCATCGTTGTAACGGAAGTTAAACACTCCCCCATTTGTGCTATTGTAATAGTTTCCTCCACGAAAGAACCATGGGTTAATAGAATCAATGAAGTCAGCGTCATCACTATACCAGTTTTTTGTTTCATTTAAGGCATGTCCTTTATATGAAGTTGTTGTATAGTTATTATAATATTTTTCATCTGGTAAACTGTTAAATCCTGAATTACCTATTGTTTTATAATACACTCCCATAACACATTCATATGCTCCCCCACTCATATCATATATTCCATATATTGTCCCCGTGGTGGAGGCATCTTTTCCAAGTGAGGTATTATATGTTCCATTTGCTACAGTTTTATCACTTCCTGCAGGTGCTCCATATCCTGTTATATAACCTTGTTTATTATTTATTCCTATTTCAGTACATGATGTACTACTAGTACATCTTCCATAAATACTCTGAGTTAAATATGCTAATGCTCCCCATTCATTATTTTTACTCATATGCGTATCTACTTCACTTGAAACAAATCCAAAACTATTTCCTGTTTGTTCCATACTTCTACTTGCAAAGAAGAAATTACTTACATTATTATTTCTTAAACTTTTTACATTTGGTTTTATTATTATTCCATTGGCATTACTACATGTTTCATTTGTACATCCTAAATTATTGTTAGTAGTACTTGATGCTAAAGTTGTATGACTTGTTTCAAATTTTCCATACCAAAAGCCACTTAAGTTTTTATCTCCAAATGTAAAGGCATCAAGTGCGAGTTCATTTTGTTTTACAAATGTTACATCTATTGCTCCTGGATTATCAGCTGTTCCTCCATTATAATTACTTGGAGTTACTGCATTAAATCTTGGTATCCATACCCACATTGTATTTATATCATCCATACTTATTGTTGTTCCTGGTGTTGCATTTAAATATGTTTGTCTATTTGATTCTTTTACAGTTACAGCATTAGCCCATCTTCCTTTATACTCTCCGCTTGATTCATAACTATACCATCTATAATCTTTTTGTGAATTATTCTTATCTGCTTTTTTCCATACATTATTTGATTCATCATAATATACCGGAATCATATTTGATGCTAAAACAGGTTTATTTGCTCCACTTGTATCTAAATTAGTTGTTTCTACTGTTTCAACACTTACTTTAAACTTAACAGTACCTCCTATAATAGTTTGATGTGTTCCTCCTGCTTCAAATATATTTGTTTTAGGACTTATCCATGATGTTAAGCTATATTCATGTGTTTCTGTAGCATTTGTAAATGTATTAGTACATAATACATAACTATTTTCATATTTATATTTAGCTAAATCTGTTATAAAAGATGGTCCATAAACTATATTTTTTGTTTTATTATTTAAATATACTTTACCTTTATCTATATTATTTAAATACTTCTGTAACCCAGCAACTTGACATGGCGTACCAGAAAACAAAACCACCTGACCACTTTTGAGTAATTGCTTAATCTCTTCAAAACATCCTGAAATACTACTTTGAACAAATTTTGATCCACGGAATATCCGAAGATCAGACTCATTATCTATTCCACGGTGAATAACCTGTAGCTTTTCATCATAACAAGCACCAAATATGATAGCTTTTTTCTCCTGCATCAGTGTCGCCGCAATTGCTGAAAAAGCACCACCTGATGTGCTGTCAAACACAATATCGCTATTATTGTTTCTCACAATTCTTGCCTTTGGTATACCGTTATGCTTTATCGGTGCGATAATAGGACATGTTTTCTCACACAAGCCACATTCCACACATAGTGTTTTATCCACATGCGGATATAAAAAACCCTCATTATCTGGAAGCATTTTTATAGCTTTTTTAGGACAAATGCTCTCGCATGCCGTACATCCACAACACTGCTTCTTATCATCTATCTGAATCATCTAATCACCTAACATCACCGAAAGCCGTATTAATATATTTGTCTGTATCACGCTTCAACTTCAGCAACTTTTCCATTTGCATTGATTAATCCTGTAAATTTGTCTTCTAAAGCTTTTAAACCAGCTTCGTCAACATTTGGATTAATAATGACAACACTCTCGTATTTATTCATTATTTTCACCTCCTTCTGGATATATAACTCATTTTGTTTGAATGAGTAAGGTTAGTGAATATTATACTCACTAAGATAAAATAAAAACAAACGAGTTATCGTTTGTTTCAATTTTTGGAGCAGGTAGTGGGAATCGAACCCACGTCATCAGCTTGGAAGGCTGAGGTTCTACCATTGAACTACACCTGCATTTCCTTACTACGTTTATAAATTATAAACTAGGTTTTTTATTTTGTCAATACTATTTTTTAATTTTTTTAAATTATTTTTTAATTTATTGTTTACAAATGAATTCAACTAATATAAAATATGTTTGAAGATTTATGTAAGGGTGAAATAATGTTAAAATTCGTATCTCATAATGAAACTGAAACAAAAGAATTGGCAAAAAAACTTGCCTCACATTTAAATACAGGAGATATTATTGTTTTATCTCGGAGATTTAGGGTCTGGTAAAACTAAATTTACAGAAGGCTTTTTATCTTTTTGGGGATTAGAAAATGAGATTTCAAGCCCTACATTTACAATCGTTAATGAATATCATGCACCAAGTACTAATATTTATCATTTTGATGTTTATAGATTAGCAGATCTTCAAGAATTTTATGATATTGGTGGTTTAGAATATTTTTCTTCTGGAATTAGCCTTATAGAATGGGGCGAATTAATAGAAGATATTTTGCCACAAAATTATATAAAAATTGAATTTTCTAGAAATCCAGATGATATTAATACTAGATATTTAAATATTTCTACCAAAGATACTAGATTAAAAAATGTAATTAAGGAGCTTAAAGAATGTTAATTTTAGGTATATCAACATCTAGCAATATTGCATCTGTTGCACTTAGCAAAGACGCAGAATGTATAAAAGAATTAAATATTAATAATAACAAAACTCATTCAGAAACACTACTACCTTTAATTAATGAGCTTTTAAGTGAAACAAATATTAAATTGCAGGATATTAATTTAATTGCATGTGATAATGGTCCTGGTTCTTTTACAGGTATCAGAATTGGAATATCTACTGTAAAAGCAATTGCAGAAAGTCTTAATATTCCTGTAATTGCAGTAAGTTCCTTAGAAGGACTAGCATATAATATACATGATTCAGAATGTATTTGTTCTTTAATAGATGCTAGAAATAATCAAGTATATTGTGGATTATTTGATTCAAACCACACTTTAATAGGAAATTATATGGCAGATGATATAAATACTATTTTGCCAGTGATAAATCAAAACAAAGACATCTTATTTGTTGGAGATGGTGCTGTTGCTCACAAAGGTCTATTAAATATTAATAATTTTAGGTCTGATAATTTACTTCATGCTAAAAATATTAATTTATGCGCATTTAACAAATTTAGCAAAGGAGAAATTTTAAGTGCAGATTCAATTCTTCCAATGTATTTAAGAAAATCCCAAGCTGAAAGGATGAGAAATTTAAATGGATAATATTGAAATTTCTAATATGACTCTTCCCGACTTGGATTCAATTTGTAATATACTTACTTGTGAGTTTGATGATTTTTGGAATTACAATATTCTAAAAAATGAACTAGAAAATAAAAATTCGAAATATGTTGTAGCCAAATTAAATAACCAAATAGTCGGTTTTGGTGGAATTTGGTTTTCTGTTGATGATATACATATAACAAATATTGTTGTTAAAAAATGTTATAGAAATAAGAAAATAGGAACACTTATATTAAATTCTCTAGTAGAAATATGCAAAAATCAACCGCAAAAAGCTGTTACATTAGAGGTTAACTCAAATAATATTCCTGCACAAAAACTTTATGAAAATTTCGGTTTTAAAACAGTTGGAATAAGGAAAAAATATTATAATAATATGGATGATGCAATAATTATGACAAAAATATTAAATTAAAATTGTTGAAAATTTTATGGAGGTAAACAAATGAGAAAAAACGAATTAAGTTACAAAAGTTTAAAAAACATCTGCAACCCAAATAATTTTAAATTTGAAACAACAGATGATTTAGACAGCAAGGATTTAATTTATGGTCAAGACAGAGGAATTAAAGCTTTAGAATTCGGCTTGGATGTTGAAGCTAAAGGTTATAACTTATATGTAGAAGGCCCTTCTGGAGTTGGCAAAACAATGTATACAAAAAACTATGTAAATAAAATTGCTGCCAAAAAGAAGACCCCTGATGATTGGTGCTATATATATAATTTTGAAGAACCAAATGAACCTATTGCTGTTTCTTTACCTGCTGGAAAAGGCAAGGAATTTAGAGATGATATGAACTCTTTTATACAAGATATAAAAAGAGATATTAAATTAACATTTGGTAATGAAGATTTTGATAAACAAAAATCTTTAATGCAAAGTAGTTTTGAACAAAAGAAAAATGCTTTATTAGAAAAGTTAAATAAACAATCTATGAAAAGTGGTTTTCAAGTTAAAACTGCTCAAAATGGCGTATATATGATGCCTATTTTAAATGGTAAAACTATTGAAGAAGAAGAATTTGAAAAACTTGATGAAAAAACAAGAAAACACTTTGAAGAAAATTCTATAAAAGTTCAAGAGCAAATTATTGAAGCAATAAATCAAATTAAAGTTTTAGAGAAAGAAAACATAAAGAAAATCGAAGAATGGCAATCTAATATTGCATTAATAACAATTAATTCACATGTAAATCCATTAAAAGCAAAATATAAAAAGAATATCAAAATAGCTCATTTCTTTGATTGTATTAAATCTGACGTATTAAAAAATTTATCTTTATTTGTAAAAGATGAAGTTCCAGAAACAAAAGCACAAACATTAAAACAAGAAATAGTTAAGCCATGGTTAAATTATAGAGTAAATCTTTTTGTGGACAATAGTAATTTAACAGGTAGTCCTGTTATAATGGATTCTAATTATTTGTACCATAACTTATTTGGAAAACTAGAATATGAAAATCAATATGGAATGTTAAAAACTGATTTTACAATGTTAAAACCAGGACTTTTACACAAAGCAAATGGTGGATATATTATATTACAAGCTAGCGATTTACTTGCAAATCCAATATGTTATGATGCATTAAAAAAAGCTCTATTAGTTAAAGAATTAAATATAGAAAATAATATGGAGCAACGTTCATATATGGTAATGATTTCTTTAAAGCCAGAACCTATTCCTTTAAATGTTAAAGTTTTATTATTAGGAGATTCAAATATTTATCATACTTTGCTTTCATTGGATCCTGATTTTAAAAAGTTATTTAAAATTAAAGTTGAATTTGAGGAAACTGCACCGAGAACAGATGTTAATATAACAAAACTTGCTAAATTTGTTCACAGTTTTTCAGAAAAGGAAAACATGCTTCCATTAGATAAAGGTGCTATGGCCAAACTTGTTGAATACACTTCTAGATTATCAGATAGTCAAGATAAACTTTCTACTAGATTTAATGAAGTTGGAGAAATTGTTGCAGAAGCTTCAACTTGGGCAAGGCTTGCTAAAAAGAAACTTGTAACTAGTGAGTTTATTGAAAAAACTCTTGCAGAAAGAATTGAAAGAGTTAAAAAATATGATTCTTTATATATGGAAATGATTAAAGAAAATACACTTATTATAAATACAGATGGTGCTGAAGTAGGTGTAATAAATGGACTTACTGTACTATCTATTGGTGATTATACTTTTGGAAAGCCAGCCAAAATTACTGCAAATACTTATATGGGTAAAAATGGCATAATTGACATTGAACGTGAAATAGAAATGTCTGGAAGTTCACATTCAAAAGGTGTATTAATACTTTCTGGATATTTGGGAGAAACATTTGCACAAGATTTTCCACTATCACTTACTGCTAGTCTTTGTTTTGAGCAATTATATAATGGTGTTGATGGTGACAGTGCTTCTAGTACAGAATTATATGCAATTCTTTCTAGCTTGTCAGAAATACCAATTAAACAATCAATTGCAGTTACTGGTTCTGTTGATCAAAAAGGTCATATTCAACCAATTGGTGGAATAAATGAAAAAATAGAAGGATTTTACCAAGTTTGCAAACAAAGAGGATTAAATGGTGAGCACGGAGTTATAATGCCTATACAAAATGTCAAAAACTTGAATCTTTCTGATGAAGTAATTAATAGTGTCAAAGAGGGTAAATTTCATATATATGCTATTTCTTCTATTGATGAAGGTATAGAAATTTTAACAGGTGTGCCTGCTGGTAAAAAGAATAAAGAAGGCAAGTTTCCTGCTGGTACAATTAAATATTTAGCATACGAAAAACTAAAACGCTATGCAGAAAATGCAAAAGAAAATAAATAATAGTAAAAAACAAAGGGTACATTATAAATGTACCCTTTTATTAATAATTATTCTGCTTTTGGTTCTTCTGTTGTAGTTTCTGTTGCTACTTCTGTAACAACTTCTTCTTTAACTTCTTCTGCAGGTTCTTCTACTAATTCTTCTTTTATAGTAAGCTCTTTAGTTTCAATTCTTGCGCCTACTTTTTCTTTAGTCTTAGCAGATTTTCCTAATCTGTCTCTTAAGTAGTATAGTTTTGCTCTTCTTGCTTTACCAACTCTTATAACTTCTACTTTTTCTACTGCTGGTGAATGAATTAAGAATGTTTTTTCTACACCTACTCCGTAAGAAGTTTTTCTTACTGTAAATGTTGCATTTACTCCTCCACCTTGTTTTTTAATTACTATTCCTTCGAAAACTTGTATTCTTTCTCTGTTTCCTTCTTTAACTCTTACATGAACCTTTACTGTATCTCCTACTTTTAAGTAAGGGATTTTGCTTTTCATTTGTTCATGCTCGATTGATTTGATTATGTCCATTATATAATCTCCTTTCTTAATAAATCTGGTCTTTTTTGTTTTGTTATTTCTATGGCCTTTTGTGCACGCCATTTTTCAATTTCTTTATGATTTCCGAGATTTTAAAACCTCTGGTACTTGTTTATTTAAAAATATATCTGGTCTTGTATATTGTGGATATTCAAGTAATCCATTTGAAAAAGATTCTTCTTCTACTGATTCCTTGTTTATAACTCCATCTACATATCTGCTAACAGCATCTACTAATACCATTGCTGGTAATTCCCCTCCTGTTAGTACATAGTCTCCAATTGATATTTCTTCATCAACTATTTCATCTAATACTCTTTGATCTATGCCTTCATAATGTCCACATAGTAGTATTAAATGCTCTTCATTCGATAGTTCCTGCACTTTATTCTGGTTTAATGTACTTCCCTGTGGTGATAAAAATATTGTTTTTGCATTAGTGGATTTTAGAGATTTAAATGCATCATATACTACATCTGCTCTAATTACCATTCCTGCCCCTCCACCATAAGGTGTATCATCTACTTTTTTGTGCTTGTCTTTAGAAAAATCTCTAATATTAATTAAATTTATTTCTATTAAATTATTTTCTATTGCTCTTCCCAAAATGCTTTGTTTTAACGGCTCAAACATTTCTGGAAAAAGTGTAAGTATATCAATTTTCATACTAATCCTTCTAATAGATGAACTGTTATAATTTTATTTTTTATATCCACATTTTTTATTACCTGTTTAATTGCTGGTAACAAAATTTGTTTTCCTTGTTCATCTTTTACAACATATACATCATTACTTCCAGTTTGAAAAACATCTACTATTTTGCCTAGTTCTTGATTGGCATCAGTGTTTACTTTGCATCCCAAGATATCTACAACATAATATGAACCTTCTTCTAACTCTTCTTCCTGATCTCTTAGAATTTTGATATATAAATTTCTATATTTTTCTGCTTCTTCTACTGTATCTATTCCAGCTAGTTTAAGCATTACCATATTTTTTACATATCTTACTTGTTCTATTTTAAATTCTGTTAGACCACTTTTAGTTTTTATATATATTGTTTTTAAATTACTAAATTTTTTAATATCATCTGTAAATGGTTTTATTTTTAAAATACCTTTTAGTCCAGATGTATTAACTATTTGACCAATTTCAAAATATTCTTCCATATTTTTATACCTTAATCAATAAATTCTATTGTAATTCTTTTTTCTTCTTTTGCTGCTAATGATTTCATAATTGTTCTTATAGCTTTTGCTATTCTTCCTTCTTTACCAATTACTTTACCCATATCATTTTCAGCTACTTTTACTTCAAATATAACAGATTTTTCCCCGTCTATTTCATTAATAGAAACTGCTTCTTTATCGTTTACTAAGCTGTTTATTATTAATTCTAATGTTTCTTTCATACTATTTTGCCTCCTTTTCTATTAAACGTTTTACTGTATCTGTTGGTTTTGCTCCGTTTTTTATCCATTGAGCTACTTTTTCTCTATCTAATACTAATTCAGATGGTTCTGTCATTGGGTTGTATGTTCCTATTTGTTCAATTATTTTTCCATCTCTTGGTGATTTAGAATCAGCAATAACAATGTGATAAAATGGTGCTTTTTTCTTACCTGCCCTTTGTAGTCTTATTTTTACCATTATACTTCCTCCTTTTTTTATTAGATGTTTTAGAATCGTTTTTTACGTTTCCTGCATCATTTATTTATTAAAATTTAAAAAATTAATATCAATTAGAATTTCATACCTTTTAATGAATTTGCATCTAAATTTTTCATCATGTTTCTCATTCCGCCTTTATTAGATTGCATTTTTTTCATTAATTTTCTAGTCATTTCGTATGAATTTATAAATTTATTTATATCTTGCACAGTAGTTCCACTGCCGCTTTGCTATTCTTTGTCTTCTACTTGCATTTAATAACTTTGTATTTTGTTTTTCTTTTTTTGTCATTGAGCATATTATTGCTTCAATTTTCACGAATTCTTTATCATCAACTTTTATGTCTCCAAATTTGTTCATACCCGGTATCATTTTTAAAATTGATGAGAATGAACCCATTTTTTTCATTTGTCTTAGTTGAGATAAATAATCATCTAAATCAAATTCTTGTTTTTTTAATTTTTTCTCAAGTTTGATAGCTTCCTCTTCATCAAAAGCTTCTTCAGCCTTTTCTATAATTGAAAGCATATCTCCCATTCCTAAAATTCTTGATGTCATTCTATCTGGATGAAACTCCTCTATATCACTTAGTTTCTCACCAGTTGCTGCAAACTTTATTGGCTTTCCTGTGATTTTTTTAACTGAAAGTGCAGCACCACCACGAGTATCGCCATCTAACTTTGTTAAAATTACACCATCTATACCTAGTTTCTCATTAAAGGTTTGAGCTACATTTACTGCATCTTGACCTGTCATTGAATCAACTACTAATAGTATTTCATGTGGTTTTACATTTGTTTTAACATTTTTTAACTCTTGCATTAAGTCTTCATCAATATGAAGTCGACCTGCGGTATCTAGTATAATAACATCATTTAATTTTGAATAAGCCTCTGATATTGCCTGTTTTGCTATTCGCACTACATCTTTTGAATTTTCATTAGCATATACTGGAATATTTAAACTTTTACCAACTACTTGTAATTGTTTAATAGCAGCCGGCCTGTATACGTCGCATGCTACAAGTAATGGCTTTTTCCCTTGTTTTCTTAATAGATTTGCAAGTTTACCAGATGTTGTAGTTTTACCAGAACCTTGAAGTCCAACTAACATTATAATTGTTGGTGGGTTTGGAGTAAAATTAATTTTACTTGTTACCCCGCCTAAAAGTTCTGTCATTTCATCTCTTACAATTTTTACAACTTGTTGTCCTGGTGTTAGAGATTTTAATACATCTTGGCCCAATGCCTTCTTTTCTACCTCTGCAATAAAATCCTTTACAATCTTATAATTAACATCTGCTTCTAGTAAAGCCAACTTTACCTC
>ERZ779869.2853-NODE-2853-length-13857-cov-2.819229_pt1 | contig 13857 bp, 13 predicted proteins | sample MGYA00511557_ERZ779869 | MGnify/ENA primary metagenome ERZ779869 (study PRJEB29588, sample SAMEA2154620) | human gut metagenome | biome: human gut; feature: human-associated habitat; material: faeces | place: Denmark | collected 2008/2010 ...
AGATGTAAAATTTAAAATGAGAGCCGATGGTAAAATAGAAGTTCAGAAATTAAAGTAAAAAAAGAGAGAGAATTCAAGGAATTCTCCCGCTTGCAGTGTGTAACGTCTGTTGGCGACAGACGATATCTTATTAATTCAAAAACAAATGTATGAAAAAAAAGTCAAGGCACGCCATTTTTCGAGTGGAAATTCGAAAATGGGGGAAGATTATGTTAGTAAATTTAATTTTGGTGCTGTTGTCGGGTGTATCTTTGTACGCACAGAGTGAGTCATCCCGGCAGCAAAGAATTACTGCTAAGTACCAGAACAAGACGATTCTGGAAGTTTTGGAGGATTTGAAAACGAAGACGGGATATACGTTTGTGCATAAACAGAACGATATATCCAACACCGTGAAAATTACGGAGACCTTCACGAATGCAACGCTTGACGATGTGTTGAAAAAGGTGCTTACGGCTCATGGTTATGATTATTCGATCGAGGGGAAAGTGATTGTCGTGAAGAAAAAAGCAAAGGAACAACAAGCTTCTGCCCGAGAGATTATAACGGTGAAAGGACGCGTGACGGATGAAAAGGGAAATCCTATGCCCGGGGTGAGCGTGGTGATTAACCAGACGACAAGAGGGGTGGCAACGGATCATCGCGGGAATTACGATATTCTTGTCAGGACGGATGACGTGTTGAAGTTTTCGTTTATCGGTTATAAGGATGCCACGGTTCCGGTAGAAGGGAAATCTACCATTAACTTGTCTCTTGACCCCGCGGAGGAAGCGTTGGAAGAAGTAACGGTGGTTGCTTACGGGGAACAGAAGCGGGAGAGCGTGGTGGGTTCAATCACGACGGTGAGACCGAATTCATTGAAAACTTCCAATAGTGACTTAACGGCGAGTTTCGTGGGGCGTATTCCGGGTATGATCGGTTATCTTAAAGGAGGTAAGCCGGGTGCATTGACGGAAGCCGAGTTGAACACGCAGTTTTCGATTCGCGGTATCACGTCTTTTGGTAATAATGTGAACACGGCTCCGCTTATTTTGATGGACGGGGTAGAGGTTTCCGTGCTTGACTTGTCTCGTATTGACCCGGAGGATATTGATTCGTTCAGCGTGTTGAAAGATGCTTCGGCCACGGCCATGTATGGTGCCCGCGGTGCGAACGGGGTGATTCTCGTATCAACGAAAAAGGGGGTTGAAGGATCGGTTTATACGGCTTTTCGTTACGAGGCTATTGCTTCCATGCCGAGGAAGATTGACGTGGTGGATCCCATTACTTACATGAAGGCATACAACGAGGCGTTACAGACCCGCGATCCGTTGGCACAACCCAAATATACCGCCGATCGGATTGCTAACACGGGAAGTGACCGTTTCCCATCGTGGTTGTACCCGGCAAATGACTGGTACGATCTTCTTTTCAAAGATGTGGCGATAAATCACCATCTGGGGTTAAGTGTCCGCGGGGGAACGAAAATCATGCAGTATTACGCTTCTTTGGGACACAATTATGATGAAGGTATGTTGAAAACAGATCGTTTGAATCAGTTTAATGTCAATATCCGGAATAATACGACTTCTTTGCGTATCAACATGAATATTGATATGACGCCTTCTGCTAAATTAGTGATTAATTCAAATTCCACGTATGATAGCTATCACGGGCCGCAACAGGATGTGACCGCGGCGTACGGACTAGCTTTTAATGCCAATCCGGTGGATTACGCGGCCGTGTATCCGGCAGATGATACGTATGTGTTCCCGCATATCCGTTACGGGTATGAAACAGTAAATTCAAGGAATCCTTATGCAGATATTCAATCAGGATACGTGGAACGGAGTCGTTTCGCCACGACAAACCGGGTGGAGTATATACAGAATCTATCCGCTTTGTTGAAGGGGTTGGAGATTCGGGCGAATGTTTCTCTTTATAAGGAATCTTATAATAGTACTCCGTTTATAACCGTTCCGTATCAGTATAGACTTTTAGATTATAATCACCAGACGGGAAAGCATACTTTGGAACAATTGGTAGAGGGAGAAAAAAATTTGAAAGTAGAACCTAATAGTAAGGTTACAATAGACGAAACTCAATTGGCAGGGGAGTTCCGTTTGTATTATAATGGTAATTGGGGTGATCATACGGTGAGTTATACCGGGCTTTTTAACTTATCACAATTTGCCTCTTCCCAAGGACGAACGCTATTTGATGCTATCAAACACCGGAACATGGGACTTTCAATGCGTCTCTCCTATGGTTTTAAAGAACGCTATTATTTAGAAGGTAGTTTCGGATACAATGGTTCAGAACGTTTTGCTAAAAATAATCGTTTTGGTTTCTTCCCTTCGGTGGGATTGTCTTATGTGATTTCTAAAGAGCCTTTTATGGTCGGTACAAGCCATTGGTTGTCTTTCTTGAAATTGCGCGCTTCTTATGGGAAAGTGGGTAATGATGGTATCGGAACGGGAAGTGGAATCGGAGAAAATGGCCGGTACGTGTATTTGCCGAATATTGGAGTTGATTCTCAAGGACATTATAGTATCAAATCTTATGGAGACCCGACGGTGCAGTGGGAAATTGCGGAGCAAACCAATTTCGGTTTGGAGATGACGTTCTGGAACGGGTTACTGGATTTTACGTTTGATATTTACCAGGAAATCCGTCATAATATTTTGTCACAACGGGTGATTGTTCCCGGAAGTATGGGATTGGGGCTTTATCCGGATGCTAATATTGGAGCCGTGCGTTCACGAGGCTTTGATTTTGCCGGAAAGGTTCAACATGCTTTTTCAAATGATTTTTGGTTTATCTTGAATGCAACGGCCACGTATAATAAAGCGGTTTACAAGGAGATAGAAGAAGCTGCAGATAAACCTTCATGGCAACGGAAGGTAGGGCATGATATTTCACAAGTGGTGGGATACGTGGCAGAAGGACTTTTCCAGAGTCAAGAAGAAATCGATCGATCTCCGAAACAATCAGGAGATTATATGCCGGGGGATATCCGTTACCGGGATGTGAATAATGATGGGCAGATTACCATTGAGGATGCTGTTCATATCGGATTCCCGACGGAACCGCGTTTGGTGTACGGTATTAACGGTACGGTAAGTTATAAAAGGATTGAATTTAATTTTGCTTTCCAAGGATCGGGACAACGTTCTCTTTTTATCAATCCGAGTGCAGTTACTCCGTTTGTTAATGACCGGGCATTGTTGAGTGCTATCTGGGAAGATCATTGGACCCCGGAGAATATGAAGAGTCGTCCTTTATGGCCGCGGTTGTCTACCAATAGTATTGCCGCTCATAATATGGAAGAGGGATTGCTTGGAACGGAAACTTTGCGTGCTTCAACTTATTTTATGCGTGAGGTAAAATTCCTGCGTTGTCAATCGTTGGAGTTGGCTTACAGTCTCCCTGAAAGGTGGGTGAAGAAGATTCATCTGCAACGGGTGAAGCCTTATGTACGAGTGAATAATCCGTTCTTGATTAGTGATTTTGATCTTTGGGATGTAGAGTTAGGTAGTAGCGGATTCAATTATCCGATCCAGCGGACTTATTCTGTGGGTGTTAATATTAGTTTCTAAATAATCATGCTTATGAAATTCAAGAATATATTGATTTTGATTTGTTCGGTTTGCCTTTGTTCAGGATGTGATGACTATCTTGATTTGGTACCGGAAGACGATATTCTAACAATTCCGAAAATATTTGAAACGAGGAGTGGGGCTGAACAGTGGATGATCGATGCGAATATGATGTTTAGTTCTTTAACGATTGATCGAGGGGGTAATCCTGCATTCGTGGGGGCCGACGAATATACGGCAAATGCTTTTGCCCGTACGAATTACGTGTTTACTCCTTTTTATATTGCAGATGGATTACAAACGGCATTATCTCCGCTTGGTGATATATGGGCTTATAATGGGGTATATTATTATATCCGATTGTGTAATACATTCTTAGAGCATATCGGGGATGTGTATAACCTGCGTGCAGGGGAGTTGGAAAACTGGTCAGCGGAAATAAAGGCATTGAAAGCTTTTTACTATTTCGAATTGATGAAACGTTATGGGCCATTTGTGTTGGTCCCGAAGAATATAGATATTTATGCTCCTATCGAGGAACAGCGTCAGTTGAGAAGTCCGATGGATAGTTGTGTTCAAGCAATTACGAATTTGTTGGATGAGGCTATTCCTTATCTGACTCCATTAAGGGAGAAAGATGCATCAAGAAGAGAATTCTTTTCTAAAGAAGGAGCGATGGGCTTGAAGGCTAGAGTATTGCTTTATGCAGCATCACCTTTGTTCAATGGTGGAATAAGTCCATACAAGGATATGAAGAATAAAAGTGGGGTGGATCTTTTCTCAAAAGAGGATAAGGAGAAATGGCGGATTGCTGCTGAATATGCAGATGAAGTGATTGATTATTTGGAGGCTAGAGGATATAAATTGATATCGGGAACAAATTCTGAATCAACTCCGTTGTTGAATACGATGCGGGATTTGGAACTTTCTTTATGGGCTCCGAATTTTCAGAATTCGACAGAGGCAATCATGATTGTTTCGGGTGCGAGTGATCTGTATCAATACGTGTTACCTCGTTTAGGGACCAAGTCAACAGATCCGCACTATAGCGGGGTCCTTTACGGGGTTCTCGGAACAAATATTCGAATGATAAATAAATTTTACACGGCAAACGGATTACCGATTTCGGAAGATAAGACTTGGGTTCACGGAGACGGATATGGGATGGCACAAGAACGTGATGTGATGTACACGAATGTGATTCCTTTGGGAACGGATGTGTTGGCACTGCATTTGGATAGAGAGCCGCATTTCTATGCAACGATTGCAGCTCCGGGACTTTATTGGCAACGGGGAAGTGGCTCTTCTAACAGATTGTTGGTGGATTCCCGTAGAGGACAGTTGTTCGGTTTGACAGAAGATCGTATTGATCCGAGAATACGGCAAAATATCACGGGGTATTACGTGAAAAAAGGTACGCGAAGTGATTTCAGAACACAAGAATATTTTACTGAAATAAATAAATTTAAGCAGGCACAATTAAGTGCCTGCCTTTTTTACTCCTCGCTCGCCGATTTATGCCAATATGGTCTTGGCCAGCTTTGAAATTGCGTTTGCTCTGATGGCCATCACCACATCAACGCTCTGTCCAAGCTGATTTGAAAGCTCTTTAAGGCTTTCTTCATCAGTTCCGGCTCTTAACACCATCTGGATAATGGACTTCTCTTGTCCTGAAAGTTTATCAGAAGTCATTATTTCTTCTAACATTTTTTCCTCTTTCCTTGCGTTTCTTTTCATAACATATAACCCGTGTTTATTATATGCATTGCATATAAACGGGCACGGGCAGTTTAAGTTCACTTTTTAATTTTATAGAATTTCTCGAAGTCCTCTTTAGAAATTGCTTCAAAATATAATTTTTTAGTATCTATATCTTTGTTATCAAAAACTACATTTACAATTATACTATTCTTTGATTCATCAATAATTGCATAAAATTTTGTGATTTTTTTTAATTGATTAAGAAACTCTTCATATTCCTTTGCATTCTTTACTTCTACTTCTTTCCATTTTTCATTTGACAGAAAAAACTTTACAAATTTTTTGCTTGATTCTGCCTCTATTATTCTTTCTGATTCTCTTATTGTGTATGATATCACATAAAAGTTTGCCAAGATGATTACCAACAATACTGTTATAATTTTGAATACAATATTGTTCATAATACTGATTGCTATTGGCAAATAGGCAATCAGCATTGCTATGCATACATTCAGACATATTACGTTTTTGATTAACCTTTTTCGTAAGAATTTTCTGTTTCTCCGCTCCCTCAAACTTTCCATTACTTATACTCCTTTCAATTGAAAAAAATATTTTGTTTTCTTGCTACTTGCAAGTTTATTTATTAACATGCTTATTCTATCATAATCTTTTTTCTTTTTCAAGTTGCACACGTGAGATCGCTTTTTTTCCGTGCAAAATTGCACACTTGAGATCGCTTTTTTTCCGTGCAATTTATTATTTTATATAGTGTTTCTTTCATGTCCTTTCTTTCAACAATTTTATCTATAAATCCATGTTCTAATAAAAATTCTGCTGTTTGAAATCCTTCTGGTAATTTCTCTCCAATAGTTTGTTCAATAACTCTTTGACCAGCAAATCCTATCATTGCACCTGGTTCTGCTAAAATTATATCTGCTATACTTGCAAAAGATGCTGTTACACCTCCATAAGTTGGATCTGTTAAAACAGATATATATAATAATCCTGCTTCATTTAATTTAGATATAGCTGATGTTGTTTTTGCCATTTGCATTAATGACATTATTCCTTCTTGCATTCTTGCACCACCAGAAACGCAAAATATTATTATTGGAAGTTTTAATTCTATTGCTTTTTCTATTGAATATGTAATCTTTTCACCAACAACTACTCCCATACTTCCCATCAAAAATCCACTATCCATTACACATATTACAACATCTTCACCATTTATTTTTCCTTTTCCTGCACTTACTGCTTCCTGCAATCCTGTTTTTTCTCTTAAAGCTTTTATCTTTTTAGTGTAATCTTCTAAGTTTAATGGATTTGTTGTATCTATATTTAAGTCAAATTTTTGATATGTTCCTTCATCAATTATACTTTCAAGCCTTCTATTTATATGCATTCTAAAATATCCACCACAATTAGGACAAATATTCATATTTTCTCTGATTGTTTCTTTATAAATTATTTCTTTACATTTATCACATTTTACCCATTTTCCAACAGGTATATCAACTTTGTTTTCTTTTCTTTTGGCAGTAGGTTCTCTTTTTTTTATTTTGTCTACTATCATATTTAACCTCTTTCAATAAAATTATTTCTTCAATATTTCTTTTTCAATAAAAGAAGTATCAAAATTTCCCCTAATAAAATTTGGATTTTTAATTATTTTAAATAAAAAGTCTATATTTGTATCAACACCTTCAATCACAGTTTCTTCTAAAGCTCTTTTCATTTTACTAATTGCTTCATTTCTACTATCTCCATGTGTTATTATTTTGGCTATCATTGAATCATATGTTGGTGGAATTGTATATCCTTCATATATTGCTGTATCTATTCTTACACCATTACCTCCTGGTAAGTTTAATCCTGTAATTGTTCCTGGACATGGCATAAAATTCTTACTAGGATTTTCTGCATTTATTCTACATTCCATACTATATCCTCTGAATTCAACATCTTTTTGTTTTAATTTTAATGTTTCACCTGCTGCTATTTTTATTTGTTCTTTTACTATGTCTATACCTGTTCTTTCTTCTGTTATTGGATGTTCTACTTGAATTCTTGTATTCATTTCCATAAAATAAAAGTTTTTATCACTATCCACTAAAAATTCTATTGTTCCACAACTTGTATATCCTGCAACTTTAGCTGCTTTTACTGCCGCTTCTCCCATTTTATTTCTTAATTTATCATCTATTGCTGTTGATGGTGTTTCTTCTAATACTTTTTGATTTCTTCTTTGAATTGAACAATCTCTTTCTCCTAAATGTATTACATTTCCATGTTCGTCTGCTAATATTTGAATTTCTACATGACGAGGATTTTTTATGAATTTTTCCATATATATTTCATCATCATTAAAAGATATTTTGGCTTCTTGTTTTACTATATTATAATTTTTTTCTAGTTCTTCAGAATTATTTGCAATTCGTATTCCCTTTCCACCACCACCAGCTGCTGCTTTTAGCATAACAGGATATCCTATTTTTTCAGCTGTTTTTATTGCATCTGTAAGCCCTGTAACACTTCCTTTTGAACCTGGTATTACTGGAACTCCTGCAGATTCCATTAATTTTTTTGCATTTGATTTATTTCCTAATAATTCTATTACTTGATATTTAGGTCCTATGAATTTTATATTTGATTCTTCACATATTTTTGCAAATTGACTGTTTTCTGATAAAAACCCAAAACCTGGATGTATTCCATCTGCCCCTGTAATATGTGCTGCCTCTATTATGTTTTTGAAATTCAAATAACTTTTATTTGAGCTTGCTGGGCCTATACAAATTGCTTCATCTGCAAGTTTTGTATGCATTGCATCTTTATCTATTTCTGAATATACTGCTACTGTTTTTATATTCATTTCTTTACATGCTCTTATTATTCTGACTGCTATTTCTCCTCTATTTGCAATTAATATCTTGTTCATTTATATTCCCATCCTTTTCTCTATTGTTTCAAGTTCACACATATTAACAATTTTTTATTTGTTATCAACTACTGCAAATGTTAATTCACCTTTTGCTACAATTTTACCATCAACTGTGGCTATTGCTTCTCCAATTCCAATTGGACCTTTTCTTTTTATAATTTTTACTTCTAATTTTAACTTATCTCCTGGAACAACCATTTTTTTGAATTTCATTTTGTCTATTCCACCAAATAAAGCATTTTTTCCCTTATTTTCTTCCATACTTAATATTGCAATTGCTCCTGCTTGTGCTAGACTTTCTGTTATTAATACACCTGGCATTATTGGATTTCCAGGAAAATGTCCTTTAAAATACCATTCTTCTTCATTTACATATTTATATGCTACTGCACTTTCTCCTGGTATATATTCTTCTACCTCATCTATCATTAAAAATGGTTCTCTTTGTGGTATTATTTCTTTTATTTGCTCTTTATTTAACATCTTTATTTTCCTTCCTTTTATTTTATCTTAAATAATGGCTTTCCATATTCAACCATCTCTCCATCTTTAACAAGTATTTCTGCAATTTCACCATCAAATTCACATTCTATTTCATTCATTAATTTCATTGCTTCTATAATACATAAAATATCACCTTTTTTTACTTTTTTTCCAATCTCTACATAAGGATTTGAATTAGGATCTGGTTTTAAATAAAATGTTCCAACCATTGGTGATTTCACAATTTTGCAATTATCTTCTTGTGTTTCAGTTTCTACAATTTCATTTGCTTCTTTTTGTTCAATATGTTGTATATTTTTTTCTTGTACTTTTTCAACTACTTTTACTTCTTTTTTCATTCCAATCTTAGTTCCATCTGGAAAATCTATTGAAATCTCTGTTAATTTAGAATTCCCCATGTCATCAATTAATTTTTTTATATCTTCATAATTCATTTTTATATTCCTTTCTGTCAGCAATATTACTCATATTTTTTTAAAATAATACTTGCATTATGTCCTCCAAATCCTAAGGAGTTTGACATTGCAATATTTATCTTTTCATTTCTTACTTCATTTGGAACTATATCTAAATCACATTCTTCATCTTTTTCTTTATAATTAATAGTTGGTGGAACTTTTCCTTGCTCAATTGCTTTTGTACAGAAAATTGCTTCTACTCCACCTGCAGCTCCCAATAAATGACCTGTATTTCCTTTTGTTGAACTTATCATTACTTTTGAACTATATTCTCCTAATGCTTTTTTTATTGCCATTGTTTCGCAAGAATCATTTAAATGTGTTGAAGTTCCATGTGCATTTATATAATTTATATCTTCTGGTTTTATTTTTGCATCTTCTATTGCTCTTGTCATAGCCCTTGCTGCACCTTCTCCATCAGGAGCTGGTGATGTTATATGATAAGCATCTGATGTTGCACCATATCCAATTATTTCAGCATATATTTTTGCACCTCTTTTTTGTGCATGTTCTAGTTCTTCTAAAACTAAAACACCTGCACCTTCTCCCATTACAAATCCACTTCTTTCTTTATCAAATGGAATACTTGCTCTTGTTATATCTGTTGCACTTGATAATGCTTTCATATTTTCAAATCCTGCAATTCCAATTTCACATATTGATGCTTCTGAACCACCTGCTATTATTACATCCTCTGAACCATATTTTATTGTTTTATATGCTTCTCCTATTGCATGTGTTGATGATGCACAAGCTGAAAGTATTGAAATTGATTCCCCTTTTGCACCTAATTCAATTGCAACATTTCCTGCTGGCATATTTGCAATTGACATTGGAATAAACATTGGTGAAATTCTATTATGTCCTTTTGTACAATTTATTGTACATTGTTCTTGAATTGTGCTTAACCCTGCAATTCCTGAACTTACAAATACTCCTACTCTTTCAAAATCTGTATTTTCTTTTGTAATTCCACTATCTTTAAAAGCTTCTCTTGAAGCTATAATTGCAAATTGTGAACTTCTGTCTAATCTTTTTGATTGTTTCAAATCAAAATATTCTTGTGATTCATAATTTTTAACTTCTGCATCTACTTTTGTTTTAAATGTAGAATTATCAAATAAAGAAATATTATCAATTCCACATTTTTTATTTAATATACTATTCCATGATTCATTTACATCTTTTCCTATTGGAGTTATTGCTCCAAGTCCTGTAATTACTACTCTTCTTTCCATATCTTTCTCTCCTATTTTTTTACTTATTTTATTTGAATAAGAATTAAATTTTGACGAATACTGAGGCTGTTAAGGCTTGCTTGTTACAGCCTCAGTATGTGTTAACTGAAAATTGTAATTATTATTCAAATCACATAAGCATACCACCATCAACATTAATAACTTGCCCAGTAATATAAGAACTATCATCAGAAGCTAAAAACTTAACAACATTAGCAACATCTTGAGCAGTTCCCATTCTTTTCAAAGGAATATTTTTGGCAATTTCCTGTTTAACATCATCTTTTAAAACATCAGTCATATTTGTTTCAATAAAACCAGGAGCAACAGCATTTACTAAAATATTTCTTGAAGCAATCTCTTTAGCTAAACTCTTTGTAAATCCGATAATTCCTGCTTTTGATGCAGAATAATTTGTTTGACCTGCATTACCTGAAATTCCAACAACAGATGAAATATTAATTATTCTTCCAGAACGAGCTTTCATCATATATGGCACTACATTTTTTGTAACATTAAATGTTCCAACTAAATTAGTATCTATTACTTGTTCAAAATCTTCTTTCTTCATTCTCATAAGTAACATATCTTTTGTAATTCCTGCATTATTTACTAATACATCTATTTTTCCAAATTCTTCTATAATTTGTTTTACAAATTTCTCACAATCCTCAAATTTAGTTACATCCCCTTGAACTGAAAAACACTTTACAGTATTTGCTTGTATTTCTCTTTTAGTATTTTTTAAGTCATCATTTTCAGTTCTATAATTGATTGCAATATCATATCCCTCTTTTGCAAATGTTAAGGCTATTTGTTTTCCAATTCCTCTTGTTCCACCTGTAATTAATGCTAGTTTATTCATTTTTTTATCCTCCATATTCCTTTAACACTGCTTGCAAACTACAAACATTATCAATATTTAATATTTTTATTTCTTTATTTGTTGGCGTTCTTTTTACAAATCCTGATAATGTTTTTCCGAGGGCCTATTTCTATAAACGTATCTATTCCATTATTTAGCATATTTTCAATTGTTTTTGAAAATTTAACTGGATTTATAATGTGACGGGCCAAAATATCTTTTACATCGTCTGTCTCTTTGTAAATTTCGCCATCTATATTTTTAATCACTTTTGTTTCAAACTTATGAACAGTAATATTTTCAAGGTCTTTTCTAAAAGCATTTGAACTTTCTATCATTTTTTCAGTATGGAATGGTCCTGCTGTTTTTAAAATTCTTACTTTTTTTGCGCCTATCTCTTTTGCAATTTTTTCAGCTTCAGTAATTGCTTCTTTTTCTCCAGAAATTACAACTTGACCTACTGAATTATAATTTGCAGGAACTACAAATCCTGATTTTACTTTTTTGCAAACATCTTCTACTTGGCTATCCTTTAATCCCATAATTGCTGCCATTTGCCATTCTCCACTAGGAAGAAATTTTTGCATATATTCTCCTCGTTTTTGGACAACTTTTATTCCTTCTTCAAACATAAGTGCTTTACTATTAATTAGTGCTGTATATTCGCCTAAGCTTAATCCTGCTGACATATTAGCTGTTATATTGTTGTTTTTTAAAATTTCTAATATAGCCAAGCTCTCTGTAAGTATTGCAAGTTGTGTATATTTTGTTTCATTTAATATTTCTTCTGGTCCTTCAAATGATATTTTTGCAATGTCTATTCCTGTTATATCTTTTACTTTTTCATATATTTTTCTTGCTTCTTCGTATTCATCATATATATCTCTTCCCATTCCTACACTTTGAGCCCCTTGGCCAGGAAATAAAAATCCAATATTCATTTTTTAAATAACTCCTCTCTTTTCTATTTCTTTTTCAAATTGATTACAAAATTCTGCTATAAATCTTTTAGTATCTACATCTATTCCAAATTCTTTTTTTATAGATGTCGCTAAATACTTTATATCATCTGTAAATTTTTCCTTATTAGTATTAATTCCAATTCCAACTACTAAGTATTTGACTTTTTCATTAACAAGTTTAGTCTGAGTTAAAATTCCACCTATTTTTTTATTATTAAATGTAATATCATTTGGCTCTTTAATATTTAAGTTAATTTCATACTCATTTTTTAAAATATCAACAATTATCTTTGCAATCTCTATCGTAATTCCTTCTAATTTTTGAACATTGCAATTTGTTCTTATAAAAAATGAAAATGCTATATTGTTTGCTTCATCTGTATGCCAGACTCTTCCATGAGTTCCTATTCCTTTATCTTGAATATCTGCAAATACCAAGGTTCCATTTGGAGTATTTTTACTTTCTACTAATCTCCAAATTTCATTTTGCGTTGAATCTATATGATTATAAAAAATACTATTTTTTCCTAAAAATTTAGTTTTCACATTTTCTAATTGCATCTAAATTCTCCTGTCTTTTTATCTTGTTTGTTGTTGTTCTAATAAGTGGCTCTTCTGTTAGCATTATTCCCCTTATTGCTTTATAAGATGGCATTGTTTGATTGATTTCTTTAATTTTCTTTGCTAAAACTGTATATATATCTTCATTTTTCTCAACTTTATAAACATCTTTTATAACATCTCTATCAAATACTATCTTTACATTTATTTTTATATTGTTCTCATCATTTGATTGTATTTTTCCAAAGATAAACGACTCTTTTATTCCTTCTATTTTATTAACTAAATTCTCCATTTCTTCTGGAAATATGTTTTTACCATTTTTTAATACTATTACGCTTTTTTTTCTACCACATATAAATATATATCCTTCTTCATCTATTTTAGCTAAATCTCCTGTATAGAACCATCCATCTTGTAATGATTTTTTATTTACTTTTTCATTTTCATAATATCCTAGCATTACACTTGAACCTCTAACTACTAATTCTCCAATTCCATCATCATTTACATCTACAAGTTTTGCTTCCACACTTGGAACTGTTTTTCCAATTGATCCTAACTTATAATATTTATTTGTCCCAACTGCCACGACAGGCGAAGTTTCAGTCAATCCATATCCTTGTACTAAGTTTAGCCCTAATAATCTATATTTTTCTTCTATTGTTTTATCTAAAGCTGCAGCTCCACTTATAAATAGTTTTATTTTTCCGCCAAGCATATCATGTATTTCTTTAAATGCTTCTTTCTTTTTTGCATAGATGAATTTTTATATTTTTCTTCATTTTCTAATATTTCCTCAAGTTTTCCTTGCTTTTCTAGCTTTTTCCTAATCATCATGAAAATTCGTTCATATATGCCTGGTACACACGCCATAACTGTCACATGATATTCATTTAAATTTTCTACTATATGTCTTAATCCATCACAAAATACTGTTTCTGCTCCTTTATATAGCGAAAATAGAAATCCTACTGTACATTCAAATACATGGTGTATTGGTAAAATAGAAAGAAAAACATCTTCTTGATTTACGTCTAAAA
>ERZ779869.2854-NODE-2854-length-13856-cov-2.805232_pt1 | contig 13856 bp, 6 predicted proteins | sample MGYA00511557_ERZ779869 | MGnify/ENA primary metagenome ERZ779869 (study PRJEB29588, sample SAMEA2154620) | human gut metagenome | biome: human gut; feature: human-associated habitat; material: faeces | place: Denmark | collected 2008/2010 ...
AAGCAGGCAGCCGGTCGCCTCATTCGCTCATCGACCGATTGTGGCGTACTCATCTTGGCCGACCCGCGCCTGGTGACGAAGGGCTACGGAAAGAAGTTCTTAACGTCGCTGCCCACGAGCTCCTACCAGCGCATCGAATCGGCGCAGATCGGGCACTATCTGCAACTGTGGCGTGCACGCCACGAGCGGCGGCGCTAAAGCGGACAGACGAGGGTTTTTGCCATATCGCACAGACGCTTTGACAGGGCGGGGTCATCCAAGATGCGGATGGCTCCGCCCGCTGCGATTATCTGGCTCAGTAGCCAACGCTCGGAGCCGTAATGCACGGTTACCGTTGCCATGTCTGCCCCGCTGCGCTCGATTAGGGTGATGCCGGCCCAGTCCAGATACTCCGCCATATCGAATGGCATCAAGAGCTTTGCGCTACGCTGCGTCCGAGCAAGGGAATCGTGGAGGGATGTGACGTCCGGTGCATGAGGCACGACGGAGTCTTCCGTCAAGGCGAGTCCCTCGATTTTATCCATGCGATAGGTGCGCTGCTCATCGACCGCGATGTCCCAGGCAATCAGGTATGTTTGGTCGCCGTTTGCCGTAATGCGCAAGGGGTCGACCAGACGCTCACGTGGCCGTGCATCGTCCATCGAGCGATACGAGATGCGGCAGCGAACGCCGTCCCGAATGGCGCAGCTCAGCTGCTGCCAGTGCGACCCGTGGTTGACGGTGTCAAAGACGCGCTGGTTATAGCCGAGCTCTTCGGGTAGAAGGGCATGTCGAATCCGAGCTGCCGTCTGCGGCTCGATCCCCAACGATTCAAGTTCATGGTTGAGCACAGCGCCCTCGGCGGCACTCAGGCGCAGCGGTAGCACACGCCCGGCGTCACCGGTGAGGACCACACGCTCGCCGCGGCATTCGCAGATGATGCGCGCGCCCGATTCTCGGTCCGCGAGCGTCGAGACGATCTCGAGAATCTCGTCGAGCGATGTCCCCGTGATATCAAAGCGACAGCAAAGCTCGTCTCGTGTCACGCCATTCTCGCCGGCGGCGTAGAGGGCTTCCATGATGTCGATGGCGCGCGAGAGTCTCTGCTCGCTGGTGAGTTTACGCACGGGCATACTCGTGCACCGTCCTTTCGATGAGGTGGTTCCACGCCTGCTTGAGCGATTTGGGGGCCATGGGCCTCATGCCGTCCATGGCGTGGGCCATGCAAAATGAGGCGGCGGCTTCAAGATCGCGCACGTCAACGGTCCAGGTCCATCCCACATCGGTGTGTGCGAGCTCACCTCGCCCGCGCGTGAGGCCGTTGATCATATCGATCTGCGTCTGAGGGGCGAACGAGAACGTGGCTGCAACGGGCGGTCGGTCGGCAAAATCGAATTCAAAGAACAGATAGTCGTTGAGATTGAAGTTCGCGGGGATGACGTAGGCCTTCGAAGGACGCCAAGCGCGTACGATACGGTCGCAGCGGAATGTCCTGATGTCGTCGGTGACGTTGTCGAGGCCACAGAAGTACGCCACGCCCTCGCGCTCGAACATGCCGTAGACGCAGACGGTACGTTCTTTCTGCTCGCCGCGTCCGTTCTGATATAAAAATCGCAGCGCACAACGCTCGGCAAAGGCGCTCCAAACCGCATCGACGGTGGGAGAGCGGCTGATCGGCGCCTCGTCTACCGTCGTCCTGCCGGTGAGGTAGGCAATCTTGGAGCGAATGTCGGCAAGCGGCGCGGCAAAGGCGGATGAGCCTGCCGCGAGTGTCTGGTCGATGGCATTGAGCAGGATGTCGGCATCGTCTGCGGTGATGAGACCGCCCGCGGCAAACGTGTGCTCGCGGTCGATTGTCCACGAGCTTTCCTCGGTCTCCTGCGCGCCGGTGGGGCGAACCTCCTTGATTAAGATGCCGCGTTCGAGCAGTTTGTCACGATCGCGTCGAAACTTGCGCTTATCCGAGTCGATATTGCCCGAGCCATATCCCAGGTCAGAATCCAAGACGATCTGCTCGGTCGTCAGCGGTTCGGGGGAGCTATTGAGCACAAAGAAAAGATTGAGGATGCGCTGAGCCGTTTTATCGAAACTGGGCTCCGAATTTCCCTTTTTAATTGTCTCGGTCGTGTCGCTTGCCGTCATAGAGTCCTCGCATGAGAAGGTGGTTTGCTGCCATGATTTTAGTCCGATATGGAGATTAGGCTATATCCTTGTCCGCTCAGGGCGTTAAGATGGCCCGAATTCGGTCGTTTGCGCTCGCTCGGGGTATACTTTCGACTATATACGGTTCTAATGTGCATGCATTGGGCCTATTTGTCGGATTATGGATGTGGAGCGCACATGGCGAACACCCAGAACTATATTAACCACCTGCTGCAGAACACCGGCATTACGCCGGCATGCAGCGAAGAAGAGCGCTTGGCTGCCGAGGATATCGCTCAGATCTTCCGCAACCACGGCTTTGACCCCGAGGTTCAGGAGTTCAATGCCCCGGCGCCCAGTAGGTTGGCATTTGCCGTTACCGGTATTCTTGCGTTTGCCGGCGCCCTGCTGATGGGCATCGGCGGCGGTATCGGCTTGGTCGGCACCTTGCTGGCCATTGTCGGTGCCGTGCTCTACGTGCTCGAGCGCACAGGGCATCCCGTGGTTTCGCGCCTGGGCAAGACGGGCGTGAGCCAAAATGTCATCGCCTACCACAAGGCCTCGGGCCCGCTCGCGTCTCCGCGCAACCGCCCGGTGGTCGTTGTCGCACACTACGACTCTCCCCGTGCTGAGCTGCTCGCCCGCGAGCCCTATGCTTCGTATCGTGCGCTCATTGCCAAGCTGTTGCCCGTTGCCACGGTTGCCCCTGCTGCCGTTGCCATCCTGCGTATCCTGCCGCTCCCCGGCGCGCTCAAGGTTCTGCTGTGGATTGTCGCGATCCTCGCTTCCCTCGTTGCACTTGCCAACGCGGCAAACATCATCTCTAACCGCCACATTCTTCCCTATACGTCCGGCGCGGTGTGCAACAAATCTTCTGTCGCCGCTATGCTCGGCGTTATGGACAACGTTGCTCCCTTCCAGGGTGAAAACGAGTTTCCCGACGATGTTCCGTTCGATACCTATTTTGGGGAGCAAAAGCGCCGTGCCGAGGAAATGGCGCGCGCAGCGGCGGAATATGCCGCGGCCCAGCAGCAAAACGACTACGGCAACACCATCGAGTATGAAGAGCCTACCTGCGCCGAGGACGAGTTCGGTCAGCCGATTGCTCCCGACGCTCAAACCGAGCCCGAACAGGGTGAGGCTTTCGACGAGCAGATCGAGGGCTTTGAGGGTGCATCTGCCGACGAGACGCTGATCGGCGCTATCGTGCCCGAGGATCAGAATCAGGCTGTCCAGGCCGAAGAGTTCAATGACGAGGTTCCCGCTGCCGAGTCGGCGGAGGAACCTGCCGCGGTCGAGCCCGAGCCCAAGCTCTATCGCAACGCCGCCGGCAACATCCGCTTTGGTTCGGATGCCATCCGTGCGCTCGGAATGCTTCCCGAGTCCTGCACGCTCGATTACGAGGAGGGCGAGGAGCCGACGTTTGAGCCCGAGCCTGCGCCCGTTGTCACTGCGGATGATGAGTCTGCCGCGGTTACCGCTGCCGTTGCCGAGTCCGAGGCGGTATCCGCGATCGATCCCGCGGCAGGACTGGACATTTTGGCTCCCGCCGCGCCGGCGCAAGACGTTGCGGACGAGTCTGACGACGATTACGTTGAACAGCCGAGGCGCGTGTCTTACGAGAGCGATACTGATTTCTCGGCCGAGATTCCCGCGGCAACGCCCCATGCCGATATTGCATCCGCGTTCTCTTCGATTGGCGCCAGCGCTTCCAACTTCTTTAAGGGTGCGCTTGCAAAGGGCAAGAAATTTGTCGACGATTTCGAGGAGAAGCGCGCTGCCGCACGCGAGGCTGCCGAGCAGGAGGCTATCGCTCAGCAGCAGGCAGCCGAGGCGGCACGTGAGCTCGCGGCGCAAGAGTTCGAGCAGAACGAGGCTGTGCAGTCCGTGCCCGTCGACGCCGCCGAAGCTACAACGTCCTTTGAGTCCCAGCAACCGACGTCCGCGGATGTTGTTGAGGCAACAACGTCTTTCGAGGCTCAGCAGCACGTCGATAGCACCATGTCGTTTGATGCCGCGAAGTTCGATTCCACGATAACGTTTGAAAAGCAGGGCACCGCAATTGCTGAGCCCCTTCCTGTTTCCGATGAACAGGGCGACGCGGTGGACGATGACGAGCCCATTGATGCTGCCGAAATTCAGGATGCTGCCGAGGACGAGTCCGTCGAGGCCAACTCTGACGAAGAGCAATACGCGGCAGCCGATCAAGGTGATTCGACCGAGGTCGAGCAGGAGGAAGTGCCTGCGGTTTCCGAGACTCCCGAGACGGATGAGTCGAGGCCTTATTCCACGCAGATTTTCACCATGCCGACCCCGAGTGGTTCCGGTGCCACGGTTGCCAATGTCGCTCCCACCCAGGACGAAACGGTCGATTCCCTTATGGCCCAGATTTCCTCCCAGGCATCGCCGCGTCCGCAGATGAATGTTCCCGATCCGGCGTCGGCACCGTCGCCTGCACCTTCCTCGTCTCCGCTGGCTTCGGTCCCCGATCCGTCGCTGCCGTCTATGAAGCAGGCAAACGTTGCGTCTCGCACGTCGCTGTTCGACCTTCCCGATCCCTCTGCCCAGGTCAACGACCCCTTTGCTACCGCCCAAGGTCCCGAACCCACATCGGCACCCGTTGCGCCTCCTATGCCCGTTGCGTCGGGCGCGCAGCCGATCGAGACCATTTCGGCTCCCGCCCCGGCGGCACCCAAGTCTCGTAAGCGCGGCCTGGGTGGCCTGTTCGGTCGTAAAAAGAAAAACGAGCAGGACAGCATGAGTGACTGGCTGGGCGTCGAAGACGATTACGATGCCAAGAAATCCGGTCGCGGTATCGGTTCGTGGGATAACTTCGAGGACGATAACGATGGCTGGAAGGGCGGCGCTACGTCTTCCGATGGCGCTTCTTCCGAAGATATGCTCTCGGCTGTCGCCTCTATGGGCGATGATGAGCTGCTCGGTCACGATATCTGGTTTGTGGCAACGGGTGCCTCGGATTGTGATGGCGCCGGCATGAAGGCCTTCTTGGCTTCGCATCGCGATAAGCTCCGCGGCGTATTCTTTATCAATCTTGAATCCGTCGGCGCCGGTAGGCTTTCGGTTGTGACGGTCGAGGGCGAACAACAGTTGCTCAAGGGCGATCGCCGCATCATGAACCTGGTCAGCAAGGTCTGCAAGTCGTTCCATGTCGATTGTGGCGCGCTCGAGATGCCCTATGCCAAGACCGATGCCTACGCCGCGCTCGAGGCGAGCCGCCGAGCCCTCACCATCGCCGGTGTGGACGGCACACGTCTGGCTTGCGCTCGTACCGAGGACGACCTGCCCCACAATGTCAACCCGACGAACATTGCCACGGTATCCGAGGTCGTTACCGAGGTTATCCGCCGTTCGTAGGCGGAGCTCTAAGGAGTCAACGTGTTTTCGTATATTAAGCGCCATTGGCCTGTCTACGTGATTTTGACCTTGATTGCCATTGCGTTAGGATTTGGGGCCGCCTACATCGTGGGTGCAAAGGGCTCGACCCCCGCCTCCGCAATCAGCGAAGAGGTGGAGCAAGAACAGAGCACGGGTGCCGATGGGATTCCTGAGTCCGAGCAGGCAATCGTTGATGGTGGATCTTCGTCTGCAGAGTAGATACGGCGATTTACATGATTGAAAGCGGGTGAGCCAGGGGACTGGCTCGCCCGCTTTTTCGTCGTGCTAGCGCCTCTTTGTGGCTGACCTAAGGCGAGCGAACCATAGGGCTGCGGCACCCGAGGTCAGGAGCGCGGTGATGCAAGCGGCGATGGGAGCTGATCCTGTTGCCGGTAGGTCCTGCGGTAGGGTACAGCGTTGAATGACACAGTCCTCGTCATGTGACTCAAGTTTACCGCCGCCACCGTTGCGGCAAAGATCGACGCGCGCGCTGTTGGTGAGTGCGGTTTGGGGCGTATAAGCCGACGTTGCCTGCATGTGTACGACTGCGCCCCGAGCGTCTGTGCCAAGGATTGCTTTGGCATCGTCAAGGTCGTCGTGCTCATCTTTGAGATCATCGCGGGTCCAAGAATCCGCATCGCTTCGAGTCGTAAAGTCGGCGGCTACCGCACCGTATTCAATTCGAATGCCCGTTACGACGGTATTGGATGCAAGGTCGAGTTCTTTCGCCTCGAGTGTGGTGGATTCCGTGGTCGAGATATCCGCCTTCCAGAGGTGCCAACCGTCGTAATCGACGAGGCGACAGTCCTCACCCAGGCTCTCTTTTACTTCGTCGGACTCAAGCCAAGGATTTTCGTGCCCATCGTCAAGTGTCGCGTTTGCCGGCTCATCGACGTCTGTCGAGTCCAACGGCGTCGTGCGATACCATACGTTGCACAGACCGTTGAGGTCGCCGATGGCGACGGGGGTTTCGATTGAGATGAATCTCGCTGTGCCGTCTTTGGCGCACTCAAGATCATCGGTAATCGTAAACTCATCAACCCAAGTAGCGGAATCGTTTCGAGCATCGATGGTATAGGAGAAAAGCCCATCACTATTGGTTTGCGTCGTGGCGCGGTTTTTACCATCGCCGTTAGCCAACAGGCCCTTTTCGATAGGTTGGACAAGTTCCTGACGCTTGTCGACCTGTCCCTTGATCTCGATGGGTGCATCCTTCATCGCGACGGATTGGACTTCTCCCGTATCCTTTATTTCAAACGTTATCTCCTCGGCAAGGTCATAGGTCCGCGGAGACATCATTTCGCGCAACGAGTAGGTGCCGGGTGCAAGATGTTCGACGCGGTGCGGCTTGTCGGATGAGGTCCAGGAGTCTATTTCGGTTTTATCGGGACCATATAAGGTGAGTTGTGCGCCTTTCACTTCCTGCTCTCCGCTTGCATCGACCTTGGAGATATCAACCTTGGTGTAATCGTCGGATACGTTAAGCCGTGCTTCTACAACGGGTGTTTTCTGGTCGGCATAAGTAAGGTCGACAATATGGGTTGTCTGATCGAGCAAGAAGCCTGCCGGCGCTTGAGTCTCGACAACCTCGTAGCGTGCGGTGTCAGATCCCAGTGGGAGGTTGTCCGCGCGTGCTTCTCCAGTTTCATCCGTCGTGACGGTCGCGACAGTCTCACCGTCGAGCGCGGCAATGCTACCGTCGGGGCGCACGATATCACCCGAGGCACGGATCTCAAAGATGGCGCCCGCGAGGCTGCTGCCGTCTACGGCATCGGTTTTAACGATCCTGATGTTTCCGGTCGCGGCGTGGTCATAATACGAGGCGATTGCAACGGGCGTTAGGTTCATGTCGGCGGGTATGTTTACCTCGATCTCTTCGTCGACAAGATAGGGCTCTTTGGCCGAGGTTTCGCGTACATAATAGGTGCCCGGCACGAGCGATTCGGGCAGTGTGACGGTCCCGGTCGCGTCAGTCGTAAAGGTGTCCATTACGTTATGTGCTGGATACCAGCAAGTTTGTGAGACAGGTTCATGATTGCTGTCGAGGAGTTGGAAGGTGAATCCGGCTAGTGGAACAGAAGCGCCTGTTTGGGCATCGCGTTTTACAATCTGGAGATGCGTCGACAGAGCGTGGTTGTCCACGATATATTGAAGCTCGGCGCCGTTGGAAATCTGATTGGGCCCGACGGTCCATTCCCCTGCACGTTTAAAACCCTCGGGGACGGTTTCCGGAACCTCGCGAACCGTGTAGCCGGCACGGTCGTATGGGACGGCTCCGTGGACACCGGCGGGTCGCTTGCCTGTGCCGAACCATGCTTCGGGCTGATCTTTGGTGGAGGCAAAGCCATAGATGTTTGTGGTCAGTGTGCCAACAACCTGCTGAGAGCTGTTGCTGACAACCTCAAAGACAACACCTTCCGCCGGCTGCTCCAGGCCGGATTGGTCGCTATTGCCGTAATCCTTGAATTTGGAAATCTCAAGGTCAAACGCAATGGGGATATCGGAAATGCGAGATTCGATCTCGACCACGCCTGAATCGCCGAGCTGGTCGGCTCCAACGGTATAGGTCCAGCTGTCGTTGGATGGCAGGTAGCCCTCGGGGGCTTTTGATTCGTAGATGGTAAAGGTTCCTAAGGGGACATCGGCGAGGGTGGCCTGACCGCTTTCGTCGGTCGTGAGGATTTGCGCCCATCCAGGGGTTGATTGCGACACACACGTGAACTCTGCTCCTGCGAGTGAAGAACCTACCTGGGGGCCGGCATTCGTCGCGGTATCGAGTTTTACGATACGCAGGTTGATGGTGCCGGGCTGTTCATCAATGGCGGCCCGCCCGCCGTCATTCCCCGTGGTAAAGGCAATACGATCGTGGCGGGGGACATAGCCGGCCGGCGCCTTCGTTTCAACTAGGTAGTATGCTGTGTTGGGCAGAAGTGTTGCTTGCGCCCGACCGTTGCTGTCCATCTGGATGGTGCCAACACGTGCGTCGCTGGCGCTCTCAAAAACATCGAATGTTGCCCCGGCAAACTGATAAGTATTGTTTCCGCTGGTAATGGCAGCGTTTGCAGACTGCTTTTGGAAGGAAACAGAGACCGCCGGCAGTACATAGAGCATGTCCTGACGTTTGCTGCCGCCCGATACGGCTCCTAGATAGCGCCGCGCGCGGTGCGGAGCGGCTTTGATGCTTCCTGATTTTGCGCTGTCGTGGAGCCACCGCGCAGCCGCCACGACTTCATTGTCGGCGGTAAAGTGTCCGCTCTTGGTTTTACCCTGAGCGGTCGTGTAGGAGTAGGTGCCGTCGACATGGGTAGTGCCGTTGAGCATCCATACGGCAAGCTGGGTGGCGGCGCGGGCGCGATCGGGTGAAAGATGGTAACCGCCAAACGACGTGGTGGTGGGATATCCGTGACAAACGATTGCCGCGAACTCGTCGTCGAGCCACACCCAGCCTTGATCAAAGTTGAGCCATGGGCCGCCCGGTTTGGTGGGGCCGGGGCGCTCCTGGTTCATGCAGTAGGCAATCGAGGCGTCTTGAGCTTCATACTTGCCGATGAGGAAGGGCCCACAATCATCGCTAATAGTGCGGAAGCCGAGCTGGTCGTAGCCATCGACGGCAAATGCGGCTCCCGGTGCCAGGCAGCCGAAAAGCAGGAAGAGGAGCAGGAGCAGCGGACCTGTTGCGATTGCGCTGTGGACAGAGTGCGTGGGTGCGTTGGACATGGCTGCTCCTTATCCCTCGTGCGCCGCATGGGGAGGTTGCGACGCGTAGGATGAGGCTACCCCCGAGGTTCATGCGGGTAAGTACCGGAGCCTGACCAAAAGCTTGCCCAATTCCTGACAAATTGAGCTCAAATACAACAATCAAGCAAAAGTGCAGGTAGAAGATAGGGAAAACAGGAGGCCAAAGGTTCTCATCTCCACAATTGACGCGATTTTCAAACGAATCTCCATAGCTAAAACAAGCATCGCCACCCTTGTATCGAACAAGACAACCGCGTTATACTATCCCCCACATATGCGGGCATCGCCAAGTGGTAAGGCATCAGCTTCCCAAGCTGACACTCGCGGGTTCGAGTCCCGTTGCCCGCTCCAGTAAAAAGCACAAGCACGGCAGCGTTACGTTGCCGTGCTTTTTACTACCAAGCGCCGGGACTCGAACCCGCCAGGGTGCGAGCGTTAAGCAAACGCGAAGCGTTTGTAGCGAGCAGGCGAAGGCGCCGGAAGGCGCCTGAAGCCGATGCGGATTTGCGAAGCAAATACGCGGACGTCCCGTTGCCCGCTCCATCAGCAAAGGAAGGCGTGGGGACGGACAATTCGGCGGAGTCTTCCCCAACGGTTTCGTGAATCTCGGTATGCCACCGCAGCCGGTGCGTATTTGCGAAGCAAATGCGCGGACGTCCCCATGCTCGCTCCAATTCCAAAATGTTAGGTTAATGCCTGCTGCCCATACTTGCACCTGCGCACGGTACAATGGTTGGGTTACGACCAACGTGCCAATAACCAAAAAGGAGCCGCTATGATCGATCGCTATACCCGCCCGGAGATGGGACACATCTTCTCCCTCGAGAACAAGTACGCCATTTGGCAGGAGATCGAGGTTCTGGCCTGCGAGGCCCAGGCGGAGCTCGGCAAGATCGGTATTTCCAAAGACGAGGCCCAGTGGATCCGCGACCATGCCAACTTTGAGAAGGCGAAGGTCGATGAGATCGAGGAAGTCACGCGCCACGACGTCATTGCCTTCCTGACCAACATGAAGGAATACATCGATGCCGATGTTCCCGAGGGCGACCCCAAGCCCAGCCGCTGGGTTCACTATGGCATGACCAGCTCGGATCTGGGCGACACGGCCCTGTGCTACCAGCTCACCCAGGCCTGCGACCTGATCATCGAGGACGTCAAGAAGCTCGGCGAGATTTGCAAGCGTCGCGCCTTTGAGGAGCGCAACACGCTCTGTGCCGGCCGCACTCATGGCATCCACGCCGAGCCGATGACCTTCGGTATGAAGTTTGGCTCTTGGGCCTGGGAGCTCAAGCGCGATCTGGATCGTCTTGAGGACGCCCGCAAGAATGTTGCCTTCGGTGCTATCTCGGGCGCTGTCGGCACGTACAGCTCCATCGAGCCGTTCGTCGAGGAGTACGTCTGCGAGCACCTGGGCCTGGTCCACGATCCTCTGTCCACGCAGGTCATCAGCCGCGATCACCATGCCTACCTTGCCGGCGTGCTTGCCACTACAGCGGCCACCTGTGAGCGCATCGCTACCGAGGTTCGCAATCTACAGAAGACCGATACGCTCGAGGCCGAGGAGCCGTTCCGTAAGGGCCAAAAGGGCAGCTCAGCCATGCCGCACAAGCGCAACCCCATCACCATGGAGAAAGTCTGCGGTCTGTCGCGCGTCGTGAAGTCCAACGCCCAGGTTGCCTTCGATAACGTCGCCCTGTGGCACGAGCGTGACATTTCGCACTCCTCTGCCGAGCGCGTCGCCCAGGCCGATAGCTTCATCGCCCTCGACCACATGTTCCAGTGCCTCATCCGCGTTATCGACGGCCTGCAGCTGTATCCCGCCCGCATGATGGCCAACCTCAATAAGACCCGCGGCCTCATCTTCTCTTCCAAGGTACTGCTCGCCCTCGTCGACACGGGCATCACCCGCGAGGACGCGTACGCCATTGTGCAGGAGAACGCTATGGCAACCTGGCACGAGGTACAGGATTGTGTCTCCGGCCCCACCTTTAAGGAGCGTCTCGAGGCCGACCCGCGCTGCACCGTCAGTCAGGAGAAGCTCGACGAGATCTTTGATCCGTGGGACTTCCTCACCCGCATCGACACGGTCTTCGACCGCCTGGAGCAGCTGAGCTTCGAGTAGGGTTAACCTAATTCGACCGCTTGCGGTTGCATTTCGACCATTGGCGCCTTGCCCGTCTTGGGCGAGGCGCTTTTTTATTGCCGCATCAGCCCCGGGTATAAAATGAAATCCGACTGCTGTTTCGATGAAGGGAGGCGTGTGCCCGGACGTACCAAGCGAGCCGCCATCGTCTCGCTTACGCTCATACTTCTTGTTGCCGTCTGTGCGGGCGCCCTGACGTATACCGTTCGAAGCAGCTCTTCCTCCCCGAATGAAGCCGACAAAGACCTCCCGGTACTCAAAATCGGCGTTACGGATAACGACCCCTATGTGTATGTCGATACCACGGGCGATTACGCCGGTATCGATATCGACATCGCCCGCGAGGCCTGCAAACGCGCGGGGATCAAGCCGCAATTTATCGACATATCTTGGAATGACCGCGACCGCCTACTCAAAAACGGCGATATCGATTGCCTGTGGTGCGACTATTCTCCCTGTTATCGCGAGGATAAGTATTACTGGACTGAGCCGTATTTGACCCTGACGGTTTCGGTCGCCGCCAAGAAAACGAGTGGCATCACGTCCTTGGCGCATCTCGATGGAAGCAAGACCATTGCGGTGATTGCGGGCTCGGTGAGCGAACGCCGATTGCTCGCAGGGGATCTGGATATCTCGCCGGACGTGCAAATCAAATCGTATGGTTCTGCCGAACTCTGCAAAGCCGCCCTCGCCAAAGGGTATGTCGACTGTTGGATGGCGGACGTTCAGTCGCTTGATCGACTCGTTGCCCAGTATCCTGGCGTTTATCGTGTGTTCGCCGACAACGTTATGACGGTTGACCTGGGCGTCGCGTTTGATGATAGCTATGAGGGGGAGTACGTCAAAAACCTCGATACCGCACTGTCCGACATGGATCGAGACGGCACGATAGAGCACATTGTGGACAATTACAAGGCAGGAGCGACGACAGGCGGGCGAGGAGCGGAATCATGACAAATGACGAGCGCCGCTTTCGCCGAAAGAGTTTAGCCGCAGTGGGCATCGGCATCGTGGCCAGCGTTGCCCTACTGAGTCTGCTCTATATGGTTGGCACGCATCGCTGCCTTGATAAAACGCTTGGGTTCGGCCAGGAAACCATGGTGTTTTTAAAAAATGCCTGCGAAAAATATGACCGATATGAACAGGGAAGAAAAACCGAGGCGACGCACAATTTGGATGCGGCGCTCGAGTCGTTTGCGACGTTCTTGCCGCCTGATCGATTTGAAGTCAACGACGATCTGGTCGAGGAATATGTCCATACCGAGAGCCTTTCGGGAATGTTGGTCATGGACGCCGATGGTCATATGGTCGCCCACTACGATATCGACGGCCGCGATCCACTCATGCTGTGGCGAGAGGAGCTGGCCTGTTCGTCGATCGCATCGATGTATCGAGGGTCCAAAGTTTCCTACTCGACCGCTGTCGAGCGCCGCGGTGTCGACTTTGCCGTGAGTGCCGTTCCATACGGTGACGGGGTGGCGTTGGGGTATCGATCCCTTGCGGCTGAGCCCGCCGATGACTATTCATACACGATCGCCGACGTCCTTGTGAACAACACGTTCCATCAGAGTCCAACAGTGCTTGTGATGCGCGATGCGCAAATCGTTTCTTCAAACGATTCGACCGTCGATATAACCCTTGCCCGGCTTCTCGCCGATAGCGGAATTGACTGGAAAGACGAGGGCGTAACACGTATCGAATATCGGGGGACCACCTTATATGCCGTGCGTGCGGCATATAAGGACTACCGCCTGTTTGCGCTATATCCCAAATCTGAGGTCATGTCTGACAGGATTTCATTTGTCGCCGTCGGCGTCTTGGTGTGCCTTGCGTTTTGGGTCGTGGTACTGTTGGCTCGAAATATCGTTGACCACCGCAATTTGGTCGAAAAGGATAAACAGCTCGGCATTATCAATGCCATAAGCGCCATCTACGATTCGACCTTCCTTTTGCATCTTGACACCCTCGAGATCGAGGGAATCAATATGTCGCCGGCGATAGCGAAGATGTTTGCCGAGCATAGCGAGGCATATGACTTTATGGACACGGTCTGCCGGGATATCGTGAGCCCCGAAAGCCGCGAAGCGGTTGTGGGGCTCGTAGATATAAGTACGCTTCGTGAACGCATGGAGGGCGTACCGTACTTGGCTGCCGAGGTGCGAGATTGTCGAGGCACTTGGTACTCGCTACAGGTTGTCCCCCAGCATCGCGATGAGCAAGGCCGCCTGGATTCGGTCGTCGTGGCGACGCACAACATATCGATGGTCAAGCATGCCGAGGAGCTGTCATACCAAGATAAACTGACGGGGCTTCGCAACCGCAACTATCTGGAATCGCGTGGAGATAGCCTGGTAAACGAGGACTTGCCAGTGAGCGTGATTATGGTGGACTGTAATTATCTCAAGCGGACCAACGACATTTATGGTCACGAGGTGGGGGATGAACTGCTGCGACGGAC
>ERZ779869.2855-NODE-2855-length-13849-cov-3.096346_pt1 | contig 13849 bp, 7 predicted proteins | sample MGYA00511557_ERZ779869 | MGnify/ENA primary metagenome ERZ779869 (study PRJEB29588, sample SAMEA2154620) | human gut metagenome | biome: human gut; feature: human-associated habitat; material: faeces | place: Denmark | collected 2008/2010 ...
TGCTCGTCTACGGTATCCCGAATCCGGGATACCCCACACCCTCCGGGCAAAGTCCATCCATCAGGTCTTGCCTATGTTATCTGAATGCGCCTCAAAAAACAGTTTTTACATCTGTATTGTAATTCCAACAAGAAAGGATTCCTCACCGGGAACAAGATCGAGATCACCGCCATGGCTTTCAATGATTTTTCGGACAGAGGAAAGCCCGATTCCATGATCATCAGATGTACCCTTTCGGGAGAGGAATGTTTTTCCCTCTTGCAAGGCCAGACCGTCGTAAGTGTTTTCAATCTTCAAAAAGTACATATTGCCTCTGGTTTCGCCTGCAATGAAAACGCGGCGCACCCCTTGCTTTTGGCGGCTGCACGCCTCAACGGCATTGTCCAAAAGATTGCCCAGCACCGTACACAGTTCCACATCGGTAAGCGGCATCTGATCGGGAAGATCGAGCCGCACCTGAAATTCTGTCCCTTGTGTCTGCGCCATGCCGTAGTAGTATTCAATCAGCGCATTTACAACGGGATTTTGGCAGAACTGGGCAGGGGAGTGACCCGATGTTGCCGCAACCTGTTCCTCAACCTGTAACAGGAAGGAGCAGATCTCCGTCTGCCCACGTTCAGAGGCCATGCGGTCTATGGTGCGCAGATGGTGTTTGATGTCGTGGATCAGCCTTCTGTTTTCTGCCGCTGCTTCAGAAACCTGACGGCTGTATTCGGTCTGCATAGAAAGCTGACGGATGACCTGCTTGCGTTCTTCCTGAAAAATCAGGCTGTTTCCATACCCCTCTACCACATCGCGCCAGAGGGAATAACCGATGGCTGCTGCTATGAAAAAGCTGCCCCATTCCACAAACCAACCGCCGATAACCGGCTCATAAACCGGCAGAAGGCGATCCCATATAAAGGCGCAGGTTGCGGCTGCCGCAGCATAGAAGATCGGCCTGCTCCGTTTTTCTCCTCTGTGAATGGCAAGCACAGCGATGATAAGCAGATAGAGTGCAGATGCCGCCTTATAACAAAAGACCGATGCAGAGAAGAAACGAATCGCTCCAAGGGAGAGATGGGAAGCCATCATGCCATACACAAACGCATATACCAGGAAGGCAGCGCCCACTCCATTACTGATGGCCGCAGGCAGGAAGCCCGGCCTGCATATCCGGTTTTGCAGAACTACGATCAGCCAGGTAACCAGATAGATACAGAACAGTTCAATCGTGTACCAGGGGAATATGGGAACCGCAGCCAGCATATGAAGCACAGGATAGGATGACAGGCCGCACATGGCAAGGCAGATCAGTCCGAACAGGAATGTATTTTTCTGTTTCATCCGGCGGCTGAAATAAAAGGACAGCAGCGCACAGACAAAGGTAACTGTACAGCTGAACAGGCAGAATGCAAACCGGATTCCTCTGGTTGTATTGACCGCCAGCATCGTTCCGAAAGCAGGCGGATAGACAATCCCTCCGTAAAAGTGGTCATAGTTGCTGACCGCTATGGTGAGTGTGACCGGTTTTCCGCCATGAAAAGTGACCATGCGGTTTTGAACCAATGGTGTCCCCTGTGCCGGTTCCCCCATTTGCAGGATCAGGTCATGATCCAGATAAAGGTTGTAAGCAGAAAACACTTCCGGGATTTCCAGCGCATATGTTTCCTTCCGTTCCGGCAGAAAGAATGTCATCTGATAAGTCCCGCAGCCATAGGGAGAAGGGTTTGCAGGGCTGGAGAAATTGGTCTGCTCTCCAATGGAAAGGTAGCGCATATAATGGCTTTCATCCCGTATTTCTTCCGGGGTCAAAAGCGCGTCAGGATAAAATGCCCAGCCGGATACCAGAAAGCGCACCGGTGACTTTTGAAGTTCTTCCTCAGAAAGCGCCAGAATCCCATTTGCCGCCTGGATTGTGTTCTGGCTATATTTATTATTGAACTGATACAGGCCAAGAAAAAACAGGGATGAGCACAGGCAGACCATACATAAGGCAGCATATTTTTTTACCGCAGAAGATACCATCTTATTTTCGCCTCCTCCTTAGGAAAAACACACCGGCAGACAGAAGAAGCAGACAGGCCGGAATCAAAAAGAATATGGGCGACCAGCTGTGCTCTGTGTCGGCAGCATGTGCCAGGGAAGCGGTATCTTCCTTTCCCACAATGGTGTATGTCCCTGTATGGCTGATCTGAAAGGAGGCGGCTTTTGCCGCATCGTCATAGCCGGTCATGGGAATTTCCACGCCGCTTTCATCACAGAGGAACCATGTGCCGGCTGCCGGGTCATTTGGACAGGGCAGAATGACAGAAACATCCGGCAGGGAGCTGAGTGCAGTTCCATTGATGGAAAACGAAAAAGAAAAACCGCCATCCGTATCCTTTTGGATGATGACTTCAATCTGATCTTCGTTTTGGATACCCTCCGGCAAGGCGTCTTTGGGTATGCTGATAGTGATTCCCTGTTTGGAAAAGACGGCTCTTTGCTCCCCTGTTTGCAGCATCATCAAAAAGCGTGTGCCGGAAATCCGGTCAGTGGTTTCATCGAAGAACTCTGAAAAATCAGGGCTTTTGGAATCCGCATATTCCTCTGTATCACCGTTTGCCTGTTCCGATGGGAAATCGTCTTTATCGATATCTATGGAATCATCCTTTCCATCCCAGGATGGCTCGGAAGGCTTGTGATCCGCAGGATCATTTTCTCCGCTGACCGAAGGTGCTTTTTCAGAATCGTTGGAATCTATCCCCCCGCCATTTGTTGCAGGCGATCTTAAAGGCTTTGCGGAGGGTCTGTCTGCGAAACCATCATCCTGATCGTCGGTATCTTCAGGAGGCGGCTGAATGATGGTATCGGGTGGATTTCCGCCTGCATCCCCTCCATCCCGGTCGCCTTCATGATACCCTTCAAGGACAATTTCATCTGCGTAGGTAAAGGACAGGATGCCGGTCTGTCCGCCGTCATAATCAACCTGAAGGCGGTAACTGCTGCCCGGTGTCAGCAGACGGGTGGCAATCGAGAGCATTTCCTGACCCACATAAACGCCACTTTCCAGACGGTTCCATGAACCGCTGTTTTCGGACAGCCATATACTGACCTTGTCCAGATTCCCCGGCGGTGTAACCCAGGGAAAATAAAGGCTTCCTCTGCGAACCAGGAAGCAGTTGATGTCTGGGCTGCCCGGAGCCTGAACAGAAACAGGAATTGAAATTTCAGGGAAATCGACACGATCCGCAAATATGGTATTTTCCGGTGCAGTCAGCCTTCCTGCTGCATGGTACAGTCCCACAGTATTCAGATCAATACCAGAAAAATCCCATTCCACCACAGCGGTGTAGCTGGTTCCATTTTCCGCATAGCATTCCAGATAGTAAGGGGAAAAGGCAAACAAATTTTCCAGCGTTTCGGTTTCGCTGCCCTGTTGAACCGCAAATGCGTCCGTATAAGGATACCATTGCTCTATGGAGGTAATGACAGCAGGCGGCATTTCTTCCACCCGGACGGAAATCTGAAGCTCCTGCAAGACAGCTTCACCAAAGGCATACCCCTCCGGCAGTTCAATCCGGCCTGCTGCGGTATATTCGCCCGGAGTGGTCTGGTCAATGGCCGAAAAATCCCATGCGACAGAAAATGTTTCCTGCCGGATTTCTTCACCTGCTGTTACAGTGGCGCAGACGGTTTGATACCGAAGGACCAGCTGATAAATTTCCTCCAGGTCATCATCAGACGGTGTGGTTCTAAGGGGCAGGGTGAAATCTGGCAGGGAGAGCAGTTCGTCTTCCTTTTGTATTTCTGTGACAAGGACGAGGGATACTTCTTCCGGTGCTTCTGGTGTTTCTGGGGTTCCGCTCTTCCGTGTCTCCGAAGCCTCGCTTTCTAAACCCGGCGGATTCTCCCTTCTTTCATCGGCATTGGCTGGGGTTGCAGTTTCAGCGGCAAATGCGGGGATACTGCCGGTGAAGCAGAGGAGGCAGGCCAGACAGCCCCCCAGAATACGCCTGTGTATTTGCTTCATTCTCATACGATACCCCCCATTCCAGAGAAAACATATTGACGGTAGGTTTCCCGCAGCTGTTTTCCATTGCGGAGGGCAATCGGAAGTTCCTCCCCGTTTATCAAACGGAAGGTCTGACTGTCAACCTGGCTGATGTAATCCATGTTGATTAAAATGCCCCGGTAGCAGGGCAAAAAACGCTTGTCCTTCTGCAATGCGGCAGTAACCTCCTGAAAGCCTCCGCTTACCGGTATCACGCGTTCCGCCGTATGAATCCGTGTCATACGGTTTTGATAATCTATGTATAGAATCTTCTCTGTGGGAAGTTCCAGCTTTTGACGGTCAGCCATAACCGAAAGTGTCATCACTTCATAGGGCGGTTTTAGCTGGCACAGCTCCATCGCTTCTTCAAAATCTGCCTGATGGAGCGAAAGCGGCTTCAGCAGATAATAGCTGGCGGACAGGCTGTACCCCATCCGGGCATAATCTTCTGTAATGGTCAGAAAAACGATCTTACAGAGCCTGTTTTTCTGGCGCAGCCTTCTGGCGGCCTCTATTCCATCCATGTTCTCCATATAGATGTCCATAAAGACAAGCTGAAAATTGACCTGGGCGGCAGCTTTCAGAAAATTCTCTCCGTCCTCAAATTCTGTCAGCGTATAGTCCAGCTGATGCTTTTTCATATAATTTTCCAGGCAGACAGACAGTTCTTCTCTGTCCTCTGCTCTGTCATCCACAATCGCAATCTGCATCGTGCCATCTCCTTTGCACAATAATCCAATATTAGTATAACATAAAACCGCAGGAAAAAACTTGCGTCTTAAACAGGAAACCTGCGTCTTAAACAAAGTCGGTTGCATTTCTCTTGACAAGATGCTACCCTAATTATACTACTGAACGTTCCGATGGGAAGGTCTGGCTTTTTTATTTTTCTTTTCAGGAAAGGAGGCTCAGCATGAAAATCGCACTTTGTACGGAGCTGAGAAATGTGGAATGGTTTGAAAGCAGGCTGCGCTCCCTTTTTGAAGGGGATGGGCAGTTTGTCATCGACGAGCTATGGAATGAGAAGCAGCTATCTCAGGCACTGCGGCGGAGCCGATATCATGCGGTTGTCATCGCAATGACCGGGGCAAGGGGATTGGAGGCTGCCATTCAGGCAAAGCAGCTGGCACCGGAAACACCGCTTGTCTGGTGGAGCGATGATAAAAACTTCGCCCTGATCGCGTATCAGCTTCGTATCCCGGCATTCCTCTCCATAGATTGTAGTGATCAAGAGCTATATGAGGCGATGGAGCCCATCAGGAAACGGAGGTATGGAAATGCGAATTGCGCTATGCAGCTATAGTCAGAAGGAGAAAGAAACGGCGTTACTGATGAAGCTTGGCAAAGTAGACCGCTTTGACAATGGCGTATTCTGCGTCTATGCCATGCAGCGGGAGGGCCCTTATGACGCTGTGGTGATAATGGAGGATGGGGCCCGTGGAATGAATTTCTGCATGAGCATACGAGGCTACAGCAGGGATGTCCCGCTCCTTTGGATCAGCGATCAGGCAGAATTTGAACCCCAAAGCCGCAGGATGCAGGTAGACGACTTTTGGGTGAAGCCCGTTACAGAGCATCAGCTGGGGGAAGCAGTCTCCCGGCTTCTTCAGGGAAAAAGGGGAAGTAATGAATCAGGTGAGGAGGAAACGTATGAATAAAAAATATTACCGGAGAGAACAAAACCGTCACGCTATATAGAAAATAATGACAACAGGAGGAAATGGATATGAGGTATAAAAAGAAGAAACGGCAGATCGTATCTGCAGCATTGGCGGCAATGATGGCGATGCAGTTATGCATACCGTCTGCAACGTTTGCTGCAGTTTCTACAAAAAAGTTGAAATTGATCACGGGATTTACGGAATTACCGGAGGAGGTCGCGCATATTCAGATCCCTGCGGATGCCGGAGAAAACTTTGAGGATTATCTGAATTTCCCGGAGACGATCGAGGCTTCGGTGGTGGAATATAAGAACGTGAATCATCAGAAAAATAATGCGGATCGCGATAAGGGCGCGGAAGATGAGAAAGCGGCAGCAGACGACCGTGATAAGAAAGAAGACTCGGAAATTGCTACCGGCAGTAATGCAAAGAAAGAAAATCTGAATGAGGAGGAAACTCCGGAAACAGAAAATTCAGAAAACGTGCCGGATAGCAATGATGAGGAGGAAGCAGATAAACAGGAAGTTCAGGAGAAAGACCAGCAGAAAGACCAGCAGGGTACGTTTCTGATCGCTACCGACAGCAATGCCGGGGATTTTCTTGAGGATTATGAGTTTGAAGATGAGGAAATCTCAGAAGATATCCCGGTGCTGACGGATATCAGCGTTACTTGGGAGCTGGATGAGAACCGGGAAGATGAAAGTGGTTTCTATTATTATCTTCCGGTTCTTCCGAGAGAGTATATTTTGGCAGCGGGCGTGGAGCTTCCGGAGATCGAGGTCAGCATGGACGGCGGAATCGCTTTGCTGGCATCAACAGGTACTTATGATATTGCGAATGGCGGTATCAACATCAACAGCAACACATTGGAACAGTATAATGATGCGACTATCACGGGAAGCAGTACGACCAATGTTATTCTGGTTAGTGGTGTGGAGGCTACAATCACGATTTCGGATCTGGATATCCGGATTCCGATCGATAAGAACGCTACGACAGCAAGTAACTGGATACCGGCGATCCGACTGGCAAATGGTGCAAACCTGAATCTGATTCTGGAGGGAGAAAACACGCTCAAGGGCGGTGATATGTGTGCGGCTATTGATGTGCCGGAAGGCTGTACCCTGACGATCAGCGGAGAGGGAAGCTTAAAAGCAACCGGTGGAGTAGGTGCCGGAATTGGTGCGTCGAGCATGAGAAAGGGTTCCTTGGGGAAGATTGAGATCAACGGAGGCAATATCAAAGCTTATGGCAGCGGGATGGCAGCAGGTATTGGCGGCAGTGTAGAGGGCGGCATCGGTACCATTGTCATCAACGGCGGAACTGTGTATGCCAAGGGCGGACATGGAAGCTACCCCAAGGATATTAATCATGTATACGGTGGAGCAGGAATTGGCGGTGGAGCGTACGGCTGCGTGGATCTGATTGAAATCAATGGTGGCAATGTGACAGCCTATGGAGGATATGTTACGAACGCAGGAAGACACCCCGGAGCCGCAATCGGCACTGGCGGCGGTGGAGCAAAACCGATAGGCGAAGATGGATACAAGTATGGTGATATTAAGATCAATGGCGGAACGGTTTCAGCCATTGCATATCATAATGAAGTATATGCGATCGGTGTCGCAGAGAAGCCCAGTGTAGAGGGTACCTTGGTGGGCTCCATTTCCATCAGTGATCAGGCAGTAGTCAACTTAAATGGCGGCGATTATTTCCCGAAAAGTGAAAATCCCGGACTGAAAAACTATACCATTCAGGGCACGATTGCGGATGTACGATTCACCGAAAGCACTTATCCGGTGACAATCAGCGTGGGAGAGATTACCTGGAATGCAGGGACGATGAAGGTGAGCGATTATCAAGTTACACTTAAGGCATCCAATTATCTGAAGCCATTAACGCCAGGGACACCGGTAACGGTACAGGTGACGGTTGGAGACTATGTTTATCAGATGGAAGCTGACGTTGATGATGTTGATGATAAGAATGCAACGATCACTTTGAAGGCCGCAACTCCTCTTTATGAGACAAGATTAAAATTTGTTTCCACGGTGATCACGAGCGATCAGATATTACAGGCAACCGATATCACGGTCAAGCAGAATGATAAACCGTTGAGCAATCAAGAAGGTCAAAGTGCAGCTATGGTCATTCCTTCCATGCAGATTTCGTATGATGAAGCGAACACGGGACATCTGACGGTATATCTGCCGGAAAATGAGGGAAACACAGAGATTTCGGTGACGGTACCAGGCTTAAATGGCGGCAATCCGATCACAGTATCAGGTAAGACGATTTCGACAACAACACCAAATGAAATCGAGATGTTTCATGATGATACCGTTTGTAGTCATGAGTACTATAATGCAGATGGATTTTGTGAAGCATGTGATGCATATCAGAAGGCAATAAAGTCGGGGGAATATTATGAGATTTATAATGCCGGTCAGCTTTTCTGGTTTGCAAAGCAGTTTAATGATGATAAAAACTTTAATAAGAAGAGCAATCTGAAGCTGATGAAGGATATTAAGATCCCGGCCGGATATGACTGGACAAGCATTAGAGACAAATCTGGTACTAGGTCTTTCGAGGGGACTATTGAGGGAAATTACCATGTAATTTCCGGACTGCGACCTGCTAAGGACGATACAAATAAGTGGGGACTGGTGGGAAGGATTCAACATGGGAGTGTACAAAATATAGGGCTGGTGTTTGAAGGTGATTGGACTTGTGGATTGTGTCGTACCGCTATGTATGATGTCAAAATTCAGAATTGTTTTGTAGTAGGAACAGATTTTTTATATAGTTCTTCAAACGGAGCGGCGACTAAAGGAACGGTGACTAATTGCTTGGCTGTATCAGGAAAACTGGAAGGAACTAAGCGCCCGAATGATCGTAGGACTACTTTTACGAACTGTTATGAGACAACACAGGGTGATTTTAGTTCTTTGGGTGGAATTACTACTATAAGCGAAGAAAAACTGAAATCCGGCGAAATTGCCTATAAATTAAACGGTGAAAAATCAGATGGTACGTGGGGACAGGTGATCGGAACGGAGGATTACCCGCATTTCCGCAAGTACAGTAAGACGGTATATTATGATCAAGCTGCTGGTACATATTCTAATAATAAGGCGGCAAGTATCACTTTTGCAACTGTCACGGATATTAAGACGAGTCCTGAAAAAAAAGCGACTGCTACGCTTAAGGCAACAGGAACTCCCGGAGCAGAGGTTAAGTTTTTCTTAACCTCCGGCGAGGATGAGCGGACATTAGAGGATATGTTCTCGAATGGAACGTCACTTCAGGAAAGTTCTTCCGGAAACTATGAGTATATTATTCAGGATTTAGCTCCGGACACAGAATATCATGTCAGACTGATGATTAAAAAGGAGGGTAAATTATCTCTTGATGTAACCTATGTAAATTTCCAGACAGAAAAAGTGCAGCAGGAGGCACCTAAGGCTGCTGATGTTTCTATCAATTACGAACAGGAGACTTTAGAGAATAAAGCTTCCTTCGATCTGGAGTATGCTGCTTCTAAGGATGCACAGTCATGGACAACTATAAGACAGGGGTGTATGGTTCGTCTGACAAGCCTGCTGGATAACATTCGTGAAAGTGGTGGGTCTGTACCACTCTATATTCGCAAGAAAGCATCCTCGTCCATGTCAGCCAGTGAAGCGGTTTTGGTGGCGGATTTGCAAACACAGGCGATTCCGGAAGAATCGAACAAGCCGAATATTGATTATCGGAAGGAAGAAATCACAATTTCCTCATCTTTACAGTATGTGATTGTAAACGGAACCAATACCTCTCCAAGCTGGACATCTGCAAAAATGGGCAGTGGATCAGGAATTTCGATTACAGACATCATTTCTTCCGATCATGAGAGTACGGTTTATTATCGGTATGCTGCAAGCAACACGGATAAGAAATTTGCCGGAAAACCCGAAAGTATCAAGATTCTTAAAAGAACGGCAGCACCGGCTGCAATAACTGAGAATGAGGTGAAAATAACCGGTACGACGATTACCATAAACAGAACGAATCCGGAAAATGACATTGAGTATGGATACCGTGATGCAGATTCAGACGGAGCATTTACATGGATTGACGGTACGGAAATTCAGGGATTATATCCGGCACATGGATATCAGGTAACCAGCAGAATAAAGGCGAAAGAGAATGCATTTGCTTCTGAGAGAACGGCACCGCTTAATGTGTCTACCAAGGATACACTGAGAATTGTAGGAAACGGAACACAAAAGTGGGATGCGAAGGGGACTTATGGGGTTTCACTTGCTCAGATTCCGGTTTCCCTGGCTTCTGGTTATGGTGTGTATAATGGTGCAAATCAACCGGTAGCCGGAACCTGGAGCTGGGAACCGGAAAATAGTAGTTCAGCATCTGGTATTTATCCGAATGTAGAAGATAACAAGGCTTATACCGTGAAATTTACACCGACAGATTCAAGTGCTTCATACGATAGGACATTAACAGATTCCGTGGTACCGGAAATTTCTAAGTACCCACTGCAATTTTCAGTTGCGGTAGAAGATAAGACCTATGATGGCACGACAAACGCGGGCATCTCCAGCGTGACCTTCGACAACGTGACCTTGAACCGAGGCACAGACTACACCGTGACCGCCAACTTTGACGATGCCAGTGTGGGCAACGGCAAGAACATCACTGCCACAGTGACCCTGATGGGGCAGGCCGCGAAGAATTACGCCCTAAAGCAGAGCAGCTTCACCACGACTGGCAGCATCACCAAGGCCGCTGTCCCCGACTTTACTAAGGAAACCGCGCTGACCATTGTAAACGACTACGCGAACACCTACACAATGGCCCTCCCCGCGCTGCCTGTGCCGGAGGCTCCCAAGGAGTACGGCACAGTGACCTACGGCGCACCAACGGTCAACTTGCCCAGAACCTATTACGCCGACGGTGCGAAGGTGGAAGATGGCAAGCTGACCCTGCCGATTCAGAAAAATGACGTGAAAACCACCGGCTCTGTGGGCACAGTGACCGTAGTAATCAAGAGCACAAACTATGAGGACATCACGCTGACCGTCAATGTCAATGCGACCAACAAGCTTGTCCCCACTGTTACGGCACCTACGGTCAATACACTGACCTACAATGGTGCAGAACAGGCTCTGGTTACAGCGGGCAAGACCACTGGCGGCACAATGCTCTACCGGCTTGGCGATTCTGAGTGGAGTGAGCAGATCCCCACAGCGAAAAACGCGGGGGAATACACTGTTTGGTATAAGGTTCAGGGAAACGCAGAGTACGCAGATGTGGCAGAACAGAACGTGACTGTGATCGTAGCGAAAAAGTCAGTTACCGTTACGGCGCTTGATAAGAGCGCCTACACCGGCAGCACCGCGCCCGATCTGAGCAGCCCGGAAGCAGATAAGGATTACAAGGTGGAAGGTCTGGTTGGTGCAGATACCCTGAGCGGCACGGTAACGCTGGACTACGCACAGACACCGGATATGAGCAAAACCGGCAAAACTGCGATCAACATTACTGGTACGCTGTCAAATGACAATTATGCGATCACCTATGTTTCTGGAACGTTGACCGTTTCCAAGCAATCTTCCAGCGACGGCGGTTCCTCCTCTGGTGGTTCGGGCAGCGGTGGAGGCTCCTCCTCCGGCGGTTCTAACGGTTCCGGCAACAATGATAACACCAACCAGCCGAAGGACAAGCCTCAAGCCCCTGTCACCGGTGAAACCAAACCCATACAGCCGGATAAAAACGGCAATGCGGCAGTGGACAACAGCTCTGTCCAGTCCGCCATCGACAAGGCTAAACAGGATGCGAAAAAGAACGGCACCACAGAGAACGGGATTGGCGTTACGGTTCCCATCACCCCGGCGGCAGACCAGACCTCTTTTAACGTGACCATCAAGGCGCAGACACTGGATCTGCTGGTCAAAGAAAATGTCCGGCAGTTTACCGTAGCAACAGACCATCTGGTTTCGGTTAATATCGGGCTGGATACTCTGAAGCAGCTGGATGCCGCCTCCGCTGGAGGGGACATCATTCTCCGGGCAGATAAGGTGGATGCACTGCGTTCCACCGAGGCCAAGGCCGCCATCGGCACAAGACCGACCTATGACCTGTCACTGGTCTACCTCTCCGGCGGCAAAGAAACACCGATTGCCAACTTAAATGGTCACACTATATCGGTGCGTTTGCCCTACACACCGGCAAAGGGTGAGCAGACAGGTAATCTCTATGCAGTCTATGTAGACGACGCGGGCAAGGTGGAATGGATCACCAAATCCAGCTACGATGCCAGCCTGAAAGCGGTGGTTTTTGAAACCGGTCATTTCAGCGTTTACGGCGTGGGCTACAAAACTTTTGTCTCGGCCTTTACCGACATTACCGGCCACTGGGCAGCAGATAACATCCTCTTTGCAGCCAGCCGGGGACTGCTCTCCGGCACCAGCGACACCACCTTCTCGGCCAAGTCCAACTACACCATTGAGCAGTCCATCGCCACCATGGTCCGCATGGCGGAGTATGTCAACCAGTGAAAAGGAGGAATTTGTCTATGAAGCTCAAAAGGCATCTTGCGGCACTTCTCGCTGCTGCCCTTTCCCTCTCCATGATGGCCACCAGCGCCAGCGCAGGCATCACCATCGCCGCGCCGGAAAAGACCGAAATCGAGTTCACCAGCGGCTCCCAGGGCTCCGCCGAGAGCACTGGTATCTTTGGCTCCAACGGCAAAGTTGACGACAAGTCCACGCTGCCCACCTGGGAACTGTCCGACGGCGCCCTGATTATCCGCGGCTCCGGCGGGGTCTACTTCCCCAACACCACCTCGCCCTTCCTGGACAACGACTATATCGAGACTGTCATCATTGAGGACGGCATCACCTACCTGTCGGGCAGACTGTTCCACGGCAACGACAACCTGGAGAATATGATTGTCCTGGGTACTAGAACGCCCGCCAATGTAGCCTATGAGTGTCCCAATTTGAAGAACATCATCGTCGGCGCCAGTCTTTCCAAGAAGGCCGCATCCCTCTACACCGACCTGTACATCAGCCTCTACGGCAACGGCAACCGCTACGAGACCAACCCCGTCATTGCCTTCAACCAGACCCTGGCCTATGGAGAAGTTTCCATGGATTACAACCTGGCAGTCAACCAGGCCGCCGACATAATTGCAACTATGGATTTGCCGGAGCGCATATGGGATATCCTGCCTGGTGAGCTGCGCAACGGCGGAAATCAGAACCCCACCGAGTCCGCGGTCAACGCCAAGGTCAGCACCTGGGCGCAGGATACCGTCAACCAGGCCGCTCAGCAGGGCTTCATTCCTGCCGGTACCCTGGGCGATGACTACACCCAGAACATCACCCGGGCCCAGTTCTCCGCCATCGCCGTGCAGGTCTACGAGCAGATTACAGGCGATGTTATCGCCTATGCCTCTACGGACTTCAAGGACAGCAAGGGCGATACTGCCGTCGCCAAGGCATACACACTGGGCATTCTGACCGGTTATAACTACGGCGACAGCCAGGCGGAAATCAGCGTCGGACCCAACGACCCCATCACCCGGGAGCAGGCCGCCGTCATGTTGGCACGCCTGGGCGGACGGCTGGGCTTAAACATAACCACCAATATCATCAACATGTCCTTTACCGATGAGATTGCAAGCTGGGCAGGTGGCAGCGTCCAGGGCCTCTATAATCATGGTATCATGACCGGCACCAGCGCCACCACTTTCGGCGCAAAGAACCCCTACACGATTGAACAACATCTCGTGACTATGATCCGCCTGGCGGACAAGGTAAGCTGACTGAACACAACGACGCCCCCGTGGAATCACTTCCACGGGGGCGATATTTTTGTTGCGAATGGAGAAAAATGGGAGCGCGGTTACTGGACACTTCCAAAGGATGTGATTGTCCATGTTTTTATTTTTGTCAATTCTGTATTTTCCCTTGACTGGGGCGATCCTTCGGTGTTTACAAAAAGTTCACAGAAAAAGCTCATATAGAAGTTTTTTGCTTGATATGGATGGGCGGAAAGCTACACTATAAACATCTCCGTTAAAACAAACAAAAAGCGCTTCTTTTCGGCATCCACATAAAGAAGGGTGCATCGAGGAAGCAGCGCTTTTACCTCTCTCCAGAAAACAGCT
>ERZ779869.2857-NODE-2857-length-13833-cov-4.164030_pt1 | contig 13833 bp, 9 predicted proteins | sample MGYA00511557_ERZ779869 | MGnify/ENA primary metagenome ERZ779869 (study PRJEB29588, sample SAMEA2154620) | human gut metagenome | biome: human gut; feature: human-associated habitat; material: faeces | place: Denmark | collected 2008/2010 ...
GCAAAGCGATAAATGGATAATCGATTACTTCAAGCTGTCGAGAATTGAAGAAGGAAGTCCCCACTCACTCAACCCTTCGTAATCGGTGCTGCGCGCCTGCAATGCGGGATTCAGCATAGCCGAAATCAAAAAATGCTTGCGTTCCGTGCAAGTTTTAAGAATTAACAGTAAAGGAGCTAAACCCATGCAATTCAGCAAAGAACAAAATCTGACCTTCGATCAGGCCGTCGCGCGGATGTTTGAAAAGCTCGGCGACAGCAAAATCATGGCGCTCGCCAGCGCGGTCGGCACCCACGTGATGGTGCGCAACGTGAGCTGCCTGTTCTACAACAACAAGATCTACTTCAAGACGGATAAGAATTTCCGCAAGACCCAGCAGCTTTTCGAAAACCCGAACGTCGCGCTCTGCTGGAGCGGCGTTCAGGTCGAAGGTGTCGCGGAAAACAAGGGGCTCGTCGTTGACGAGCCGGGGCGCACGTTCGAAACCCTCTATAAGAAATACCTCTGGGGCAGCTACAACAAGTATTCCCACGAGGACACGGAGATTTTGATCGAGGTCACGCCGAAGTTTGTGGAAATCTGGGATACCAGTCTGGATAACTACGCCTATCAGCTTTTCATTGATTTTGAAAAGCACGAGGTCGTCTTTAAGCCGTATGACGAGCGATAAGGCGGGCTGAAAAAGCATATACGCAAGGGGTCTGTTGCCGAATCGTTTTTCTGCAACAGACCCCTTGTCGTATCTTCCTTCGGCCGCGCGTTTTGTCAGCGCAGCGCCAAACCGTTTCGATCCGTCTTTTCCAGCACATCAAACGGAACCAGAACGGGTTCGCCGGACGATTCCTGCGGATGGATATCGGTGCCATTGCTGAACACCATGAAACGTCCGTCCGACATCGGGCAGACGCTGAAGCCGTAATCCCCATGATAGTAGAATCTTCGCACATCCGTCGATACTTCCTGCATATTCTGATCCAGTTCCATGACAAACACGTTGTATTGATCGCGCGAAACCGCAACGCCATGCCCGAAGATCATCAGCCGGCCGCTGTCCGGTTGAAAAGTGAAGCCGCAGGAAAGCACCAGTCTGTCCGCAGACAACGTGCGGCTGAGCAGCACGTTGCCGTCCGCATCCACACGTTCGATGTGAATGGGGCTGTATTTCTTTCCGCTTTCCTTTTGGAGGACATAGAGATATCCGTCCCCCGGCCAGCGTATCCCGATATAATGCCGATATTCGCGTTGCCAAAGGACGTCCCCGTCCCTTAGCGCGTAAACGGTAGATACGCCGTCACCTCCGGCGTAGCGTCGGCTGTTCACCACATACAGCGTATCGTCCTTTGCCCTTAAAACCGACATGACAGCGCTTTCCGGCTCAAACCGATAGGTTTGCAGCGGCGTTCCGTCATACCGGTAGATTTGCATCATGCCGGTTTCCCTTTTATAGACGGAAAACGCATCGCCAAGCACCGTGATCTCTGTGCGCTCTCCGTAATCCGGAATCGCCGCGATTCGCTCCACGCCCGCGTCCGTCCAGCGATACACCGCGGCCGTGACCGCGCGTTCTGTCCCTTCTTCATCCTCCTGCAAGACAGTCTGCGCAATCACATAGCATTCGCCGCCAACCGGCATAAATTCGAGGGGACTCCACCTCTGATCGACTGCGACCTCATACGGCAGATCGCGATATACGCTGCCGCCGCGCATCCATTCGAAATGCCAAAAATATCCGTCGCCGACCGTTCCCACCCGGTCGCTCCATGTTTTGAAAAACATATCGCCGTTTTCCAAAATCGGGTTCGGCGCAAAAACCGCAAACCCGTTTGTCTTCACCGCATAAGCGGAAAAATCCTCGGCCAGCGCCGCGTGCGCAAAAGCAAGCAGCGCCATCAACAGCAGCATCGTTCGTTTCATTCCGTTCTTCCTCCCGTTTTTTCTTCCTTTTCAGGAACATTCTTTATATAAAACGACCGACCCGCTCCATTTCTTCCCATATATTTCCGCCTGCCCCTCCGCCGAAGGCTGCAAAGCATCAAACGCCTGCTCACGCGGGCGATTTTATGCAGTTTCCTAATAATTGGAAAAACCTCCCGTTACAGCGCATTTTCACGCCGCAACGGGAAGTCTTTTTCTATTCTCCGTTTTTTCTATCCGTTTTTCGGTGGAAGCTCTCTTTGTTCGGAAAGCCGCTTTTGCAGCAGCCCTTTGCGTTTATTCGACGTTCTCAAAGAAATCCCCGCCGACGATATCGGGCCCGACGGTCGTATAGACGAGCGAAAATTTAGCGTTGCCCGTCTTGCCCTCGTCGGTGACGACATAGCGCGTCTTTTGCTGGGTGACGTGCAGCAGGAAGGCCTCCTGCGCGAGCTGTTCGCCCGTCTTGCCGCCCATGGCGGACAGCGGCACGTTCCAATCCATGCGGATCACGTTCTCCTCGCCCATGTGCAGATAGAGCTTCTTGACCGACCACGTTCCGTACTTTTTAGCCAACTCCGGCAGGACGGACGCATCCGCGCTGTTTTCAACGCAGTATTTCGCAACATCCGCGCAGACCTTGTGCGCACCGTGACCATACTCCCCGCCGACATCGTGCGTCACCATGACCTCCGGCTTATATCGGCGAACCAGCCCCATGACGTATTTGCGCACCCTTTCCCTGCCCCATTGGTCGTATATCACGGCCATGTTGGTGGAATATGCGTCGCCGAACGGGCCGATCACGGGGTATTGGCGAACGCCCATGTGCCGCAGGCCGGTGAGCAGCGCGCAGACAAGCAGCATGACAAGCATCAGGGATACCATTCGTTTTGCAGTCAGTTTCATTTTTCTGTTCCTCCATTCGTCAAGCGGCCTGCTTGACTTTTTTGTTATGCAGCTCTGTGACCTCACCATAGAAGATCGACACGAGTGTCGTCAGGACATACGTCTGAATGAGCGCGTGCAGGAGCGTGAACATGACGCCCACGAATACCGGCAGCACAAAGCTCAGGCTGAGCGAATAATAAACAAGCTCCGTGACCAGCAGACCACTCAGCAGCGCGCCGAACAGACGGAAGCTCATGGAGATGGGAAGCGAGAAATCCTTGAGCGTGTTGGCAGCGCCGCGGAGCTTGTTTGCCGCGATGCCGCCGCCAAGGATCACGAGATAGGACATGCAGCCCACGCTGATGGCCGCGTTGATATCCGACAGCGGCGCGGGAAGGGAAATGGAGCCGCCGGCCGTCGTCACGGCCTGCAGGCCGAACAGCTCAAAGAGCGTGCCGAAGAGCACATAGACGCCCGCACCGAACAGATACGCGCCAAGAAAGCCATTGCGGTGCGGGCTGTTCGTCTGCGCAAGGTTCTGGAAGAATGTCACAAGCTCTTCCAGCAGCAGCTGAAGCTTTCCGGGCTTATATTTGAATCGCGGGATCACAAAGATCCGCGCCAGCGCCGCCAGCACCAGCAGCACGCCCGTGACGATAAACCCGGAAACGACCGCCGGATTCACGTCCATCAGCCCGAACAGACTGATTTTATTGTCCTCATGCAGAACCGCGTCCCGCATGATCGTCTGCAGGGATTCCTTCGCGCCGCCCTTGCCCAGCAGCAGGCTGAGCGCCAGCGAGGCAAGCAGCAGAACGCCGAGGACCGCAAGCGAAATGATCTTACGCTTCTTGCTCATATGCATACTCCTTTGATCAGGCCTGCCACCGCTCAGGCTTCCTGCGCAGCGGCGCGGAAGCTGAAAAAGTAGGCGACAAACGCGAGATTGAAGCCGATCCCAAGCAGAATCTGCATAATATGCGCGCCGCGCAGTGCGATCTCCGCGATGCAGCCCACAGAAGTAAAACGCCCGCGGCCAGCATCCAGCGCCGCTCCTTCGGGTGATCTGCGCCCGGTTCATTTTCCAGACGGAGCATGACGCGAAGCAGGACAAGATCGATGACGGCTGCGGCCAGCGCCTCTATTGTAAGTGCCATTTTGGTTTCCCTTTCTTTCGGAAAGCAGTTGAACGCTGTCTTGACTTCCCGAAGTGCCCATATTATAATGCGCATGCAGATATGTGTAAAATCCGAAATAAATATGGTCTTCATATGAATATGACATATCAGAGGAGATATGTATGAACGTAAATTATGACTATTACCGGATCTTTTATTATGTTGCGAAATGCGGCAATCTCTCGCAGGCGGCAAGAGAGCTGGTCAACAACCAGCCGAACCTGACGCGCTCGATCAAAAATCTCGAGGCGGAGCTGGGCTGCACGCTCTTTTCCCGGACGAACCGCGGCATGAAGTTAACGCCGGAGGGCGAACGGCTCTACCGGCATGTCAAAATTGCAGTAGAACAGCTGGAAGCCGGGGAAGCGGAACTCGCGCAGAGCCGTTCTCTGCAAGCCGGTACGGTGTTTCTTGCTGCAAGCGAGGGCGCGCTGCGCTGCGTGCTCCTGCCGGTGCTCGAGGCATTCCGCACCCAATATCCGGGCGTGAGCCTGCGCATCAGCAATCATTCGACCCCGCAGGCTATCGCCGCTCTGCGAGAGACGACTGCAGATTTTGCCGTTGTCACGACGCCGGTTCTGCACGCGGCGGCCTTTCAACAGACAAACATCCGGCAGATCCAGGAGGTTGCCGTCTGTTCTCCGTCCTTCCGGGACCTGCTGGACCGTACCGTCACGCTGGAGGAACTGCGGACCCATCCGCTCATCACACTCGGCGCGGATACGCAGTCCTATGCGCTTTATTCCGGCTTCTTTGCGGCTCACGGCCTGCCGTTCCGTCCGGATATCGAGGCCTTTACCGCCGATCAGATTCTCCCGATGGTCGAATCTGACCTCGGCGTTGGCATCGTCCCACAGGATTTTATTCGCCCATCCGACAATGTGTGCGTCATTAATCTTGCTGAACCGCTTCCGCCGCGCAGTGTCTGCCTCGTTAAGCGCAAAGATCAGCCGCTCAGCGTCGCCGCCAAGGAACTGGAAAAAATGCTGGTCGAACATTGGAAGAGCAATATACTGCCGGAAAATGCGCGTGCGCATTCTTGTTAAAATCCCGTTTGCAGACTTGATTTCCGACAGCGTATTTGTTATAGTACAAATAGATCAAACAAACTGAATCAAGGACAGCGCGCGCGGGTCTTGACCCGCAGGCGGAACGGGGTGCAAAGCCCCACGAGTGGGTCACTGTGAAGCCTTCCGGCATGGAGGGATCAGTCAGATACGCCGAGTGCTGTCCTGTGCTTGCGCCGTCACCGCAGCCGAACAGGATGGGCGTTTATACGCCTTTGTCCGTGCGGCCAAATCGGGGCGCACGGCTTTTTGTTTTGTATCGGACGGTGAAAGGAGCCGCAATATGGAGCAGCAGAATGAACTTCGGCTGACAAAGGCAGAAAAGCGGATTATCGCGGAACTGCGCCAGCTGAAATACGGGGAGATGCGTATCGTCATGCGGAACGGCGTGCCCGTTCAGATGGAAGCGACCCGGAGCGAAAAGCTGGAGGAAAAGTAACATATGGTTTGCAGGCTGTGAGGCCGGGCCATCGGAAGAACCGACGCCCAAGTGAGTTTCCCGAACGCGGAGACTCGCTTGGGCGTTTTTTTCTGTGTGCACTCAGCCCAAGTAACCGCTGATTCAATCGGAAGGAGTTATCGGCTGCTTAAATGGGCTTTCAGATAGATATTAAATAAAGGAAGGAATCATTGCAGATGAAAAAGAGAATTCTACCCATCGTGCTTGTGCTGGTCATGCTCCTGAGCCTGCTGCCCGCACAGGTATTCGCAGCAAGCTACACGTTTGACCCCAACGCAACAATCTTTACGCAGAATTACACGACGGAAACGCCCCGGCCCAACAACCTCGGCGACTATTTCACCGTGACCACAACGCCGCTTTCTACAGCGAATAAGACCGCGGCATGGAACACCGGCAACAACGGAACCAGTGTGGCCGTCTTCAACAATAACGGCAGCAAGCTGTATGAGGACACGCACGCGATTCTGACGTTTACGTTCAAGAAAAACTGCAACTTCTGGTTCAAGCATCTGTTCTCCATCGGTAACCGTTCTCCCTACAGCTACGCCGAGTTGCGTCTTAACGGGACTGCAATCGCCAAGGGCACCAGCAGCAATAAACTCGCAAGTCCGTACAACGTGGATGTAAAAGCAGGCGACATTTTCGAGATCGATTTCTACTCGGAAGAAGATTTCATGACGCCCTGCGCAATGACGCTGAAGAACATCCGCTGCACCGACCCTGTTTCCAGCGATGTCACCGTCACCTTCGACGCGAACGGCGGCGAGGGCACGATGGACGCGCAGACGCTGACCGGGGGCAAGGGCACGCTGACGCCCAACGCCTTTACGAAAGCGGGCTTCCGCTTCGCGGGCTGGGCGCTTTTGCCCGCAGGCGAAAAGGTCTATAACGACGGCGCGGCAGTCGAGCTGACGGCGGACACCACGCTCTACGCGCTCTGGGAGGCCGAGCAGTCCAATCTGCCCGTTCATTTTGACGGCAATGGCTATCAGGAAGCCATTCTGGACGCCGACATTGACGAAAACGGCCATGCGGTGCTTCCCGCGCTGAACAGCGCCAAATTCCCCAGCGGAAAGAGGTATTACGACTGGTACATCGTGCTGGCGGACGGCTCGCTGGGCGACCGCGTGACGGCCTCCTATGACCTCAGCGCCTACCGTGACAGCGGCGTGACGCTCAAGGCGCAGTGGTACAGCCTCAGCTACGTGATCCGCTACAACGCCAACGGCGCTGACGTGACAGGCAGCATGGAAGACCAGCGCGCCCCGTTTGACGAGACCATTCACCTGTCTGCCTGCACGCTGAGCCGCGAAGGCTACACGTTCGCGGGCTGGTCCACCAGTGCCAGCGGCAAGGCGGTATACGCCGACGGCGCGGAGCTGCTTCGCGAATGGGATGACGGCGACTGGGACTGGGGCGATGAGGGCAGCGAGGACGGAGAATTCTTCGACCTCTACGCCTGCTGGAGCAAAAATATGTCCGACGAGGAAAAGGCCGCCCGCGAAAAGCTGGACGCTGCAAAGACGCTTCTGGAGAAGAATTATCAGCCCAAATACGGAACGGATAAAAATCTTCTGGATATGGCGCAGGCCCGCCTGACCGCTGGCAGCATCGAGGGCGTTACCGTTGCGATGAAGGCCGCTGTCTCCACGAAGGATATGTTCACGGACGCGCATGCCGGCATCGATGCGGACGGCACGCTGCATTATAAGTGGAACGACAACGGCACGACTTCCTCGACCACTCTGTACTGCCGGCCTACGCTGACCCTCGCCTGCGGTGCGTACAACGACGAGGCGGAAGACGTGACCGTCGCCCTCGGTCTGGACGAGGGCAAGGCGCTCGAAGCGCTGCGCACACAGGGCAATCGCATCAGCATCCCGCAGGAGCTGAACGACGACACGACCCTCACCTCCGTCCCGCACTACATGGTCAAGGAAGGCGTGGACGAGAGCAGCGTGGACTACAATTCGTCCGATGATCTGCATCTGTGGGCCGAGGTCACATGGCAGTCCTCGAACGCCTCTGTGATCGGCATCAGCAATAACAATTCCAAGTACTTCGCACCCTACACCGTGAAGGTCAGCCGTCCGAAGACGGACACGAGCGTGACCCTCACCGCGAAGCTGACCTACGGCGACCGCGACGACCTGACGGTCTACTTCACCTACACCGTAACGGTCAAGGGCACCCAGAAGGCCATTGATTATCAGGAAGGTCTGGAGCTCTGGCTGGCCGGCGGCACGCAGGACCCCTACGGCGCACTCTATGTCCCCGCGACCGGCGAGAAGATCGACGTGAACAACGTCACCACCGACATCCATTTCCCCACCACCTCGGATATGCGCAAGGTCTTTGCCGACAATTACGGCGCGGACTTTGACGGAAAATACACCCCCATTCTGATTACCAGCAGCGATGAATCCGTCGTGGAATCCCTGGAAGCCAACGCTGCCCGCGCATGGGTCTACCGGCCCCTGCCCGGTCAGGAGGACGCAAAGGTCACGCTGACCGTCAAGATCCTGTCCCGTCCCAGCGGCTCCGGCAAGGACTATGCCAATATGCAGGTCCTCGCAAGCAAGGAGATCCAGATCACCGTCCCGGCTATGTCCCAGACCGAGATCGATGCAGCTGCGGCCTTTATGAAGAAGGTCTGCACCGAGGACGTCTACTGGGAGGGCATCCGCAAGGCCAATACCGCGCGTGACAGCGTCACCGGCGATCTGTGGCCGTTCATGGAGATCGTTCCGGACGGCGACGGCTATAAGTTCCTCCGCACCTCGGCCGAATCCCAGTGGCTTGGCGTGAAGGCGGACGATATCGACGGCTGGTACAACTCCGAGCAGTACCGCTGCTTCCGTTCCAGCGTTCCCAGTGTGGTCGCGCACGAGAAGCTGTCCGTCACGAAGCCGCAGTACAACACGCATGTCAAGATTGACAGCGTTCTGACTTATGTCGAATATGGCAAGTATTACGAGAAGTTCAGTTCTGATCCTGCCTATGCGCAGTTCAAGCAGTTCTACAAGCAGCCGGTGAGTACGGTCGTCACCGTGATCGGAACTACCGGTATCGAGGACCCGTCTGTTGAGGATATCACTATCACTGTGAACGTGACCGGCAGCACCTTTGCACCGGCCTTCGCCGATCTGACAGCTGCAACCTATACCTGCAAGAGCAATGCCTATCAGACGGCATGGGACGCACTGGAATCCGTGCTGACCTCCAACAGCTACACTTACACAGGCTCCGGCAATTATGTGACCGGTGTGACCGACCCCGCAGGCTGCCGCCTGTACGCAGGTGATCCGGCGCACGGCGAATGGTCTGGCTGGATGTACACCGTCAACGGCAAGATGCCTATGCTGGATGCAACGACCTACGCCACGCTGGACAAGTATCTCCTTCAGGCAAACGACCGGATCGATTTCTATTATGTAAACTGCCCGACCGAGTCCGGCGACCATGATTGGACAGAGAACACCGCAAAGCGTCAGGAACCCACCTGCACGGCTGACGGCTCCGCTTTCTACAGCTGCTCGACGTGCGGAGGCACAAAGACCGAAAAGCTGCCCGCAACCGGCCACCAGTATGGCGAACCGGCATGGACGTGGATCGGCTATGAAAGCGCGTCGGCAACCTTCATTTGCGCAAACGACGCTTCTCACGAGGAGACTGTCGCCGCAGCCGTCACCAGCGCAGTCACCAAAGAGCCCACCTGCACCGAGGATGGCCTGCGCACCTATACTGCTTCCGTCACCTTTGGCGAGAAGAACTACACCGATACCAAGACAGAAGGCATCAAGGCCACCGGCGAACACGTCTGGGACAACGGCGTTGTTACCACCGAGCCGACCTGCACCGCAAAGGGTGTCAAGACCTATACCTGCACGAAGTGCAGCGCGACAAAGACCGAAGAACTCAATGCGTTGGGGCACAACTACGAGACAAAACGCACCGAGCCGACCTGCGAGAAGGACGGTAAGGAAGAAGAGGTCTGCTCCCGTTGCGGCGATGTGCGGTTCAGCAGAGTCCTGCCTGCAACCGGCCACAGCTACCGCTGGGACCCGCGTACCAGAAGAACCGTCTGCGAGAACTGCGGCAAGATTCTGGATGAAGGCGGGAACACGCGCCCGATCATTCCGGCGAACCCCGGAAAGACCGACAAGAATTTCCCGTTCACGGACGTGAGCAAAAATGATGGCTGCTACGACGCGGTTGATTATCTGTACAGCAAGGGTATCATGAACGGCACCTCAAGCACGAAGTTCAGTCCGAACGGCGAATTGACCCGCGCAATGGTCGTAACGATCCTGTATAGAGCACAAGGGGAACCTGCAGTTCACACGAGCGGCAGCTTCAAGGATGTAGCGGCAGGTTGCTACTACACCGAGGCTGTCGAATGGGCAGCGGCGAATAACATTGTCAAGGGCTTCACCGATGGCACGTTCAAGCCGGACAAGTCCGTGACCCGTGAGCAGCTGGCTGCATTCCTCAGCCGCTTCGCACAGTATAACGACGCCAAAATCATCGAGGCCGACGGCCAGCTGAGCACAGACGCAGTCGTTTCCGGCTGGGCAAGGAAGAACGTCGAATGGGCTGTTGCAGAGGGCATCCTGACCTCCGTACAGGCCAGAAACGCAGTGCAGAACGCAACGCGTGCCGAAGTTGCCATGGCAATCTACACCTACCTGACCAAAATCGCAAAGTAAGCCCAAACAGCAAAGCCCGGCAGGAAAACCTGCCGGGCTTTTCGTCTGTCAAGAACCTTCTGTCTTTGCTTGCATACCGGATTCACACGCGGCGTTTCGGTATTCTCGTGGGGTACATTGGTAAAATCGTCGGAACTGTTTGGAAAAGTAACTTGAATTGTCAAAGCCGCAGGCGGCAGAGATCTCTGCAATGCAGGCGGTAGGCGCGGCATGAAGCATTGCTGCGCTCTGCATGAGCCGGTATTTCAGAAGATATTGTATCGGTGTATCGCCAATCATCCGATGAAAGCAGCGCAGGCATTCCCGTTCGCTTAGCCCGGCGGCGTTTGCAATTTTTGTGAGCGGAATCGGTTCGGCGTAGAAGTCCTGTATGTATTGCAGCATCTTTTCAATGCGTATTGTGTCTGCATGTTTTTCGGCCGTTTGTGTGGACAGATGCGGGCGCATTTGCGCATAGCAGTGCAGAAGGAGATGGGAAAGGTTTTCGCGGACGGTAAATTCATACGCAAAAGTATCGTTTTTTAATGCGGAAAAAGTATCCAGAAACCACTTGCTGTCTGTGTCGGCATCTGTTTTCCAAACGGTAAAATCCGAACAAGCGGTCAGTCGGCCAATGTATTTTTTATAAAATGCCGTGTTGGCGCCTCCGGTGATCAGAAATGGGGAAAACACGATGGATTGCAGTTCTCCCATGGGATGACCGACGATAGAGTGAAGAACATTTCCATTGATCGTAACCAGATCTCCCTTGTTTAAAAAATGCTCCATGCTGGGCGTTTGCAGCTTCAGCGTACCATCGGCAATGTAAATTACCTCAAACTCCTCATGCCAATGCCATGGAATCGCATCGCCGGGTGCATCTGTTTCTCTCGCCGGTTTTGTTATGATCGGCCTTGGCTGCGCACCAATCTATCCCTGCCTCATCCATTCCACGCCGGACCATTTCGGCGCAGATAAATCGCAGGCGATCATTGGGATTCAAATGGCCTGCGCGTATGTCGGAAGCAGCCTGATGCCGCCGCTGTTCGGCCTGATCGCCGGGCATATTACAGTCTCTCTGCTTCCTGTCTATCTGAGTGCCATTCTGGTACTCATGATTGTCATGCACGAAGGGCTGATCCGCAAAACTGCACAGAAAGAAGCCGCTTGACCGCCGATTATGCAAAAGCAGTCTGCAAGCCCAAACCGCTTGCAGGCTGCTTTTTATAAGTCCAGTGTCGGCTTGCCCCCGGTATCCCGCTGGATGCGGCCTTAATTATAGAATTTTTCCTCGATTTTTACCACGACGCCGTTTTTCAAAGTAAGCGTATACGGCTGGACGAGCAGCCCTTCGTTTTCCTGCACGGCGGCGACAAAGTCCCGCCATGTTTTGAACGTGTACAGCCGATCCTCGCCTGCGCCATATTCCTGCTCGATATCGTAGATCGTGACGGATGTGTTCGGGTCTACCTTGTAGGTATAAAGTTCGCCGGAATCGACCCGGTAATATCCATACCAATAATTCTGCGGCGGAATATTCAGCGCCTTGAGCGTCTGCAAATCCTCTTCGAGGGAGGCATTCAGCAGCGTAATATGCTCGGCCGTGATGGAATCCCCGGTCACGCTCTGCAGAACTGCGTTCCGGCGCGTGCTGACCTCCGTGATCTGCGAGGTCTGGAGCGAATAGGAGAGCGTCAGCACAATGTCCGCCCGCGTCATTGTGACGATCAGCGATTGCCGGTCTTCCGATAAGTCCTTCGTCCAGAGGGTATCCGCGTCCAGATACCGCAGATCGGCGTTTGCACCGCTGAAATACTCGACGAATGCGGAATAATAGCGCGGCCACTGGGAAACATCGCCCGGCAGGTCGCTCATTTTGCTGTCCTCGATCTGGAATTTCCGAACGATATCCTCATATTCCGCCGTCATGTCCTGCACCCAATGCGCGTAATCCAGCTTTTCGTGAACATATTCCCAAATCATATCCTCAGAAAGAGAATCCGCCGCAGGCGCGTCACTTGACGGGGCCGTGGAGGCGATCACCTCCAGATACTGCTGGAACGGATTCTCGACTGCCGGGAACCATTCTCCCGCTGCCTCCGGCAAGACCCACGCTCCGTCCGCGTTCTGCATGGCAAGCGGGCCGCATTCTCCGGAAATCCAGTCGCTTGGACTGCCGCCCGGGAAGATTTCAAAACCCGTGCAGACCTCTGCACCGTCCTGTGTTTCCAACTCTGCTCTCAGATATGTGTTCATCGCGCCCCCGTTCCATTCCCAGTCGGGGCCTGTGTAGTCATAGTAAAAATCGTAATGCAGGTCGCATATGACGACGGTTTTCCCGTTTTCCTCAAATGAACCGTATTCGCGCAGGCTCGGCAGCACGATATCATTGTCGTCGCGCGGGTACCGCTGCGCGACCGCCGCGTCAAAGAGCACCGCCTCCCGCCCGGTCAGACCGAACATGGAAGAGGCCGGGATGGGGAGCGAGGTCGTGCAGGAAGACTTTTTCGAGAGAAGCGGTGCGCAGTCAAGCGGTTCTGACGGCTCGTTCAGTCCGTCTCCCGATACATCTGACCAGTTTGCCGTCCGCTCACCGTCGGAAAAAGAGATATCAGCGATGCTTCGCGTGCCCTCGGAGAATGTGAGAAACGGCTTTCCGGGGTCAATCGAACGCGTCAAGGGGATACTGCTATCCTGAAAGGTCACAGTTATCTCGTCAAACGAAACGTCGTGCCGATTCTCCTGATCCCACACGCCAAAGACAGTGTCCGTTGTAAATCCATAGATCACGGTTCTGTCGTTTGTGACAAGCGTATGTACCATGAAGCCGACGGATGAATCCCATTCAGATGTGCCGTTCCACGCTGCAAGTGTGTAATCTTCGCCGTCCTTCTGAACCACAAACGCCTGAAATGCGGTATAGCCGGTATTCTCAGACGAGCCGGGGGCTTTGCTGCCGGTAAGTAAAATGAACCAGTCCACAAAGTCACAGCAGCCAAGCAGATCGTACTCAGTCGGAAGATTTGCTTCCCGCCATGCATCCGCCTGCGGCGTGATATTCGTCGTTGTTTCGACCTGAACTGTCTGTGTTTTCTTCGGCAGCGTGATTTCCCCCGTTTTCTGCCGCGTCAGCTCCGTAATCGAGCACCCAGCGGCAGACACGATGAGCAGCAGCGCCAGAATGACACACAGAACGCTTGTGCGCTGCTTTTTCGTTAGGAACAAAATGCGCTCCCTGACCGGCGGCCCGGCGAGGCTCAGGGCCGCGGCCTTACGCGGGGCCTGCGCCAGAATCGCCCGTGCATAGACAAGGCGCTGCGCGTCCGAAAGCCCGGCGGCGACAGCCTCGTCGCACGCCAGCTCCGCGTCGCGCTTGGAACAAATCGCGGCCAGCCAGATAAACGGGTTCCACCAATACAGGATCACCGCCGCCGTCCGGCAGAGTGACCACAGGAAATCCAGATGCCGCAGATGCGTCAGTTCATGGCGTAAAATCAATTCCGTCGAATCCGTTTGCAGCACATCCTCCGTCAGATACACCGCCGGAACCAGCCCGGCCAGACACGGCGATTTGACCGCGCTGGACACATAAATACGCGTTCCGCCGCGCTTGCTGAGAAAGCGTCTGCTCT
>ERZ779869.2871-NODE-2871-length-13771-cov-31.819335_pt1 | contig 13771 bp, 27 predicted proteins | sample MGYA00511557_ERZ779869 | MGnify/ENA primary metagenome ERZ779869 (study PRJEB29588, sample SAMEA2154620) | human gut metagenome | biome: human gut; feature: human-associated habitat; material: faeces | place: Denmark | collected 2008/2010 ...
TTAGCTATAGTTGTGGCAAGATTTATAGAGCCTTGACTCTTAGCTAATACTTCACTAACAATTGCTAGAATTGGAACTTCCCATAGTGTAATTCTGTAAAGTAGCCCTGTAGCTTTTATATGTAAATGATTGTTTTCATCCAACCAGATATTTACTTCTTTTCTATCATATTTGTATCCAGATAACCATTCAAAATAACATGGAGGAATATAATAACAAGAATCAGTCATAAACTTACGCTCTTCTTCTGTAAGTTTTAAAGAATCCATGTGAGTAATTTCCATACCTATTTGCTGTAATTGCTCTTTTGTATATTCAGTATTGTTTCTGTCTACAAACTCAAACGTTCCTATTGCATGTGGATATAGTTTCATATACGCATAGGAAGTAGTAAATTTATATAAATCGTTATCTAAAATTGAATTAATTATCATATATTGTTTTTATATTGTTTGAAATTGCTAAAACTATAAATACAAATGTTACAAGTATATTAACTATAGGAATTAAGATCATAGTTACCATCATCCTAATATCTGACAAGCTTCCTATTTCTTCTTCTGGAATAGATCTAGTAAAGAGTAAAATCAGACATATACTCATTGGAATTAGCCAGATTGCAAGAGTGTTGTCATATCTTCTTTAAATTATTACATTCTATCAGTCCATTTAATTTTATCCCTCCGTCTATAGAGGCTATGCAGTCAGTTAAAACTATTATATTAGAGAATCCCAATTTTAATAAATTTACAGTAGTATCATATACACAGTAATCACCAGCTACACCACATATATAGATTGGGTCAGATAAATTTACAATTTTATTATAAATATAAGATTGAGGAATATCATATCCAAAAGCTCCATATTCCTCCTTATTTGGTATACTCCCTTTTTCTACTATATCAACTCCTATTCCTCTCTTGTTAAGTTCCACTAGCATAGAAGAAATATTAGATACGATGGCGGCTCCCCAAGTATGTTGAATACAGTGTGTTGGCCATTCCCCTCCCTGTGTATTAAAACTACAATGATTAAATGGATGCCAATCTACAGTTACTATTACTTGTGTATAATCTCCCATTACTAATTCAGAGACTATATTTTTCATGACTTCTTTAGCATCATTTACAGCTAGATTCCCAGAAACAAAATCGTTCTGGGGATCTACTATAATTAAAGTTTTGTTCATTTTATTGATGTTATTACGATGGTTATTAATAATATGATAATACCTACAAAGGCTGGAATCCAAATTGGACTTAACACCCAAATCCAAGACCATGTTATCACATGACATAACTTTAGTACTATAAACACAATGGTAAGGAGTCCGAAGAATCCTATGCCTCCTGAACTTTTAGATTCACTCATTTCTCTATTTCAATTATAAAAGGTTCGTATGTAGAGTTATAACGCTCATTATTTAAACTTACATTTACAACTTTTCCATCCATAAATTCTACTGGTCTATGATCTCCGCTATGTATGTGACCACAAAATAACCATTTAAATTTAGTCTTTTCTAGTTGTTTTCTTAGAGGGTAGTTGCCGTGATGTTCTGGCCCCACCGAACTACTGCGAGGATTTTCTAGAATACAATCACACCAACCTATGCCAAATGGAGGATCATGACTTACAATTATATCTACTGTTTCTGGAATAGATTTAAATTTCTCTTCTAATACCTCCTCCGATCTCATAAATGGCCAGTTACCAAATTGGTGACAATATGGAGTGCCAAATATGTTCCATGTTTTCCCTTCATCATCTATGTATTCTGAAGAATTGTTCTTCAAATATACTAATTTCTGAGAAGATAGAAATGACAATTCTGTAATCAAAGTATTAGAACAGGATTCAAAAACAGCATCATGATTTCCAGCTACTAAATAGACTTTTTCCACATCCAAATGTTTTACCCACTGCATAAAATCATTCTTTAGCCACTCTTTCATAGCTGGCTTATTAAATTGTATATGCAATGGACTAATATCTCCAGCCACTACTGCAATATTAGCTTTTACGTCTATTACTGGTAAATCTCCATGCAAATCGCTTATTGCTATTATTTTCATAACTTATTATTTTAAAATATGCTTGTCCAAAGTTTATACTCCTAAACCCCCAATAAATCATGGCATATAGCTCCAGGATCATTTATTATTTCGTATAATTGATCTGGAGTAATAGTAAATTCTTCTGAATCTTCGTATTTAAAATTTGGATCGATACTAACTAATACTACCATTTTTACAAGATTCTATCCATTTATTAAATTCCTCAAAGTTTTTGAACTGAGGAAATTCATCCCTGTTCATTACAAAGTATGTATTTACTGGTTTTAATAAAGACTTTCTATAATTATTGTATTTATCCAATAAATATTGAAATTGCATAAACTCTGAGTAAGATTCACAAGCCTTAGCTAAATCTTCTATTTTTATTACAAAGTATTTACAATCTCTATCTTTATACCATTCTATTATATTTTTAATCCAACTTTTCATCTTCCAAATACCTTTTTGGCGCGAGAAATATAAAATATATAAACAGTATTATTGTTATTACTATTAAGAGCGGAATTAGTAATAAAGTTGCGGGTAACAATATTACCCACACTGGTATAGGAAATATGACCTTTAATAGCAATAACAATATAGTACTATATAATAAAAAACTACTAAGAATTTTTAGTATTTTTACCTGAATTAACATGTTCTTCAAACATAGTTAGTACAATATCCTGTAAATGAGATACATCTCTAACATATATCTCATCATTTTCTACATCCATTCTTGCGCTTATATTGGCATACATATTATCAACAGCATGAATACATTCGTGCAACACAACTTTTCTAGTGTTGTCTTTTCTTAACACAATATATATGTATTCTCCTACTTGCTGACAATAAGCATCCATTTTTTCATCTTCTCCTTCTTCCCACGGTAATGTATTTTCTAAACAGCATTCTTTTAGGGTATCTCCTATTACTACTTTTATCCCTTGTTCATATGTAGGGAAATATATTGGATTACTTACGTACACCATTGTAATATGCTAACACAGGACTATTTTTATGTATCTCTGGAGGTTGCATATCTTTAAAGGATTGAGAATATTTTAAGCAATCAAATGGTTTAGTTATTAAATGATAGCCATTTATTGTAGGAATAATATCGCATACCCCAATATTTGGAGGGCAATCTTCTACAATTTTAATAGTAGTAGCTACTTCATCGTAGTTAGAAGTATCAATGTCTATCATCCAATATTTAGTTCCAGGTACTAAAGCTTCTTTGCCCCCAGAAATAGTTCTAGATAGTCTGTGCACTTTATACTCATTACTAAGCAATCTCTTACTTATTTCGTGCATAGAAGCTATAGCCATCTTTCGGAAACTTCTAGCAGTTGGATGAAAATATACTCTAGCATTAAAAAATTTACTTAACTCCACTATCTCATTTTTTAATTGATCTAGTTGTTCTGGAGTTTGAATGTAATAATCCTTTATATACTTTTCACATCTTGGAAGGTCAGAATTATCTTTCCTTCTAGCTATTATCTGCAAAAACCAATAATAGTCTGGATTTGGAACTATATATTTTTTTATTACGTTTAGGTTATCAATTATCATTGTAATAATTTACTTGTAAATGAAAAGATATTGCATTAAATCTAGCATCAAGATTATTACCTTTACAAACCTTTCTGCATTCTCTAAATAAATAGTTAAAAATTAAATCATCATCCGAATACCAGTCTGAGTTAATGCCAGAAGTCCAATGTTGACCATATTTATCTGGAGTACTTGAGTATTCAGGCTTTTCTCCAGTTACTATCCATTCTCCACTAGTAGATTCTTCTATTACGTACCAGAATTGCATCATTTCTTCAAATCTCCCATCACTCCTCTATCAATTCTCTCTTGAACTCGCTCCTTGCAAGCATCCAAAAACATTTGCAAACCTGCAATTTGTTTTTCGTTAGAGGGGTGAGGAAATCTCTCATTAAGCTTCTTAACTCTATCTAAAAGAATTAAAGCTACTTGTTCAGATTGCAAACCAGGCACTGTTGTTCCGTCTTCTTCCTTTTTAACAAATTGTAGAGTAACAGTTTTATCTATATAGCTATGTGCTCTACGTTTCGAATCGAATCCAGTACATAACCTAATACGATACCTGTGTGCTCCATTATATTCGTTATCAACTATAGTTTCTATTGTGGGTTCACTACTAGGAAATACCAACAAGTCTTCTAATGACGAAAATTTCTTTACTGCTGCCATTTTAGTCTAATTTTTTAGTTATTGTTTTTATTAATACTCTTTGAGAATTATATACTTTAGTTACTTGAAATCCAACTTTATGTGGATTACCTTCTATTGCACTTGTTACCGCACCAATCAATATATTACCCATTCCATTTTGAATCATAGTTATACTATAATCAGGATTATATGGTACAGATGGATTAATAGCCTTAGCTGCTAATTCCGCATATGTAAGTGCATCCTCTAAATTCATGATACTACCTGATATCACTTTTTTATATAATTTTTCAAGCATTTTGTATATAATTTTTAGTAATTCTTTCTTTTACTTCTTGAAAGGAAAATGGACAATAATTGTTATTATCCATTCCTATATTTAATTGGCCAGATGATAGTTTATTAAGCCAATTAGTATTTACTGCATCATTTTGATGAGTATGTCCATATAACATCCAACAGCCTCTACTTTGTTCAGGCCATGTTATAAAAGGAAAATGATGCATAAAAACTTTTTGTTCTGGAATCTCCTCATCTCCTTCTACTATAATCATTAATTGATCATAGACTCCTTTAAATAAATTTTGAGGAGGATGTTCCATATCATGATTTCCTTTTATTAAGTAAATATCTCCATTTAATTGAGATATCATAGATTCCCATTTCTCTTTACCTCCGAAACATACATCTCCCAAATGAAATACAACTCCATTCTTAGGAACGGTTTCATTCCATAATGTAATAATAGCTTCATTCATTTCATTAACATCATTGAATGGCCTATCACAGTATTTTATAATATTCTTATGGAAGAAGTGAGTATCTGAAGTAAAGAAAACTTTATTATAAGGAACGCGTATCATTTTTCAATAATTTATATTGATTATACAATAACATAAAATCCAGAGGGCTATTAACCCATCCAGATTTATTTGGAGTTGGATATTTTTCTATATATTCTCCAAGTAAATTAAGATTTATATCCATTCTCTTACTTGTTAGAAATGCTAATTGGGGCATAAATAATTCAGAACCATCTCTTAAAGATGTTTCTAATGATTTGTTAAATTTTTTTACAATTCTGCTTTCATAATTGCCTCCATACCAGGCATTCCCAGCTATGGCTAAACTATAGTAAGAAGTGTTTTTAACTGGAAGTTTAAACCATTTGCAAATATATGGGTGATATAACCTGTCTGCCAAAAATATAAATGGCTTGTACCATATACTTGACCAGAAAGTCTTGCTATTACCTCCGAAATTATTATATGTCTTTTTAAATCCGTAGGAAAAATACCAATTATTAGCCCCTCTTTTTACTTTAATAGTGTATTTCAACTTTCTATTTCTTTCACTTATTCTTTCCAAATAAGGTTCAAATATACGAAGATATGTCCAGTTATGATATAAAGCACTATAATATGGATTATATATAACGTGTTTGTTTTTAATAACATATTCAGTTATATCTTTCCCTAATTCCTTAGCCTTTTCATAGGTATCAGACAAGTAAGACAATATAGGAACTAAATTCCATATTTGATCCTGGCTTACAAAGGGAGAAAAGCAGGGGTCTTCATCTATTCTTTCTATACCACTAGAATATCCGGTTCTTATACTCTTTAATCCAAATTTAGAAGCTAAACTGCTATTGACATCATCTCTTAAAAAGAATCCTGGTTCTTTCTTAAAATACACATTTGGACATTTGTCTACAAACATCTGGTAACATCCATCTATCAATCTTCTTAGAGTGGACAGTACTTTATTTAATTCTTCTTCTGTAGATTCCTCTAATTTAACACAAGTAAAGATATATTGGATATAGGAAGCTAAATTTATAGTTCCATCTCCCATTTCTCCACTCATAGAATCAAAGTTGATTCTAGATAGTGGTATATTAGATCCAGGAATATCCGAATTATCATCATATATAAAATTATTATAGAATAATTCTTTATATGCTTTGTATTTCTCTTCTTTTGTCATATTTTTCAATTAAAGCCATATCAATGTCCATACAGCAATTTTTATATTTTTTACCACTTCCACATGGACATTTATCATTTCTAGAAGGCATCTTTATTCTTCTTACGGGTTTGGGTTTAGATTGAAAGATATTAGATAAATTTTTCATTGCCTCATTATACCTCTCCTCTTCCCATTCTTCTATAGTAGTTTTAATATCTAAGTCTGATATTTTCATTGTGAAATTTCTATTTTTTCAATATCTGCCCATTGATTACAATCCCAAATTTCATCTCCCGTTTTATCCAATACCTCTTCCTTTGTAAGTTTCCCATTAAGGTATTTATTGTATAATTCTTCCTCTATTTCTATAGAGTACTTTTCTCTAGTTTCTATACTTAATGTAGCCATATTTTTACCAATCACTAGAATCAGTTATGTCTTTTATGCAATCACAAGAGTTACATCTCACTTCAATTATATTCCCTAATCCAGTAGGGGTTATAATGTATGAGAAGTTGCCTCCTGTAGTTGAAAAAAATTCTTTACCTAAATAGTCGCGACAACAATTCTTATGTTCTTCCAAAAACTCATTTATTCCTATGGTTTCATTTGCATTTACTCTAAATCTAAGAGTATTGTCTATTTGCGACCTTTTGGTTTTCAATTCAGTAAGATAACTAAGAAGTTCTTCATGGTCTAATTTACAAGATTCATTGGTGCATAAATTTATAACTTCTTCACAATGACTTATTGCTTCCTCTAAGCTCATAGTTCTTCTAACCACTGTAAATTAATAAAATAAGCAGAACTTCCAAAATCGTCTAGTCCCTTATCGTCGTTTATTAAATAAGAATTATTTTCAAAACCAGGTTTATCCATTAATTCTTGAATATCTGGCCACTGTACTACTTTATATAAATCTTTCATATTAGTATTCTTTTTATTTCCCAAGTAAAATCTTTGACCAATGCTGATATTAATTCTTCTTTGGTTACTTCTATCAGCTCTCCATAATTTATGTCATAAAACCATTCAGGGTAATCCTTACTGATGAGTTCAAATTTTTTAGATTGCCCGTACCATACAACTCCATATCCTTGAAGTTCTAACTCATCCATTTCCCCTCTAGCTCCTATACAGTGGAAATATCTAGTACCAGCCTCATACATATTTTGAACAAAGTATTTTCCTATATAGTTATATTTGGACCCTCTTTCTTCTAAACTCCTTTTATGGGCTTCTAACTTAGCTAGATTTTTTCTAGCTTCTTCTATTTCTTTGTCAATATCACTTTTCATACAAACCATCCTCTTTTAATAAATTCCTCGTGTAATGGTTGTGCTAATTCTCTTGCTTGTGGATGAGCATCTTTGGCATCCCTAAGCTTAAAGAATCCCTTCCATTGGTCAATAGTACCAGTCATAATTAACTCGGTCTTTAAACTATTAGGAAGTACTGCTCTAGCTTGTTGAGGTTTCCAACCCTGATTTAGTAATTCCAAATATAATTGTTCGGATATTTGTAGATTAGCTATAAAATTCCTTTCTGGAGTAATCTCCCAGGGTTTAAACCAGGGTTCCTCTTTTCCGGTTAAATGATAGTAGTATTCTCCAATTAAATTTCCATATTCATCATGATTAATAATAGTTCCTTTAACTTCTTGGAGAGCTAGGCTGTCTGCCCAACATGGAATAATAAAGGTAAGCTCATTACCAAATTTGTCCTTGGAATAGTTACAATAACGAGTACTTTCTTGTGCAAAGCTAAATACGCGGTGGCGTACAAATTCGTGGGATACGCCCCTATCACATATGAATTTAACAGTTATACGTTTAGTATGATATTTTGTAGGTTCACATAAGAACTCTAAGTCCTCTAAACAATCATTTTCCAACAGAACCCTATAATTTGTAGTAACACACCAAGCACATACTTCATCTCCATATTTATCAGTAAATGCAAAATCATTACATTCATTTACTACAGAGTAGGGATTGTCTATGTAGGTATTAACTGCCTCTGGACAATAAGTAGTCATAGGTATAGCTAAATACACTGTACCTTGCTCTAATACAGCAGTATGACCTCTATTAATAATCATATCTACAAATTTCTTTGCACTATCTTTTGTTATTTTATCTTCTGATTTATAGCATGTACGGCCACATCTCTCGATGTGGCGTAGCATACCTTCATAGCTAGGTTCTTGCTCTAATATTTCAAAGCTAGGTTTTACCAACTTCATTTTCCAGTAAATAAATTCTTTATAGGAGATATTATCTCCTCAGTTGATAAGTTATTAATTATCTTGGCATAATTACTAATTATCTCTAAACCTTCTACTATAGATTTACCATTAAATCTTAAGGTATCAGAAATCATTTGAATAGACGAAGAAATTAATCCAATATCATTTGACTTAACTGGAATCAGTTGATAGGTTTCATCCAGTTTGTCTCTAAGTTCTTGAGTAAAACTTGATGCTCTATACATTGTTTTCTTATAAAAGTTACATTTTTCAAAATGCAAATACTATCTTCCAGGGTCTTCATATTGACTCCATTGTAGAATCCCAGACCAATTAAATATCCTCCTTTGTATACTTTATATAAGATATCTCTTTTATATTTATTATTGCACCAATTGTAAAATTGTTCGTAATTTAACATATTAATGAATCCAATGATCACTTATTTCTATATCAGCATTTAACTTCACTATTTTACAAAATGTATCTCCCGCACTTTTCATACATTTTATAAGTATATCTGGAACTGTATCTTTTAATTCTTCTGGAAATTCTATATTTATTTCATCATGAACTGGAATACAATACTTAACTGTAAACAATAAATTATGCTCTTTTAGCCAATTAAAGAATTTTATACTGGCTAATTTAAACATACATGCTCCAGTTCCTTGAATACGATAATTAATAGATTGCTTTTCAGAGGCAGCCTTTCTTTGGAAATAATGCTTTACAACAGTAGCCATTACAGTATATTCACTTACTTGGTAAGCTTCTGCTAATTCCTCTATTGGGGTTTCATTTACTGTAAATTCTTCCCACATATATGATTTTTCCGATGGAGTAAGACTATCCAAACTCTCTCTATTGGCTTTATGTACTCTATATTCTGCCCAAAATTCTGGAGTAAATCTTTTAACAGCAGCCATTAACTTATCATAATCATATATATGGGCTTTATTTTTAACTACAGGATTTAATAATATATAACCTTTCTGCATTACATCATACCTACAAAAGTCAAAATAGTTCTTTAGCCCAGGAAATGCCTTTAAATAATTATCGTATATCATTTCTCCTTCTGCTTTACTAACTCCCACATTTTGAGATATAGTATTTCCATCTCCCCCATAATTAGCAGCAAATTCTACTTTCTTGGCTATTTGTCTGTAATGTTTAGCTTTTTCCTTTACTTGGTCTAATGGTATATCTTTCAATTCTTCATGAAAAGTTAATTTGGCAACATAGCTATGCAAGTCACCCAAAGCATCATTGAAGAATGATATTAGATTAGGGTCTCTGGATACATTAGTTATAATAACTGATTCTTGTCCACTATAATCTGCTGATGCCCATAAATTACCTTTTTCAGATACAAAGCAAGCTCTAGTCTCTTTATCACTTGGAAGATTTTGAAGATTAAGATATTGTATCTTAGCATCTTTATTTTTTCCCCCACAACTTAATCTACCTGTATCCATTAATTGATTAAATTGTGTGTGTATTCTCCCACTAACTGGATTTATAGAATCTATAAAGTTTTGTCCATATGTAGAAGTGGTTTTCATAGCTGCCTTGTATTCTAGATATATAGGAACTATAGAACTAATATCTTTCTGTGGTTCTATTATATTAGCATCAATGGATTTTTTCATTTTACCTGCTTCTTTGTCCCAGGTATTTAAATTAAAGCCCAATTCCTCAAATAAAGGAATTACTTGCTTTCCACTATTCCAGTTTATAGCGCATTTAGGTCCACTATATCCAGTAAACAGGTCTCCCTGCATATCATGGAATATATATCTAGACCTCTGTTTTATTAGTTGGTCTCTCGGTATTCTGTTGAGTACACTTCCTTTTTGATCTTCTACATTAGGGTTTAACGCCCATTCTACCACCCAATCATTTAATGAAGAAAGAGCTTTGTCTAGCTTATCTTGGTCAGAGGACATTTTTTCTCTCCATTTTTTGACATCTAATTTAACACCACAATATTCTATATAAGCTAGTACTTTTACAAACTCATTCTCTAAACTTAAAGCTGTTATAAGATCCTTTTCCTTTAATACTTCTATTTGTTTTTCCCTTAAAGGAATTAAATATTTAACATCATCACCAGCATATACTATAACCCTTTCTGTTAGACCTTCCCATATTATGTTTCCTCTAACAGATTTGTCTAAGTCTACTCCTAAATATTTTCTGGCACAATCTGCTAAACCTAATCCGTGCATTCCTGGGGGATATCCTAAATATATTAACTTCTCAGCTAAAAAAGTATCCCACACATTGGCAATAATTATTCTTTTGTGATAAAAGAATTTTAAATCAAATTTAGCATTTACTAAAATAAAAATTCTTTCTGGATTTTCAAAATAATCTTTATATAATAGAATATCTATGGTAGAACAATCTATAATTATCTGGAATTCATATGTTCCTAATTGAACAGATAATAAATCTTTTGTATAGGGGTCAAAACCTCTAGTTTCAGTATCTAATCCTACTAATTTTAGAGGTTCTAACATGTTTAGAGATTCTTCAACAGATATTACTACATACTGCTCAGAATCAAACAATTCTTTTTGATTCGTTACTAAGTATCGCACTAATTTTCATAACAACATGTTTATTACTGCGCATCTTTACATTGCTTGCAGTACTGAGGCTCCAGAGTATTATTCATATAAGCTTTTCTTTCTTCCTCAGTAAACTGTGATCCTACTTTGATTATTTTATGACGCTTGGAACATAATAATGCTAGATTTCCTCCATTAAATTTTACTATAGCTTTCATAAAAAAGATAAAAATACTTCGTAAAGTTCATCGTAAGAGTCATATGGTATATTTTCTCCCCTCTCTGCTTCAAATCTGTCTATAGTATTATCAAATACATCATGATATCCACATTCTGGTCCCCATATATCATTTACATAATCTTCCCAGTTGTCATACTCTCTTTCATCGTAAGGATGATCTGATTCATCAATATAGTATCTTATTTCATTTATCTCATTGATAAGATCAGAAGAACTTTCATTAGTAGATAAATAATGTTTATATTCTTCAGTTATATTATACATCTCCATCATACAATCTTAAAATATCTTCTATGCAATCCAATTCTCTTTCAGCTTCCCTAAGATTACCCAATTTATTTAGCTCTTCTAGGTAAACTTCTTCAAAATCATCTTTATCTATTTTTTCTATTTTATCTTCTTGAATACTAATTAACTCCGTCAATAATTCCCTTAACTTTCCCATCTCTAAATACTTTTAATTTGGGCTCCCAAATTTCTCCTACTTTTCCTTTGTTACATCCTAGACCTATCCACGTAATTTTTGGGAAATATTCAAAAATGTAACATAAGAATTTTACCACTACATCTGGAATTTCAAAATCATTGGAATATAGCATTACATATCCATCTTTATCGCTGTAATATCCTCTTATCGTATGAATGAAAGGTATACCCTCACTATTAAACCATTCTGCATGAGACGAATTCATATGTTTAGCAGAAGGAAACTTTACAAGCAAAGTTTCTGGATGGATATACAAAGGTTTTCTGTTCTTATGAAATTCTTCTAGTGTCATTTGTATAATATGTTATTTTATTAAATGACATAGAGTAATTATGCCATTTGTTACTTACTACAATATTTATCATATAAATTTATATTCTAGGTACTACATCTAAATCTGTCAGATAAAAGGAATGATCATCTATATCTTTTTGTATAAAGTATCCGTTTACTTCTATATTTTCACCCTGGAGAGTATATATCATAACTTCTCTATCAAAGTCAAATTGTTTAAGTATTTCAATTAACTGTCCTACTAACATAATCTACATTTATCATAATAAGATTTTAGACAAAATATATATAATCTATTAGATGCTTCTACAGGAGTGTGACCATCCCATTCATTAGCCTTTTCTTTCTCTGGAATATCAAATAAATTCCAGTCTTCTACCCTATAATGGTTACTGATCTGACCTGTAGGTAATTCAGCCATCACAATAAACCAATCTCCTCCGAAACACATTTCTCCATCAGAATGCTTTCTTGACTTGTGAACATCATAGTTACCGTGTAAAGAATTAAAAAATGCTGCATTATATAACATACGGTAACGATAAAGCTCATTAAAAGTATGAAATCCGTCTGAAACTTTATCCTCAGGAACAAATAAATTTTTAAGTCTTTGTAATAATTTCATTAGAATTTTCCTTCATTAGGTTGTAACACAGTTAAACCTAAATCTCTATACATTTGCACACATTTATAGTTATCGTCTAGTACAAACCATACATTATACTTAGGTTCAATCTTTTCCTTATAAATTTTCTCTTTAGTTGGAGCACCCTTGCTGTAATCTTTATATGGTCTAAAGAATATATCATCGTAAGGAATATCATGATTTTTAAGCCAAGATTTAGTGGCTTCCATAATATCTGGAGAACCTTCTCTTCCAGTTACAATGAGTACCTTAAAATGTTGCATATGCATAATTTGAACTAAATCACACACAGGCCTATTTGGAATATCAGTTAGCATACCTTCTGCCGCCCCATCTCCCCAGAAAGGTCTCTTTGTAGTGTTGAAACAGAGAGTAGAGTCCATATCTACTATAATAGCATTTTCCTTATCATGGCTATATGAATCCTCCATCTTGTTCATATTATCCACTACCCTCATTACTTCTTCGTGTATAATAAAATCTCTATATCTTTTCCAAGTATCACGAATAACTTTTTCTCCAACAGGGTTAGGTCTCATAGCATCACGACGAATACATTTTTCAACTGGAATAAAGAAATCTTTATATTCAACTTTATATTCCCAGCCATAAATGTAATTTTCGTTAAAATCTTTAACCATATTTTCTAACTCAGTGCAAGTCTTAGGGTTAAGATTCATATTATCAACCACAATATTATAACCTTTTTCCATACTGTTAGCTAATACAGTATGATAAGTTGCAGTAACTATCTTCTCTCTGCTAGGAACCCAATAGTCTCCTAACATATTGCGAATATCGTCATTATTAAACCTAACTCTGTGCTCTGGATCTTCATGGCACCATTGTTTAGCCCAAGTTGATTTACCCGACCCCTGTCACTGGAGCCCTCTGCATATAATTAGCTTTCGCTGGCAGAGGGCTCCTTTATCATTAATTTGTTCCATTTACGTTTCAAATGAAATAAGTTGTTGTTAGTTATTACATTTTGTAATAACTGTAATATCTCTCTTCTACATATTCTGATAGTT
>ERZ779869.2873-NODE-2873-length-13767-cov-13.150890_pt1 | contig 13767 bp, 5 predicted proteins | sample MGYA00511557_ERZ779869 | MGnify/ENA primary metagenome ERZ779869 (study PRJEB29588, sample SAMEA2154620) | human gut metagenome | biome: human gut; feature: human-associated habitat; material: faeces | place: Denmark | collected 2008/2010 ...
CCAAATAGGTGATCTTGTTGTTTATTATGTTGAGCAGCCACTGCGCTATGCAGGTAACCGCCACGGAGACGGCTATCAGTATGAAGCAGCGGAAGATGCCCTGCCAGTCCGTCGCGCCCTCTATCATATAGTTTATGGCGTCGCCGAAGAATATCGGCACGGCAAGGCTGCCCGCGGCGGTTATCATCGCCATGAGCACGGATAAGATTATATAGTGCGTATAGCCCCTGAGCTGCTTCAATATGCGCTTTATCGTCTGTTTCTGGTTGAGAGGCCGCATGTCACGCTTCCTCCTTTTCGTACTGCGAATAGTGTATCTCGCGGTAGAGCGGGCAGCTTTCGAGCAGCTGTTCGTGCGTGCCGATGCCCGCAACGGCGCCGTGGTCGAGCACTATTATCTTGTCGGCGTCCATTATGGTGCCTATCCGCTGGGCGACTATTAGGTTGGTCACGCCTGCAAGATGCTCTTTAAGGTTGGCGCGCACCTGCTTGTCGGTGCGGTAGTCGAGCGCGGAAAAACTGTCGTCGAATATCATTATCTCGGGCCTGGTGGCAACGGCGCGCGCGATCGAAAGCCTCTGCTTCTGCCCGCCCGAAACGTTCTTGCCGCCCTGCGCTATGGGGCTGTCGTAGCCGTTCTCCATCTCGCCTATGAACCCGTCTGCCTCGGCGATCTTCGCCGCCTCTTCGATCTCTTGGCGGTCTGCCTTGCCGCCGAAGGCTATGTTCTCGGCAACGGTGCCGCTGAACAGCACGCCCTTCTGCGGGACGTAGCCTATCTTGTCGCGCAGGGTAGACTGTTTCAGCTCCTTCACGTTCACGCCGTCCACAAGCACTTCGCCTTCGGTGGCGTCGTAAAAGCGGGGCACCAGGTTTATAAGGGTGGACTTGCCGCTGCCGGTGCTGCCTATGAAGGCTATCGTCTGTCCCTTTTCGGCGCGGAAGGATATGTGTTCGAACACGTCGGCGTCTGCGTCGGGATAGCGGAAGCTCACGTCCCTGAATTCCACCGTGCCGCACTCCTTCACCGGCGTCTCCGTTTCGGGATCCTTTACCGAAAGCTCTGTTTCAAGCACTTCGTTTATGCGCTTTGCGGCAACGGAGGCGCGGGGCAGCAGTATGAACATCATCAGCATCATCAGAAACGCCATTATCACCTGCGAGGCGAGCGTCATGAAACTTACTATCGTCTGGTATTCTATTTCGCCCGCGTTCATCAGCGAGGCGCCTATCCAGTATATCGCCAGCGTAAGCCCGTTCATGACCAGCATCATTATCGGGCTCATCAGCGCAAGCAGTCTGCCCGTGAACAGCTGAGTGCCCGTAAATTCTGTGTTGGCCTTCTCGAACTTGTTCTGCTGATAGTCCTCGGCGTTGTATGCGCGCACCACGCGTATGCCGGTGAGGTTTTCGCGCGTTACGCCGTTCAGCCTGTCGGTAAGTTTCTGCATCAGTCTGAATTTGGGCATTACCAGAAGCATCACCGCGGCAATGCACACCACGAGTACTATCACCGCCACGGCGGTGGCCAGGGGAAAGGCTTCTTCCAGCCGGTGCTCCGTCAGTACCACGGCGGTGCCCAGCTCCCGGTTGATCTTTCCCAGCACCGCCAGGAAGTCCGAGGCGGCAATGGGGTCCAGCTGGCTGGTGGGCTCGTCCAGTATCAGCAGACGGGGTTGGAGCACCATGACCGAGGCCAGGGCCAGCAGCTGCTTCTGGCCGCCGGAGAGCTCGTCCACTTTCCTATGGAACCAGTCCTGGATGCCGAAGAAGGAGGCCATCTCCGCCACGCGGCGACGGATGGAGGGCGTGTCGCAGCCAAGGCTCTCCAGTCCGAAGGCCAGCTCATGCCAGACCTTGTCGGTGACGGTCTGCTCCTCCGGAGACTGGAGGACGAAGCCGATATCAGCGGCCTGCCGATGGGGCGGCAGGTCATCCAGCGGCTGACCGTCGAAGAGGATACGGCCCTCGGCCGCACCGTGGGGGCGCAGGGCGGGCTTCAGCTGGCGGAGAAGCGTGGTCTTGCCGCAGCCGGAGGCGCCGCAGAGGACCCAGAACTCGCCCTGACGGACCGTGAGGGACACATCCGCCAGCGCGGGGCAGGGCTGCTGGGGGTAGGTGAAGCCAAAATGCTCCAAACGCAGCAGTTCAGGCACGGGGCGTCCCTCCTTTCCGGACGAGATAGCGGCGCCGGGACAGGGCGTCCAGCAGCACCGGCGTAAAGCACAGCAGGCCGTAAACGGCGAAAAAGCTGACCGTCAGCGGTGTGACGGGGCCGCTGAGCAGCATGGGGTAATACTGAAAGCGCAGGCCGCCGGCCAGACCGCCGCCCAGCAGATACAGGCCGCAGAAGGCCAGCCAGAGGGCGACGGCACCGTCACGCCGGTCAAAGCGGTAGAGGGAGAAGGATGTCCTCCCCGGCAGGCCATAGCCCCTGCAGCGCATACTATCGGCGGTAATGAGCCCGCTTTCCAGGCTCCAGGTGACAACGATGGAGAACACACGAAGGGCGCTTCTGACGCGCCGGGCCGGGGCGCCGGTCTGGGTATCACGGCCCAGATGCCGCTGGGCCTGCGCCACGGCACGGAGCCGCCGGACAAAGCGGGGCACAAAACGGAGGATCATGCTCAGCAGCAGGGACAGCGCCGGGATGACGCGGCCAAAGAGGTACACCACCTTGTCCGAGGTGATGACATCGGTGACGCAGACGAACCACAGCGCCACGGCGCTGAGCATGGCGCCGGCGGCCAGACCGTAGAGCAGGCTCTCCAGTGTCAAAGGATTACCGGAGGGCAGGTAGGCCAGAATGGTGACGCCCTGGTGGACAAAGGCCGGGTTCAGGGCCGCCGCCAGGAGGGCCATAGGCAGCAGCCACAGCAGATGGCGGCGCAGGCCCTTGCCGCCCAGCAGACGGGCGACATACCACCCGCCGCCCAGCGTCGACAGAACCAGGCACACCGGGTGCATCAGCAGCATCGCGCAGGCGATGACCAGGGCGAAATAGGCAAAGCTCACCGCCGGATGGCAAGTGCGCAGCGTATCGTCCATGGGATCACCTCCTGCATACATGATGTCTTAACCTTTTGATTATACCCTGCCGCCAGGGGATACGTCAATCCTGCGTGCGGAAAAAAGGCGGCAAAAGCCGCCCTTTTGTCAGCCCATGTAGGTATTGCCCACGTCTGCACCCATATTACAGGTGTAGAGCCACTGGATGTTCTCGCCGCCGGAGAGCGTATAGCTGTCCGCGCCATAGCTGGGGAAGGTTCCCCCCACGCAGTACATCCAGCCGGAGCTCCTGCCCACATTTTTTTCGAACAGGCCGTTGATGCCCCTGACATAGTTGCTGCTGGAGCTCACCGGGATACCCGCGTCACCGCAGGCCCGCTTCAGTACGGACATGACAGACTCACCCTCGGTGATGGTCACCGTGGCGGACAGGATCACGCCGTCGGCGGGAATGATATCCTTCACGCCGTCGGAGCACTTGTCCATATTATTGAGCACCGTGGCACAGGAGATGTACAGCGATACGGACGCCGCCGGCGCCGGGTCAGGTGCAGGCGTGGGATCGGGGCCCGGCACAGCGGGCTGCTGCGCCTGCTCCTGCTGTTTCTTCTCTTCTTCCAGCCGCTTCTGCTCCTCCAGGCGCTTGGCTTCCTCCTGCTTTTTGGTGTCCTCCTCGGTCTTTTTGGCTTCACCAGCCGGCTTCTGCTCGTCAGACTTCTTGTCGTCTGCGGTCTTATCCTTAGTCTTTGCCGCGTCCTGCTTGCCGTCAGCCTTGGTGGTGCCCGTTTCAGCTGTGTCGTTCTTCCTGATGTCCGTGGTCTGCTCCTGCGTTGCCGTGGGAATGTTGCCGGGGGCGTACGATACGGTCTTTTTTCCGCAGGCGGCGCAGGTCAGCAGCAGGGACAGCGCCAGCGCCAACAGCCAAAATCGGTGGTTTTTCTTCATATCTCTCATTCCTCATAAAAGCGCCATACGCAGAGGCGCTTTCGCGCCCCTGCGTCGGCTGTTCTGTTGTTACTTGGAAACGCGCTTCTTCCGGGTCAGCACCACAACGGCTGCCGCCGCCAGGACCGCGCTGCCCAGCCACAGCACCATCTGACTGTCGTCCGCCGTGTTGGCAGAGTCGGTCTTGCCGCTGTCGGCCGTACCGCTTCCGCCGTAGTAGTACCCGGAGGACACCGTCTCATAGGAGACGATAGCGAACGCGGAGGCCTTGTCCGTCTGGAAGGTCAGGACATAATTGCCCTTGGTGCCGCCCAGCGTAGCGGACAGCTCGGCAGTGGTCACATTGCCGCTGCTATCCGTGTGGCTGCGCACCACGCAGACGTGCTTGCCCTGAAGGGCCGCGTACAGCTCGTCGGTGATGGGGATGGTCACGGTGACGCTGTGGGGCAGCTCGATAAGCTGCGCCACGGTCTTGATCTCGTTCCCTTCCGTCTTGACCAGCGCCACAGTCACGTCTACGACCTTCTCCAACTGCGCGTTCTTGCGGGATTTGTCGCCGCGCAGGGCGTCCAGCTTCTCGGCCAGCTTGTTCAGCTCCTTCTTAACCTCGTCACCGGCCGTCTTGGCCGCCTCGGTCAGGGCGCTCTTGCCGCCGTCGGCGGCCTTCTGCTCGTTGGTGAGCTGGAGCGTATCCGTCACGGTCACGGTGATTGCACCGTCGCTCACTGCTGCCTTGATGTCCGCCAACTTCTCATCCGTAACAGGTTTGTCGGTCTTGATGGTCAGGCCGCCGCCTGTGACGATCGTGTTGTCCTTGCTGTCCACCTTGATGTCATCGCCTTTGACGTTGGCCATCGGGTTCTTGACGCCGCAGACGGTGCAGACGCCGTTGACGTAGGTGTGCTTGCCGGTGGCGGGAATGGTCGCGCCAGCTGTGATGACAATGCCGCAGCGCTTGCAGTAGGTATCCGCCTCATGGCCGGAGGCGTAGCAGGTGGCCGTCACCGCCGCACGGGTGGCCTCATCGTGGCCCAGGGCCGCGATGACCCAGCTGTCCTTGGCGATCTCAGTTTTTCCCGCCGCGTCGCTGAAATACTTGTGGCAGCGAGAGCAGGTCCAATAGGCACTGTTGCCTGCCTCGGTGCAGGTAGCAGCCTTGCCCGCCGTGGCAGTCATACTGTGCCCCAGAGACGGGACGATCATCGTCTCCTCCGTGCCGCAAACGCTGCACTTACGGGTGCTGATACCGCTTTCGGTGCAGGTGGCCGCCTTGGTCACCGTCCACGCGCCGAAATTGTGGCCCGTCGCGGGAACAGACTTTTCCTCCACGGCGCCGCAAATGGAGCAGATCCGGCGGCTGACGCCGTCCTTGGTGCAGGTGGCGGCCACGGTCACTTGCCACTCGCCGAAGCGATGGGCGCAGGCGGCGTCGGTCATATCGTAGAGGGCGTTGGCCTTCTCAGTAAAGCGCGCATAGGCGGCCATGGCGCAAAGCGCCTGCTCCGTGGCCATCTCGTTGACGGCCTTGTCTGCGAACTGATGCTTAAAGCCGCCGTTCTCCGCCACGCGGTACTGCAGGAGGTTCCCCAGCACGCTCAGGGTCTTCCCCTCCACGGTCTTGGTAAAGCGCGCGTCCGTGTTGGCATCCAAATTCAGGGCGGAAAGGGCGATGACCACCTGCGCGCAGCTCTCGGAGGAGTCGTAGCCGCTTCGATACTTGCCGGAGAGCCAGTTGAGGGCTTTCTCCACGGCCGTGTTCACGGTTTCATTGCCGCCGTCCTTATAGTAGGGTGCCAGCGCCTGCAGCGCCATGGCGGTCATGTCCACGTCGCCGACGGGTTTTGTGTCGGCGCTGGCTCTCCAGCTGCCGTCTTCGTTCTGCTGTGCAAGAACAGCCTGCACCAGCCAGGAGGTGTCGGAGGTGTAATTGCGGCTGTTGAGCGCCAGCAGACCCATGACGAGGCCGTTGATATCCGTGTTACTGGTATCGGTGACCTGCATGATATCCTTGTTCTGCAGCGCCTTCAGCAGGTTTTCGCCGCCCACGTTGGCGGGGTCCTTGCCGATGGCGGTAAGAGCCAGGGCAATACGCTCATTGTCGGTGATGACGGGGGTGTTTTTATCATCGGGAGCCCGGAGGATGCCGTCAGAGCCGATGTTCGCCTTTACATAGGCCACGACCTTCTCATAATAGGCCGCGATATATGCCTCGGACAGAGGCACCTTGGCGCGAGCCTGTCCCAGTACCGCCCACTCGCCGAAGAGATAGCTGACGACCGGGGCGCTCACCGCGCTTTGGATATACGCCTTGGCGCCGGCATACGCCTCATCGAAGCCGGGCACTTCCGCACCGGGCACGGCGGGATCCGTCGGATCCAGCGGGATATAGGTGTCGGTAAAGAACAGGCGCAGGGTGTCGCCGTCCTTGAGATAGGTGTTGTCCAGCGTGGTCTTGGGCAAGGTCTCGGTGCCGCCCTGTAAGGTGAGGCCGAACATCCAGCCGGAGGACTTACCGTCGCCCTTCTCCTTGAGGGTGTGGCCCGCCGCATCGGTGATGCTCTTGATGTAGGCGCCGCTGCCGGTATAGGTGTACTTGGCACTGTCAAGGCACGCCTTCACAGCGTCCCAAGCGGTGGGATCCTCGTTGGCCTTGCCGGTGAAGGTAAAGCCGGAGATTCCCGTGAAAGTATGGCCGTTCTTGTTGTAGCCGTCCACCTTGACCTTCACGGTGAGGGTCTGATTTTCGTTGGGGTCATTCTGCCCCGTGGTACCGGGCACCGTCAGGTCGATCTGGATGGGCTGCTTGTAGAATTGGGCAAAGTTCTTGTAGCGTTCCTTGCTCTCCTCGGTGCCGTTGATGCCGAACTTTTCCCAATACTGGGCGTACTTGGTGTAGGTCAGGACGCTGTCCAGCGTAACTGTCGTATTGTACTCCGGCTGGTGTACACGCAGCAGCTCATTCTCGATGACGGAGGGTCGGGAGGATCGGAAGCAGCGGTACTTCTCCGTATCGAGCCAGCCGGGGATATCGTCGGCCTCGATGCCGTCGAAGGTCATATTCACCGTGCCGCGGACGTATTTCAGCGTGCCGTCCTCGTTTTTGCAGATCTCCGCGAAGGGATACAGGTCGGAGGTGACCTTGGTCTTAACCGTATTCTTGTTCTTGATACCGTCCCAGTAGGCGTTCTCGGTCCGCGCCTCCGTCATAAAGACGGCAGCGCCATTCAACTCCTGCTGGGTAAAAGGCTGAATGGTGAAGCTGAACTCCTGCCGCGCCAGCAGAAGGCCGGAGCTGCGGGTGGTGATGGTCACCACATACTTCGCCTCCACCGGCTTCTCACCGGGCAGTGGGCGGTAGACCATGGCGTGATACCCGTTGAAGTCCAGCACATCCGGGGTGAGGCTCACCATCGTGACCTTCTGGTTATAACTGTCGCTCATGATGCCCTTTTCCTCCAGAAGAGCGGGTCTGGGCATCTGCATATCGTCGCTGACGGCGGTCAAGTCCACGGGCTTTGTCTTGTCCACAAAGTCGCGCAGGAGCCCCTGATACTTCTCCGCCAGAGCGTTTTGCATCTCGCTGGTCACGCTGCTGTCGAAGGGCGCAACGGTGGCGTCAAAGAACACATCGGCATAGACCTCCACGCCGTTGTCGCCGGTGATGTGCGCCAGCGTGTAGTCATCGAAGGCGTCATAGGTCACGCGGGCGATCAGCCGGAACTTGCCGGCCTTCTCGGGCAGCGCCGTGCCGTCTGTGGGCTGCAGGGGGCGGTTGACGGTGCCCACGCCGGTGCCGTTGGTGCCGTTGGTGATGTAGAGCCACTCGGTGTTCCGGGTGCCCCACTGCACCTTCACATCATAGCGCCCCGCAATGCTGGAGGGAAGCGTGAGGTTGGAGGTGATGCGGTCGTTCACGGTGTAGAGCGTCCAGCCCGCCACCTCGCTTTGGGTGGCCCCGTTGGTATTCTCGCCGCGGATGAGTTCCCAGTTCAGGGACCCGGCGGCGCTCTCCAGCAGTTTCTGCACCGCGTCGGCGCTGCGCCCCACGGTGGCACGGAGGGTGATCTCCTTGGTGACCCCGGCATAGGTGATGTTGAACTTCAACCCCGTGTACTGCACGGTCTGGCGGGCGGTGCCGTCGCCGGTGAAGTAGGTGATTTTGCCGTTGTCGGCAATGTACTGTACCTTGGTACCGTCAAAGCCGTTGGCCTTGGCGCTGCCGTTGACATAGGTGATCTCGGAGTTGTCCGCCACATCCGCATAGCCCTGCTCTGCCAGCAGACGGCGGAAGGCTTGGGTGATGTTGGTTTCATCATAGAGCCCCACGCCTTCCAGAGGCTGCACGGCGGTATTCTTGCGCGTGAACTCGGCGGCAATGTCCTCCAGCGTCTGCGCCTTTTCCGCCTTCTCGGACCAGAGGCACAGCGTGAAGGTCTTGACCTTCGTAGCAGCGCCGCTTTGGAGAGTGGCGGTGAGGGTCACCGTGACCTTATCCGCCGCAGGCGCGGTGAGCGCGCCGGTGGCGGTGTTCACCAGAGCGTTATCCGCCGTCCATGTGAGGGAAACGGTCTTCTCTCCACTGCCCTCCACGGGAACGGTGACGCTCGCGGGCAGGGTCAGGAAGCCGGTATAGGTCTGCGCGGTCTCCTCTTCCTCCTCCGGGTCGCTGCTCACCGGGGTAAGGCCGCGGAGCTGATAGACGCCGGTGGCATCGGCCTTCAGAAGGTCTGCATTCTCGGCATCGAGCCCCAGTTCCTTATAGAAGTGCTTTTGCAGGGCGTTCAGGAAGTAGTCGTGCAGGTCCGTGACCGCTTCGCCGGGCTCTTCGATGCCGTATTTCTCGCAGAGGTCGGCCTTATTATAGTTACCGTCCGTAAGTTCATAGAGTCCCAGCACAGTCTCGGCGTACCAGTCGGCCTTGGCTTTCTTGGCGGCGTCGGCGGCGCTCATGCCGCGAAGCTGCAGGGCGCTTGCGGCGTCGGCAGCGGCCTTGAGGTCGGCATTATCCACGGGGGTGCCGCCCTGCCAGGGCAGCACCGGGAAGCCGCCGTTGCTGTTGCCGCTGTCAAGGTGCATCCCCACATCCGCCGCAAATTCTGGGGTGCGCATATAGTCCGCGGTGCGGGCAGTCATACCGCTGGTGGTGCCATCCGCCGCGGCCTGTGGTGCGACGGTGTCCAGATAAGCGCAGTTGGTGATGGCGGCGCCGGAGTTCACCTTGCCTACCACCGCACCGAAGCTGCTTTCCGGACCGGTGACAGCACCTACAGTGTAGCAGTCTTTCATAACAGCATTACTGCGCGCACAGCCGACAAGTCCGCCAAATCCGCCAGCGCTAACACTCTTTGCGTTAGTGTGGACGTTCCCCGCAAAATAGCAGTTCTCTACGGTACCGTAAGTATAACCCACGATACCTCCCGCGCCATTTTGCACCGCATACCGGGAGTACTTGAACAGAATATCCGCTGTGCTCACGCAGCCACTAATGACATTGCCTGCCACACCATGACCAACAATACCGCCAACACCAAAGATCGTGTCATTGCCGCCTTTGATGTAACCACTGACGAGGCAGTTTTCAATCCGGCCTTCACTCTTATCCGCAATACCTCCGACATTACTTGTACCGTCAATGGCGCAATCCACACACAAACTCTTGACAGTTCCATTGGCGCTCAAATAATAGACTAATCCGCCAGTTCCTGCCAAACCACTAACGGTGTGACTATCGCCGTCCAAGGTGCCGGCAAACTTATTACTGTCGGTACCGATAGCCGTCCAGGTCTTGCCGTTGAGGTTGATGTTGGCGGTGAGCTTGCCGCTGATGGTGGTCTGCCCGCCGTTGACCGCATCGGCAAACCATGCCAGTTCCGCGGCGGTGCCGATCTGATAGACACCGTTTTCTGTTTTGGGCGCGGTCTTGGTCGTGCCGTCCCAGCCCGCACCGGCATAGGTCAATGTTACCTTGATGGTGTCGTTTTTGGCAGCGGTAAAGCTGCCGCTGACCGTGATATAGTCCGCCTTGGCGGCGGTATAGGCATACGTCTCGCCGAGGTAGACGATGTATGCGCCGTTCTCGTCTGCTGCGATCGTGCCGCCCACGGGGTGGGTTACGGTCACCTTAGCGTTTTCCGCCGGAGTTACGGCAAAGGTCAGGGTGCAGGAGGCAAGTTCGCTCAGCGTGACGGTCTTGTTCACATCGGCATTAACGGTGATGCTCCCCGTCTCGGTCTCGTAGCCGAACTTGCTGACGGTATAGGTGTAGGTACCCGCGGCAACGGTGTATGCGCCGTTTTTGCCGGTGATCTCCGCGCCGCTACGGTCCTTCAGCACCACCGTTGCACCGTCGGGAGTTTTAAGGGTGAGGGTATAGAACGGAACTGCTGCAAAATTCTTCAGGGCTGCGTAATAGTACCTGGTATAACCATCATAACTAATGGTCAGCACATCACCCTGCGTAAGCTCCACTGAAAAATCTTTCCAAGAAGTTTCTCTGTCAGCACGCTTGACTTGTGTACTGTTCTTCTTTATGGTGAAATAATAGTATGCATCCGGCTCATCATCATACCAGTCGCCTTCCACATACCCTGCCGCATTGGCGATATAGCTGAACGACAGCTTCATATTCTTTGTAGCTGTGAGAGCCAGTGTGGTCGTTTCTGTGGTCTTGAGATAGGAGTCCTTGCCAGCACCCTCTATGGTAAATTTCCCCTTGTCACCGCTGACGGTGATACCCTGGCAATTGGCAAAGAAATCCTCAAATATCGCCTTTTTTGCCAGCGTCACTGTGATATTCACCTTATCGCCATTCACAGAGAATACACCGCCGGCATTATCGCAGCCATCGCAGGCAACTGTATAAGCGTAGCTGCCATTGGACAGACTGCAGCCTGTACCATCACCGGTATATACCGCCTTACCGTTGGTTTTGACGGTCACTGTCGGATCCGCCGTGATCCCTGCGGGGCGCGAGATATCAAACGCCACGGAATAGGCCGCAGATTTGGTCAGCGGCACCGTCTTTGCCACATCTGCAGCAACATTGATCGTTTCCGTAACAGTGTCATACCCATAAGCCGACACCGTGTAGGTATACTCACCTGCAGAAACGATGTATACACCATTCGTACCTTTAAGTTCTGCGCCTGTGCTGTCCTTCAGTGCAACGACCGCATCAGCCTCTTCAGGCTCCGCTGTCAACTTCACCTCATACAGGGACGAAACTGTGAAATCCTTGAGCTTGACATAGTAATCACCTGAGACATACGTCTTTATAAGATTCAGTCTCAGCGTATCGCCCTTTTTCAGATCAATGGTAAAGTCCTTCCACTGAGTACTCCCCCATGACCGCATCTCTGGATTATAGCTGTTGTTTTTTACGATCGTAAGAGCTGCGTAAGAAGAATCATAATTGCAGCCCCAATACTTAAAGCTAAGCGTCACATTGGCCTTTGCCTTCAGCGTAATCGTAGATGTACTGCTTGTATTTCCTTGATCCGGATTGCTGGAGCGCAGGCAAAGGCCGTCGCTGTCGGTCATGTCCACCACATAAGGATAGGTGGCATCATTCGTCACCTCAACACTGTTAACAATACCAGCGAAGAAGTCATCAAACTCAGGCTTCTTAATGACCTCGATCTCAATGGAATCCGTTTTTTCCTTGTAGGTCACAGTCACCGTCTGCTTTCCCGGCGCGGTGTTGTCAAATCCCGCCACCGTGAAACCCTTGGTGATGACCTCGCTACTGTTATCGTCATAGGTAACTGTAACACTGAGCTCCAGTTCATCGCCGGTATAGCACGTCGTTTTAGCCGACTTTACGGAAATAGACACGACGTTCTTTTCCACCACTGGCTCCGGGTCCTTCAGCGTAGGATAGCCGCCCCCATTGTACTGGAATGCGCTGCCAAGGGTGGCGGCAAACTCCGCAGACTGCATCTCGGCGGAGGATTTGGTACCAGAGTTGCTAATCTTAACAGTTGACGGTACCAGCGCCGTTACGGTTTCACTCGGCGCATAGCAGTTAACAATACGGCATGGCTCGTCCGAAGAATAGGAACTGGATGATACCGCTATTATTGCACCGTTCGTTTCAACGGAACCAACAGTATAGCAGTTCTCCACCAGAACGCCCTTCGTTCCTCTACCGAGTATGCCTGCGCCATCACTTATATCCCCCTGATTATAGCAATTCCTTATTATGTGAGTTCCTACAACATTTCCTGCAATGCCGCCAACTTGCTTTCTTGTACCACTCACACTTCCCATATTCGCGCAGGAAGAAATCGTAACAAAGCCACTGCCGGGTTCACTATAGCCAAGAATACCACCAGCACCTTTTCCCCCCTTGATGCTCGCTGTATTTTTGCAGTTCTCAATAGTTACATTGCCATCCGCAGTACCCGCGATACCACCCACATTGTTTACTTTGCCGGAAATACTGCCTGCGGTGATCACATTCTTCACCACGGCGCCGCCCGAGAGTGTTTTGAACAGGCCGACATTGGCCGTGGAAGCGGTGATATTCAGCGTCACGGTGTGGCCGTTGCCGTCAAAGGTGCCGGAAAAGTCGTTGGCATAGGGCGCCGTGACGGTGATATCCTTCGTCAGCGTATAGCTGCCGCTGGCGTCCATCTCCGCAAACTCCTTCGCGGAGCTGACAGTTCCTTCCGCCAGCGCCAGCGCCGTGCCGCCGCTGCGGGCCATTTGGGGCGCAGGCGTTTCCGCAGCAGGCTCCTGCTGCTCCTGCGTCTCCTCATTCTCGGCAGGGACGGTGTTCTCCGTGTCCACCGGAGCTATCTGTTCCTGCTGGGTCTGCTGCTCCTGATCCGCGGCCAGCGTGTCGGCCAACACGGAGGTGGGCAGCAGGCTGACGACCATCACGACGGTCAGCAGCCAGCTTATGACTCTCTTCCTCATATCTCTTTCTCCTTTATGTAAATTTTTTGTCGACGTGAGGGGGTGGGCGGGGATGCGGCAACATCCCCGCCCCACTTATGGAAAAGCACGCGGCCAATGGCCGCCTCAGCTTGACAAAGGGGACTCGTCTGCACAGTTTCACGGTCAGATGGAAAGCGCACGGCGCCTCAGCTTGACAGTCGAGTTTTCCGCACCGCTTCGCTGTGTATGGCAGCGTGTCAGCCTGGCAAGGGAAATATTTTTCATGCAGGGCATGAAAAACGGGACAGAGTGCACTCTGTCCCGCGAAAATGAAACGCTGCCCGGCGCAAAGCCGGACAGCGAACGCAATAGATACGACCCCTGCACCACGGAAAGACGTCGCCGCCCCCGCCGCCCGCCCAAAAGGGCCGGCCGCGAAAAAGGCGGTGCAAAAAACACCGACCTCCCGTTCAGGAGGTCAGCGTGGTACATCTACATGGTGGTACAAGATTCCCGCACACGGAGAGCGCGCCCGCTGCAACTTTGTCCTACACAATGCAATTCTCCTGGCTCGCGCCGCGGGGGACAGCCATCCCTCCTCGTTTGCAGCCTACCTTCTCATGGGCTTACCCACAATGGCGGACTTTCGTCCCGGCGGCTCTCGCCGCTTCGGTGCATCCTTGCGCTCACAGTACCGGTCGTGCGGGGTTTGGCTACCCCTTTCCTTCTATGCCGACGCCTGGCCCGTGGTGGGCTGTACGGCCGCCGGCGACATTGGATCAACAGACTGTTTATTTACTTGTCAGCGACATTATATTACAGGAATTGGCCGTTGTCAACCCTCCTCCCTACCCCAGCGCCACATCCAGGATCATCATTACGGTAAAGCCCGCGGCAAAAGCCAGCGCCCCCGGGCCGGGGTCGCCGCGCGTG
>ERZ779869.2876-NODE-2876-length-13758-cov-8.138875_pt1 | contig 13758 bp, 10 predicted proteins | sample MGYA00511557_ERZ779869 | MGnify/ENA primary metagenome ERZ779869 (study PRJEB29588, sample SAMEA2154620) | human gut metagenome | biome: human gut; feature: human-associated habitat; material: faeces | place: Denmark | collected 2008/2010 ...
GTCGCCCGCCTTTGCCGCCATCGCCGCCGTCCGGGCCGCCAGCCGCGACGAACTTTTCGCGGTGGAAGCTGACCGCGCCATCGCCGCCCTTGCCGGCGTGCAGCCAGATGGTTGCGACATCAATAAAATTACTGGTACTGGGCATGTGTTACCTCCTTTAGGGGGTGTTGCAAATACAAAGAATAGAGAATAATGAAACATGATGGTGTACCGCCAATGGCGGCACGGGACTGGTTTATAATAGTGTGTACGCAGAATAGCGGGAATATTTTCTTTTTAGGGTACGCATCTGGGCATAGTTGTCGGAACGGTCGAGACCGTTCCCTACATCGCTTTTTATGACTAGCCGCAAACATTAAAAATATTTGTAGAGCAGGATGCCCTCACCCTGCCGTAGAGAAACCTTGCTTATCGCTGCAAACATTGCAAAGGGTTTGTAGGGCGGGATAGACGGCAAAAGATTGAGGCGAGCAAATAGGGTAATGTACCGCGGGACGATGCGAGCATCGTCCCCTACAGAAACTTGCCGGGGTTTTGCAATCGGCCCTCTACCTTGCTACTCTTTTGCCACGTTTCCCCGCCTGTTCTCGCCTTTGGGCAAAAGAAAAGAGCGAGCCGCACGGCCCGCCCTTAAAAGGTTACTTACTGCTTGACAGTGCAGCGCTTGCGGTCACGGCCAACGCGCTCGAAATGAACGCGGCCATCAACCAGAGCGTACAGGGTGTCATCGCTGCCGATGCCGACGCCCTCACCCGGATGGATGTGGGTGCCGCGCTGACGGACCAGAATGTTGCCGGCCAGAACAAACTGACCGTCGCCGCGCTTAACGCCGAGGCGCTTGGACTCGGAATCACGGCCGTTCTTGGTAGAACCTACGCCTTTCTTATGTGCCATTGTGCTTAACCTCCTTAGCCGTTGATCGCGGTGATTTCCACCTTGGTGTAGGGCTGACGATGGCCCTTGCGAACCATGCTGCCCTTCTTGGGACGATAGGTGATGATGTTGAGCTTCTTGCCCTTGCCGTTCTTGATGACCTTGCCGACAACGGTAGCGCCTTCAACAACGGGAGCGCCAACCTTAACAGCGCCCTCCTCGCCAACGGCCAGGACTTTTTCGAAGGTGACTTCGCTGTCAGCCTCAGCGTTCAGCTTCTCAACAAAAATGCTGTCGCCAACTTTGACGCTGTACTGCTTGCCACCGGTCAGAATAACTGCGTACATGTGATAACCTCTTTCAATAAGTCTCGCTGGGTGCGGGGCGGCGTGCAAATGCACACACTTGCAGAGCCCATGCCATGCGGCCTAATTATCATACCACATGCGTCCGGTTCCGTCAAGATACTTTTTGAAATAATTTCAAATAGCAACGCCATTTTGCATGGCGGCAGCCTGGGTGGTGTTCTTCATCAGCATGGCACGGGTCATGGGGCCAACGCCGCCGGGCACCGGGGTGATGTAACCCGCCACGGCGCTTGCTTCCTCAAAGTTCACATCGCCGTGCAGCTTGCCGTCCGCACCGCGGTTGATGCCGACATCGATCACCACGGCGCCGGGCTTGACCATATCGCCAGTCACAAAACCAGCGCGGCCAACGGCTGCAACCAGAATATCCGCGTTGGCGCAGATTTCTTTCAGGTTGGCCGTGTGGGAATGGCAGACCGTAACGGTTGCATTTTTAGCCAGCAGCAACAGGGCTGCGGGCTTGCCCACAATGTTGGAACGGCCGATGACCACGGCGTTTTTGCCGTCAATTTTGGTGCCGGTAGATTCGATCATGCGGATGCAGCCCGCCGGGGTGCAGGGCAAAAAGCAGGGCTGGCCGGTCTGCATACGGCCCACGTTGACAGGGGAAAAACCGTCCACGTCCTTTTCCGGCGGGATGGCGTCAATCACGGCGCGCTCATCGATCTGCTTGGGCAGCGGCAGCTGAACCAGAATGCCGTTTACGGTTTTGTCGGCTGCCAGCTCTGCAATTTTGGCCAGCAGTTCTTCCTGGGTGGTGGTTTCCGGCATGCGCAGTTCCAGGCTCTTGATGCCGCATTCGCCGCAGTCCTTTACCTTGCCGCGCACATACACCTGGCTGGCGGGGTTTTCGCCCACCAGAATCACAGCCAGGCAGGGCTCGATGCCCTTGGCTTTCAGGGCCGCTGCTTCGGCGGCAGCTTCGGCTTTGGTTGCGGCCGCAAGGGCCTTTCCGTCAATGATCTGTGCACTCATCTTTGCATTCCCTCCTGTGGTTTTCAGGTGCAGGATGCACCTAAACATTACTCCCCTGCTTCGTCCTCCGGGGCCGGGGTTTCCGGCGCTTCGGCGGGCTGCTGGGGTTCGGCTACCACATTCCCCTCTTCTATCGCTTCACCATTGTCATTATTATCTTCCACTTTTTCCGCTTCGTCAAGGTCAAATTCCTCCAGGCGGCGGTTCATAGCGGCAGTGGCCTGAACAAATTCGTGATGGGACGCACTTGCGGGCAGTTCATCCACCACAAAATAAGTTCCGGCGGCATCCAGTTTTTTCAGGTTGCTCACCTGCAGCGGCACCATCAGCTGCGCGCCCTTAAATCGCTGCAACCCGGCCACCAGCAGCACCACCGCCGTGGCCACAGACACCAGTGCCACCAGCTGGCTGGTGCGCAGGGTGGAAGTGACCATCAGCGCATCGGTGCGCAGACCCTCGATCCAGTAGCGGCCCAGGCCGTACCAGATGATGTAGAGCAGAAACAGTTCGCCGTTAAAGCGGCGCTTTTTGATATGGCTTGCCAGCAGCACAAACCCCACCAGGCACCAGATGCTCTCGTACAGGAAGGTCGGGTGTACCGGCTGGGTGGGGTCCACAGTAACGCCCTCAGCGGCCAGGGTTGCCTGTACGCTGAGCAGGTAGTTATAGGTACCCTCGCTGTACATGCCCCAGGGCAGCGTGGTGTTGCTGCCGAAAGCTTCCTGGTTGACAAAGTTGCCCCAGCGGCCCACGCCCTGACCAATCAGGAAGCATATCCCAACCAGATCAAAGAGCGGCAGGATGGGAATGCGGCGGATCTTGGCCATCAGGCCGCCAAACACAAATGCGCCGATGACCGCGCCGTAAATGGCAATACCGCCCTGGCGGATATCGATCATCTGCCAGATGCTTTCATACTTGAACGGCGCAAACACAATATAATAAATGCGCGCGCAGACGATTGCCATGACCGCGCCCACCAGGATCACATCGATCAGGCGGTCGGAGTTGATGCCGAAATCATCCGCATTGCGGAAAGCAAACAGCATGGCAAGCACCATGCCCGCGGCGATGATCACACCGTACCAGTAAATGTTGAAACCGCCAATGCTGAGCGCAACGCGGTTGATGGTAAATTCCAGCCCAAGGCCGGGAAACTGAACATCAAAAGACATCTGCCATTACACCTCATTCCTTCGGGTCGATCTGGATATAGGCGCTGTTTTCTTCCAGCAGCATGGTTTGCAGTGCCTTGTTCACATCGTCAACGGTCAAAGTGGCCAGCGCTTCAATTTCATCTGCCAGGGTGCGGCCTTTCAGGAAGGCCATGCCCATCTCCTCGGCGGCATCGTCCACGTTCTCCACATCAGCCAGCATTTCGCCGTACATCTGGTTTTTGACCAGGGTAAACAGCTCCGGGTCTACGCCGTTTTGGCGCAGGCGGGCAATTTCATCTCGCACCATCTGGGCAACCTCACGCGGGGTCTCACTTTCACCGGTAAAAGCGATGATGCAGGCTCCCTCGGTGGAAAGATAATCGCCGCTGAACTCCGGGTTGACCAGCGATTCATCATACAGCTTGCGGTACAGATTCGTCAGCCCGCCGCAGATCAGGTCCGGCAGCAGGTCTGCGATGACCTCCATGCGGGTATCGCCGCGGTTGATGGCGGCTTCCTTGTAGCCAAGGGCAAAGCAGGGCTTGTTGACTGGCATGGTAAAGGTGGTTTCTTTGTGCTGCACCGTATCGGCTTCCTGCGGGAAGATGGTTTCCACCTGCGGGGGTTCCACTGCGTCATACACACCGTTGCGGCGGCAGGCTTCCACAGCCTGATCCAGCGTGATGTTGCCCGCAACGGAAAGCACCATGTTGCCGGGGCGGTAGAACGCATCGGTGCAGGCGTACAGCAGTTCGGGCGTCAGCTCGGCAATGCTCTGGGTGGTGCCGGCGATATCGTCCCGGATGGGATGGCTTTTATACAGGCAGCGGAACAGTGCGGTCAGCAGCCGCCAATCCGGGCTGTCGTCATACATTTTGATTTCCTGCCCGATGATGCCCTGCTCCTTGGCGATGGTCTCCTTGGTAAACCAGGGATGACCGACCATGTTGAGCAGAATATCCAGGTTTTCATCCGTCATGCCGGTTGCGGTAAAAATATAGCAGGTGCGGTCATAGCTGGTAAAAGCGTTTGCCGCAGCGCCAGTTTTGGCATACAGGTCGAACGCATCGCTCTGCTCGGATTCAAACATTTTGTGTTCCAGAAAGTGCGCGGTACCGGCGGGCAGCTGGATCCGTTTGCCGTTAAGGGTAAATTCCCGCACAACGGAGCCAAAGTTGGTGGCGTACATGGCGTGTACCGAGCTGTAGCCCGGCATAGTGCGGCACAAAACCGTCAAGCCGCTGGGCAGGGTCACGCTCTGGCAGTTGACTGCCCCCGCGGCTTTTTCCCGGATGGCAGCCGGGCTGTGTTCTGCGTGTTCCATCATGCGTTTTCCCCCTCCCCTTTTGCCGTCAGCGTGTAGCCAACAGAGTAATGGTAACTCTGCAGCACTTCGCGCACTTCGTCCGCCGTAACGGCGTTGGTCAGCACCTTGCCGTATTCCGGCGGGGCCAGCGCCTCGTCACGCAGGATCTGGCCATAGTACCAGCTTTCCAGTCCTCCGAGGGAATCCCCCAGCGAATCCAGGCTGGAAAGCAGGCTGCGGCGGCAGTCGTCCATTTCCTGTTCGGTGATAGGGCCGGTGCACAGGTCGTTCAGTTCTTTCAGGATCGCAGCTTCGGCTTGGGCTTCGCGGCCCGGCTCCACGCCGGAATCCACCATCATCACACCGGTGGCGCGCAGAGCGCTGGAACCGCAGTAATAGCAAAGGCTCTGTTTTTCGCGCACATTGCGGAACAGGCGGCTGGTGGTGGAGCCGCCAAACACGCTCATTGCCATCCGCATCACGGTAATGCTGGGCAGGTCCTCCGGCGTGCCGCGGGTAAACAGCATACACAGCTTGGCCTGGGTCAGGCCGGGGATTTCCTCGCTGAAGTGCTGGGTTTCAATAATGGGCATGGCCAGCGGCATGGCAAAGCGCTGGGGGCTGCGGGCAGCGCCAGCCAGCTTTTGCAGCAGCAGCTCTTCCACCAGGGCGGGATCCGCCCCCTGCACCATCACATCAATGGATGCCAGCGAAAGGATGCGGTCATACTCGGCTTTCAGAGTCTGGGGCGTTACGTTGGGCAGGTCACTTTTGTAGCCGCCCAGCTCAATGCCTGCCGGGGAATCGCCGTAAAATTTGCGGCGGGCCTGGCGCACACAGTACAGGCGCTTATTGTTGAACTCGGCATCCAGGCGGCGGGCCAGGGATTCTTTTTCAATGCGCACAGCCTCCGGGTCAAACACACCATCAATCAGGTACGGCTCAAAGATGGTACCAAAGGCGATATCGGCATATTCACGGGTCAGATTCTCACCGTCAAGGGCAAAGCGATCCTTGATGCCGCAGATGTCCACCGTCAGCACGCGGTCAATTCCGGCGCTGCTCTGGTCCACGCCAAGGTCGGCACCGTACAGCCGCGCCAATTTGCGGGAAAGCTCCGTCATATCCGGGCAGCCCGCATAGCCGCGCTCCAGCACCAGCGGCAGCACAGCGGCATCCGTTGCGCTGCGGCGCAATGCCGGGTAGCGCAGATGGATGGTAATGCGGCAGCGGTTAAATTTTTCGGCATCCAATGTGGTGATAAATACACCGGGAGCCAGTTTTTTACGTTCCAAATCAGTATCCTCCGAATTTCTTCCGAATTCCTCGGATGATGGGTCCCGCCCTTAAAACGATGTGCGGCGTTTGCCGGTCATGGCGGCAACGTCCAGGGCCAAAACCGTGGTGTGTTCCACCATTTCCGGCTCAAAGGGCAGGTCCGGGCAGTGGTAATGCTGCATCAGCGCCTGCAGGGCGGTCAGCTTTTCCCCGCCTTCCACAAAGCGGACGGTCCCGCGGCCAATGACGCTCTGGTAGTTCATGCCATAAGTGCAGGAGGTTGCCCCGCCGCTTACGGTGCCGGGGCAGTCAGCTTCAAAGCTCACATTGGGGTCAGCGCGCAGCAGGTCCAGCTTGGTGCCAACGGGGGCACAGTGGAAATACAACGTCAGGCTTTGCGGCCCGGCGGCCATACCAAAGTTCAGCGGAACAAGGTACGGCACGCCGGATGCCGGGTCGTTGATGGCAACGCGGCAGACGGGGCACTGTTCCAAAATGGCAAGTTGGCCCTCCAGGTCCGCCACTTCACGATCCTTACGGCGCATTACGCTTCCTCCTTTGCGGCAAAATAGGCAATGCTTTGCTGGGCAGCGGTTTCGATCAGGTCTGCCAGCTCCTGCAATGTACCAAACTTGCGCACAGCGCACAGGTAGTGGTGGAATTCCAGCACCGGCGTCTGGCCATAGGTATCGCCATGGTAGCCCGGCACATAGGTTTCGCAGGTAACAGGGGCGTTGGCGGCATCCACGGTGGGGCGGCGGCCAATACCGGTTGCGGATGGCCACCAGCGGCCATCCAGCCAGATGCGGGTCAGGTACACGCCGGTGCAGGGCTGCAAAGCGTCTGCGGGATAGTTCTGGTTGATGGTGGGTTTGCCCAGCTTGGAGGTGCCGATGCCCTTGCCGTGGCGCACCGGCCAGTCAATGCAGTAGGGCGCCCCCAGCATGGCGTTGGCATCCTCGATGCGGCCTTCCTCCAGCGCGGCACGGATGCGAGTGGAGGAAACCGTCTGCCCGCCGTATTGTGCCATGTCCACAATGGTCACGGCGATGCCCAGCGGGGCGCACAGCTCCTTCAGGCGGTCCACATTCCCGGCGGCATATGCGCCAAAGGTAAAGTTATCGCCGCAGAACACCGCCTTGGCGGCAAAGCATTCCACCAGAATTTTGTTGACGAAATCTTCCGGGCTTAAACTGCGGAAGGATTCAAACGGGGGTTCCATATAGGCGGTAATGCCCAAAGCGGCAACGCGGGCATGCTTTTGCCCAGCGGACAAGATACGCCCGCCCTTGAGCGACTGCCCGCCCGGCAGGCTGAAGGTAAAAGCCGCGGGGGTCAGGCCGTGGGCCGCGGCGTATTCCACCGCTGCCCCCAGCACACGGCGGTGCCCAAGGTGAACACCGTCAAAATAGCCCAAGGCCACGGCGCTGCCGTTGGGTGCGCACACCGGGGCCAGTGTATTCAAAATATTCATGGTAGTTGGCATACTTCCTGTTGTTGAGCGGACAGCGGTTCTGCCCGTTGCGGTTTGGGTGCAGGCGTTCACGCCCGCTCGCAGAAGATCTTTTCCACCTGCAGCACACCCTGCGTCACGTTGGCAAGCCCCAAAAAGGTACCTGCGGCATCATACACGCGGTATTTGCCGTCCTGTGCGCGGTAGTGGCTGGTGGGGCAGCCGTTGAAGAGGTGCTTTTTCACTGCATCGTCCACCGTCAGGGCAGGCAGCGAGGCAAACACGTGTTCCACCGGCAGCAGCCATCCACTTTGCTGCAGGGTACCTGCTTCGGCAGCGGCCAGGATTTCCGGCAGGGTGTGGCATTCCTCAATCTTGAACGCCCCGGCGCGGGTGCGGCGCAGTGCCGCCAATGTGGCGGGCACGCCCAAAGCTGTACCGATATCCTCCGCCAGAACGCGGATGTAGGTGCCCTTGGAGCAGCTGACTCGGATGGTATAATCCCCCGGTGCCGGGCTGCCCAGGTAGGTAATCTCATAAATCGTGATGGGGCGCGGGGTGCGCTCCACCGTCTGGCCTTTGCGGGCCGCCTTGTACAGCGGCTGGCCGTTGATCTTGACCGCCGAATACATCGGCGGCAGCTGCATCTGCCGGCCCATAAACTGCGGCAAAACGGCTTTCAGCTCTGCTTCACCCACCGTAACAGGAGCGGTTTCCAGCGCAGTGCCGGTCACATCGCCGGTATCGGTGCGCAGGCCAAGGCGAATGGTAGCTTCATAGGTTTTATCATGGTCAGGCTGGCGATCCGCCGCGGCGGTGGCATTGCCGATAAACACGGCGAGCACACCAGTCGCCATAGGATCCAGTGTGCCCGCGTGCCCCAGCCTGCGCGTTCCCAGCGCACCGCGCAGCTTGGCCAGCACATCAAAGCTGGTCCAGCCCGCAGGTTTATCAACTGGGAGAATGGCACAAGTATTCATTGGGGTTTTCCTTTTCAGTTTATTGTGCTGCATTCGGCAGCAGCACCCAGCTGCGGTGCCTGCCTTGCGGCGGCAAGCAGACGGTGCCATCTTGCAGGTTTACAGGCGTGTGCCGCATCCCCGTGTGCTGCGCGTTGTGGTGCAGCTGGCCTTCAACCAGCGTCCTGATCCAGCAAGCCGCAGCGCTGCAACTCCTTGCGGACTTCCTCCAGCACGGCATGCTTGGCGTTATCCAGGTTGCCGCTGATCTCGCACCCGGCTGCGCGGGTATGGCCGCCGCCGCCCAGGCGGCGCGCAATGTTGCAGGCATCAATGCTGCCCGATGTACGCACGCTGATGCGGAAGCTGCCATCCCGCTGCTGGCGGTAGGTCAGGCCAACCTCCACGCCTTCAATGGAGCGCGGCAGGCTGGTCAGGTCCTCCAGCTCGGCACCCGCCACGCCGGAAGATTCGATCTGGTCCCAGGTCAGGCAGATCACGGCGCACAGGTCGTTGAAATAATATTCCAGGCTTTCCATCGCCATGCGTTCCGCAGTTATGCGGGCATGGGAGCGGGATTCAAACAGGCGGGCATTCAGTTTTTCCACATCGGCACCGGCTTCCATCACGCGGGCCGCCGCCATATGGGTGCGGGGCGTGGTACTGGCAAACTTAAAGCAGCCGGTATCGGTTGCAATGCCGGTATACAGGCAGTTGGCGATCTGCGGCGTAATGGTCACGCCCATATCCACGATCACATCCAGCAAAAACTCACAGGCCGCAGCGGCGCCGGGGTCCAGCAGGGTTTCATAGGCATAGCCGCTGTTGCTGGCATGGTGGTCAATGCAAAGGTTGGTATGGGCGGCATACTGCGGCACATTGTTATTTTCGCCAAAAAGCTGGATGCTGGCAACATCCACCGCCACCACAAATGCAGGGTTAAAGCTGCCGTCAAACCAGCGCAGCTCCATATAATCATACATTTTGGGGATGGTGTCGCTGCATAAAATCGCGGCGTTTTTGCCCAGCGCCTTGAGCGCAAGATACAGTGCACCGGCGCAGCCGATGGTATCGCCATCGGGGTTTTTGTGGCAAAGGATCAGGATATCGTCCGCGCCGCGCAGACGCAGCACGGCTGTCTGCCGATCCACAGATTCGGTCATAAGGCTCCTCTTTTCTCGGCCGCGATTGGGGGCTATTCCCTCTCCCCCGTTGGTTCCGGCCTTTGGGAAGGCGCAGCTGCAAGCGTAAATTTCAACTGCGCGTTTTGGTCGATGACTGGCTGCAGCACCAGTTAAGATGTATCTGAAAGCAGCGAAAATGACAGATATTTCGCAAGCACAAGCAGGATGTAAGGCAAAGAACCGCAGGGATTCTTTGTGGATTCCAAGGTTTTTTAGCGCAAAATCCGGCTGTGTTTGTAAAAACAGACTAATTTTTCGACTTTTCAGATACAGTCTGGGCAGGTTATTCCTGCTCTGCCGGTTCTGCCGGTGCTGCGGGGTGTGCTTTTTCAATATCCTGCAGCAGCTGGTCAATGTGCACTGCGTAAGCAGCGCTGTCATCCTTGGTAAACACAAAGCGTGGGGCTTTGCGGATGTGCATGCGGCGGCTGACTTCGGTGCGGATATGGCCCGAAGCTTTGTTCAGGGCTTTCACCACCGGGTCGGCGCCGCCTTCGCGCCCCATTACACTGATGTACACCTTGGCGACATCCAGGTCCGGGGTAACATCAAGCCGAGTCACAGTCAACAGACCACCCGAAACGCGGGGGTCCTTCATTTCGCCGATAATGGCGATCAGCTCGCGTTTCATATCCTGTGCCATACGGCCATGGTTTTTGCTTGGCATAACTTTACCTCATAAAGCCCCCTGCGGGGCTTGTCAAACAAGCGGGAACGGCTCAATGCCGGATCAATCGCGGTATTCTTCCAGCTTGAAGCACTCGAATACGTCACCCTCTTTGACGTCGGAGAACTTCTGCAGGGTGATGCCGCATTCATAGCCTTCGGCCACTTCCTTGGCGTCATCCTTGAAGCGCTTCAGGGATGCAATGGCATCCTCGCAGATGACGATACCGTCACGCACCAGGCGCAGCTGGGCATCGCGGGTGATCTTGCCGGAAGTAACACGGCAGCCGGAAACAGTGCCAACGCTGGAAATCTTGTAGACCTGGCGAACCTGTGCTTCGCCCAAGGCGACTTCGCGCACCTTGGGGGCCAGCATGCCCTTCATAGCGTCGGAGACATCGTTGATGGCATCGTAAATGACGCGGTACATACGCATTTCAACACCGGCCTGCTCGGCTTCGGCCTTGGCAACAGCGTCCGGGCGGACATTGAAACCGATGATGATGGCGTTGGAAGCATCGGCCAGAGAAACATCGGACTTGGAAATCGCACCAACACCGGCATGGATGACGCGCACGCGCACTTCGTCGTTGCTGAGCTTTTCCAGGCTCTGTTTCACAGCTTCGGCGCTGCCCTGAACGTCAGCCTTGACAACAATGGGCAGTTCCTTCATATCGTTCTGGGCCATCTGGTCAAACAGGTTATCCAGGGTGACCTTGGTGTAAGCAGCAAACTGCTTTTCCTTGGCTTCGGTGGTACGCTTGTCAGCCAGTTCACGGGCCAGGCGTTCATCCTCAACAGCCTCGAAGATATCGCCGGCGGTGGGCACTTCAGTCAGGCCGGTGATCTCCACAGGGGTGGAAGGACCGGCGGATTCGATCTCAACGCCCTTATCGTTGCGCATGGTACGCACACGGCCAACGGCGGTACCGGCAATCAGACAGTCGCCCTTGTGCAGGGTGCCGTTCTGAACCAGCAGGGTAGCAATGGTGCCCTGGCCCTTATCCAGGCGGGCTTCCACAACGGCACCCTTGGCGCGGCGGTTGGGGTTGGCTTTCAGCTCCATGACCTCTGCTTCCAGAACAATGCGTTCCAGCAGGTCCTGGATGCCTGCGCCAGTAGCGGCAGACACGGGGATGCAGGCAGTTTCGCCGCCCCAGTCTTCGGGCACGATCTCGTACTTGGTCAGCTGTTCCTTCACGCGCTCCGGGTTAGCGGTCGGCTTATCCATCTTGTTGATGGCAACGATCAGCTTGACGTTGGCAGCCTTAGCGTGGTTGATGGACTCGATGGTCTGGGGCATGATGCCGTCATCGGCAGCAACGACCAGAACCGCGATATCGGTCATATCCGCGCCGCGGGCACGCATGGCGGTAAAGGCTTCGTGGCCCGGCGTATCCAGGAAGGTAACGGGGCTGCCGTTGACATTGACCTGGTAAGCGCCGATGGCCTGGGTAATGCCGCCGGCTTCGCCTGCGGTAACGTTAGTGGAACGGATGCGGTCCAGGATGGAAGTTTTGCCGTGGTCAACGTGGCCCATAACAACAACGACCGGCGGACGTTCGACCAGCTGATCGGCGCTGTCCTCTTCCTGGGTGAACAGGCGCTCTTCGATAGAAACATGAACTTCATGCTCCACCTTTGCGTGGAATTCCTCTGCGATCAGGGCGGCGGAATCAAAATCGATCACATCGGAAGCAGCGTGCATTTCGCCCATCTGCATGAACTTGGCAACAACCTTGGCCACGTTCTGCTTCAGGCGGGTAGCCAGCTCGCCAACGGTGATCTCATCGGGGATGGAGATCTTGAGCTGGGCGTTGCGGGCCTTTTCCAGCTGGATGCGCTGCAGGCGCTCGGCTTCGGTTTCACGGCGGCGGCCAAACTGCTGGCCGCGGCGGTTATTGCGGTTGTTGAACTTTTCTTTTTTGCCGGTGGGGGCGTTCTTGCGCTTGCTGGGCATATTGCGGCTGTCGGCCAGGTCATCATAGCGGGCGCTGAACTTATCCACGTTCACATCCACGGTGCGGGTATCCACAGACACCTGGGCGCGGTCAACCTTGACCTGCTCGGTGGCGACGGGTTCCTTGATGCCGGTCTCGCTGGCCAGCTCCTGCATCGTCACGCGCTTTTCGCTGCGCTTTTCGGCCTGCTTGTTATCATTGCGCTTATCATTGCGCTTTTCCTGCTGGGCCGGTTTGGGCTGTGCTGCCTTGGGCTGCGCATTCTGGGCGGGCTTGGCCTGCTCCGCTTTCGGCTCTGCCTTGGGGGCTTCCGGCTGCTTGGGCTGGGGCTTAGCGGCCTCCGGCTTCGGCGCTTTTTTTTTCGCCTGGGGCTTTGCTTCGGGCTTTTTGGTCTCCTGCTTGACGGGCTGCGGTTCCTTGCCGGATGCCAGATACTCGCCCAGGTCCTTGACGGCGGTTTCGCGGGTCAGGGCTTCCATCAGGGCGTTGACCTCGTTTTCTTCAAAGGTCGCGCCCGTCTTGCGGGTCTCGCCGGTCAGCTCCGCAAAAGTCTCGATAACCTTTTTGGTGCTGATGCCAAAATCTTTTGCAATATCCGTAACTTTGTATTTGAAATCAACCATTGGCTGAATCCTCCTTCACTTGCTTTTTGAGGTAGCCTGCACACAGGTGTGCAAGGTTTTCGTCCGTAACCGCAAATACAGCAGCAGGCTTTGGCGTAAGCATGCGCAGGTCCTCGCCTTTCAGCGGCATCACCGCGCAGGGGATCACCCCGCGGCAGGTATCCTGCATATGCTGCGTGGTGCGCTTGCTGGCGTCGCAGGCCAGTAGCACCAGGCATGCCTTGCCCCGCATCACAGCTTCTTCCACACGGTCATAGCCGTGCAGCAGCTTGCCGGCTTTGCGGCAAATTCCCAATGCACCCAACAATGGGTCCTTATCATTCGCCACGGGGCATCGCCTCCTTTACTGCCTGCTCGGCACAGGCCATCTCCTCGGTCAGGCGCTCAAACACCTCATCCGGCACCGGCACACCAAAGGCATGTTCCAGCCGCTTGGCCTTGCGTGCTTTGGCCAGGCACGCTGCCGACGGGCACAGGTATGCGCCGCGGCCGGAGCGCTTGCCGGTCAGATCCACGCTGACTTCACCTTCGGGGCTGCGCACAATGCGCACCAGTTCTTTTTTCGGTTTTTGGGTGTTGCACCCAACGCACCGGCGCACCGGCACCTTTTTTTGCGGTTTTTGTTGCAAATGGCTGACCTCTTTTCAGTCTCAGCGCCGCATTGCACGGCGTGTGCTCATTATTCCTTGCCGGTTTCCGGGGCGGTCTCGGCGGCGGGGGCTTCGGCCGGCTGTTCAGCCGGGGTTTCGTCCTCCTCGCCATAGTAGCCGGATTCCGGGCGGATGTCAATATTATAGCCGGTCAGGTGGGCGCACAGGCGCACATTCTGGCCCTTGTTGCCAATGGCAAGGCTCAGCTGCTGGTCGGGCACGGTGACGCGGCAGGAGCGGGTCTCGCCGGGCAGCAGCTCCACCTTGACCACCTTGGCGGGGCTCAGGGCTGCGGAGATGAACTC
>ERZ779869.2878-NODE-2878-length-13744-cov-3.558039_pt1 | contig 13744 bp, 16 predicted proteins | sample MGYA00511557_ERZ779869 | MGnify/ENA primary metagenome ERZ779869 (study PRJEB29588, sample SAMEA2154620) | human gut metagenome | biome: human gut; feature: human-associated habitat; material: faeces | place: Denmark | collected 2008/2010 ...
TCATATTGACATTGTGGCGTTTGAGAATATAAAGGTCGCGCAGCATATGGTCAAGAGGGGTTGCCGAGCCGAGGATAGGATGACTGTCGTGACGGTTTACTCCTTTTGCCTTGACCTTCTTTCCGTTTATGTAGATCACCTTGTCGCGCACAACGACGTGTTTGAATCCAACCGGGATCCGTATGTGCTCACCGCCGCAGGATACGCAGAGGGTGTAAAGTTCAGGGGTCTCGTCAGACCAGAGCTTGGGACGTGAAACAAGTATTTCGATTCGTCCGCTGCCGTTGATCATGATAGCTCCGCCCGACTCCTCAAGACCGCTCGGAGCAAGCAAACGGTAGGAAATATCCGCGCTTCCACCGCTAAGAGCAATGTCAACGCCGAGGACACCCTGAGAATAGTTGGAATTCAGCTCTGGCTGACAGTATATATCGGAAATATGGCACGGATCCCTGAAAAGCAGGAACACCTCGCGGAAAATACCCGAGAAACGGTACTTATCCTGATCCTCAAGATAAGACCCGTCACACCATTTGAAAACCAGTACCTTGAATGTGTTCTTTCCGGCGTGCAGCTGCTCCGTTACCCGGAATTCGCTTGTCATATGGCTTACCTGACTGTAACCGACAAAAACATCGTTCACCCAAAGATAAAAGCAGGAGTCCACGCCCTCAAAATTCACGTAAACCTCGCGTCCTTCAAGGCGGGAAGCCGGAATGTAAACCTCGCGCCGATAGAGCGCCGAGGGATTTTTGTCCGGAACATGCGGGGGATCGACCGGGAAAGGATAGTTGCGGTTTGTATAGTTAGGTGTATCATATCCGCGGTCAAGCATTGTCTGCCAGCTGCGCGGCACGGTCATTTTTTCAAACTCCGCCGATGTGTCAAAGCCCTCCGCGGTAAAATCATCAATAAGGCAAGGCTCGGGATAAAATCTGAAATCCCAGTCACCGCACAGCGACATGAACCGCTCGGAAGCGGCGCGCCGTTCTCCCGCCTTTGCCGCAGAAGCGTCGGAATCAAACGGGATAAAATATGCGCGCGGTGCCTCACAGCCTACATGAAGTACCTTTTGTGATTTATGAAAATCATAATCAAAGCTCATTTTTGTTTTCCTTTTTTCAATATGTGCTTATTAGAGTCTTCGGCATGTCGCATCTGCATACTGCCGACAATGCGACGACAAAAGCTCAACATTATTATTACATAAAACTTACTCAATGTCAAGTTATAAATCAAAAAGAGGCTCCAACAAAAACCAATAAAATCGCCCGCTGTCGAAATAGGGCAAAGCGACTCTTGACAAATCGCCCTTTATTGGTTACAATATCAACATACAATGAGGATGGAGCGGGAGCGATTATGAAAACCAAACGCCTGATCATAAAACCGATGGACGACGCCGCGCTGGAGGCAATGCTGCGTGCGCAGACCGACAAGGAGCTGATAAAGGCTTATGGAGATATGCTTCTGGGCAGCCGACAGCATCCGGGAGCACGGCTTTGGTACACGGCATGGAGCATCGCGCTTCCAGGCGGAAAAATAGTCGGCGACATCTGCTTCAAAGGACCGCCGAACGAACTTGGCGAGGTCGAGATCGGATACGGAATTCTGGATGAATTCCAAGGTCACGGCTACGCCACCGAAGCTGTGCGCGCCATGTGCTCATGGGGGTTTTCAATGCCCGGCTGCTATTTTATTCAGGCGCAGACCGAGGAGGGAAACCGTGCTTCAGAACGTGTGCTTGAAAAATGCGGCTTTGTACAAGCCGGAATGGGAAGCGAGGGAAATCTTTGGGAGATAAAACGCCCCGAATCCGCCACGGTACCGGCGTTTATGTGCTTCGGAATGGCGATAGGGCTTGCCGCCGGAGCGATCAGCCGCAACTTTGCCATGGGAATATGCCTGGGACTTATACTCGGAACACTTATCGGCGTGCTCATTGATATTTCCGACCGCAAAAAACGCAGGAGAGAAAAAAAGAAGAACCGCCCCGATTAAGCGGTCAAATACAATATGAGGGACTGCATACGCATTACGGCGCAGTCCCTTTTTTCGTATCATTTTACTTATGCCTCGGCAGCCTCCCTATCCGCAAAGCTCACGCCGCAGAAATTCAACTATTTTCTTTTCCTCACGTGAGATCTTTACCTGTGTAAGTCCAAGCGCCTCGGCGGTGCGCTGCTGAGTCAGATTTTTGAAATACCTCAGCGTAACTATCTGCCTCCAGAGTGGCGGCATACGCCCTATTGCCTGCCCGATAGCTATCCTGTCGCGCGCACCCTCAAGCTCCGCCATTCCGCCCCCGTCGCTTACGCGGTCGCAAAGCTCAAGGCCGGAGTCCTCGTCCCCAATGGCATCGGAGAGCGACGCAGGGGCTTGTATCGCACCGATAGCCGCCGCAGCCTCCTCGGGACTTACACCGACATGTGCCGCAAGCTCTGATATCGTAGGCTCTCTTCCCTCCGAGCTGATGATCCTTGTCCGTGCGCCAAGCAGCTCAGCGCCGAGCTTTTTTGTCGCTCTGCCCACCTTGATAAGACCGCTGTCGCGCAGATGCCGCCTTATCTCGCCGATGATCAGAGGGACGGCATAGGTTGAAAATGCAGTCCCGCGTTCAAGATCAAAGGAGCGTATGGCTTTTAGCATACCGATCGTACCTATCTGAACCAGATCGTCAAACTCACAACCGCGCCCGATAAAACGACGCGCAATGCTCTTTACAAGACCCATATTGTCCGAGATCAGACGTCCTGACGCTTCGTCGGCTGTCGCGCTGTCTCCTCGCTGAGCCGCAGCGATCAGACCTCTCGTATCGGCGGATTCAACTGTATATGTCATTCTTCACCCCAAAACAGTGCCGGTGCTCCGGACACATTTTATGTAGTTATCTTCGGGTGAATTTACGCTTAGGAGACAGCCGCTTCTGCAATGTAACCGTAGTTCCCGCTCCGGGTCGTGATTTGACGCTCACTTTGTCGCAAAAGCTCTCCATGACAGTAAAGCCCATTCCGCTGCGTTCCCCCCCCTTGTCGGTTGTGAAAAGCGGCTCGCGCGCCGCGTCAATGTCCGGTATACCCACTCCGGTGTCGCGCACCTCTATCTTTACCGAACGATCTTCGTGCAGACGGACGCGTATATCTATTTTCCCGATACGGTCGGGGTAAGCGTGCACGGTGCAGTTTGTCACCGCCTCGGAAAGCGCGCATTTTATGTCGGATATTTCAAGCGCGGTAGGGTCAAGCTGAGCGACAAACGCCCCGACTGCCGCGCGCGCCATTCCCTCGTTCACCGAATGTGACGGAAGGGTCAGCTTCATTTCATTGATAACTCCGGCGGCGGGTGGTCTGCCCGCCTTTTTTGTTCCGCTGCAAGTGTTATCCGTGGATGCTTTCTTTTTCATTTTATATCTGCTTCCTTTCAGAAATAATTATTGTGAATTATTCACCGTTTACCGTGTGGGGTGCGAATGCCGGAGGTTGACAACTCGATCTTCACACGGCGGTCAAATCCCGTCAGCCTCAGCATTCTGTCAACACAAGGCGCGGGATCGCGCACGGTCACGTCTCCGCCCAGCTCCCGCATAAGCTCGTACCTGCCCATTATAAGCCCAAGACCGGAGCTGTCCATAAACTCAACTCCGGACATATCAAGATAGAGATGCTTAGGTCTGTTCTCCCAGATCAGAGCGTCTATACCGTCGCGCAGCGGAACCGCTCCGTGATGGTCGATCTCACCTCCCACCGATACGGTCAAATTCTCCCGCTCCGCAGAAAAATCAAATCCGCAGTTATTCCGAATCATTTTTTCCTCTCCTTTTTACTTCTTTTTCAGGTGATTATCTGTTTTTTTAGCAAATATGATTGTATCACCCATAGCGCAAAAAAACTGTCGCTTTGCGTCGCCGCCCCTGATTATATTGAAAAAAGTAAAAACACCCCGCACGGAAACAGTGCGGGGTACGTAAACAAATAGATCCCCCGTACGGTTGCACACATACGGAGGATCTTATACAGTATAAAATCGGGGGTTATCTGCCAAATAGCTTGATCAATCCACTTATATCTTTTTCACAATAAACGGGTCTCTGTAGTTTGGACTCAGCATGATATTTCCTGCATTCGTCACATTGTCCATGGCGTTCACACATTCTCTTTTTACATAGGCAATTTTCATTTATCGTCATTTATTGCCTACACATATTACATTTTTTGATTTAGGCAAACCGGATTTTATTTTTTATCAACCACTTCGTTGTCGGGATTCTGATATGCGCGTTTCTCTACATATACCATCATACGGTTATACAGCACCACATAGAAAAGTATAGCCAGCATACCGCCGATTGCGCCCAAAAGCGCATAAGAGTCGCTGCCTCGTAATTTTAGCGCTGTCCATATTATTAGACCTATCCACGCCACGACACATAGAACGATAATTGCAATATGTTCATGCAGCCATTTTTTCTTAAAGAAAGCTATCTTTTCTTTCAGCGTAAAGGTGCTATTATTCAGTGCCGTAACAAGATTATTGTCGGCGGCTTCTTTGAAGTCCTCCATTGCAAGTCGTTCGCCGCTTATAAGCTCGTTGATACTTACACCGAATTCTTTTGACAGCAACGACAGCATTTCAACATCGGGCATATAGTTACCGTTCTCCCAACGAGAAATAGTTTTGTTTGTCACGCCGACCTTTTCTCCGAGCTGCTCCTGCGTCAAACCTTTCTCTTTCCGCAAGGCTGCTATAAATTTTCCTATCTTCATTTGATCCATTTTTATATACCTCCGAAGAAAAGTATAGCACGGTTTTCGTAAAAATTCTTCCCCACAAACAGCGAATGTGTTATCCACAAGCAGCGAAATACATTTTCCGTGTATAGCGGCACATCGACATAATCATATTTAAGTGCCTGCACAAATCCCGATTTATAAAAGTACACTGCTTTGAAATTTATCGATCAGCATCTGCGGAATATTCAGACCGTCAAGAAGGAAAGCACCTGCATTTTCATATGGTTCATCCATTGCCGAAAAAGACGCGCCCAGATATCCTTCTTTTGCGAGAAAAAAGTCACGTACCGTTTCCGCTTCCTTATCGGTTCTGCCTGCCGCGAGCATCATCTGATAATATCTTTCGAATTTTGGTCCGTTTACGCGGTTTGTCAGCAGATAATCTTCCATGATAGTGCTGAGATCCCTGCGGCGGCGTTATCAAAGATCGGGATCGGCAGATGCTCCACGGAAGCCATGACTTTGTCCGGCATTTCGTTTCGCTCAATATCAGTCCGCAGATCAATGATCTTTGAAAGACGGTATTTTTCCCGCAGAACATTTCTGTCTGCTTCCGTTGAATCTGACAGATGCGCGGAATGGATCAATAGTCCCGAAGAAATGACACGCCCCTGCGCCATGCGCAATCCGCCCATATCCCTGGCATTGAATATTTTTTCAAAAGAAATTGATCTGTCATTCATTTTGATTTTCTAAAATAAACATCCGATAAGCTATGTTGTTCCCACGCAGTTATGACACATCGGAGTTCTTTACCTGTTCTGATCAAGACAAAATATTTTAACGGATCTTATCGCGCTTCCTCCGGGGTATTCAAAGACCTCGCCGAGCGCGAAAAAGCTCCCGTCAGCACTGCACACACGCAGTCGCTCACCGTCCGTGAATGAGGTGCCCAGCTTCTTCTGATATATTTCGCCCCCGGATCGGAAAAGCCTTTCAAAAAACCCGGGCAGAACAACACGCCGAAGCCCGGTGAAAAGACTTTCCACCGGCAAAAGCCGTGCTTCCCTTTCCTTTGGCGTCATATTCTCAAGCTCCTCCGGCGTGTTAGCATCGGCAAGAGTGAAATTTCCTACCGACGTCCTTCGCAGCTCTGCCATGACGCCGCCGCAGCCGAGCGCAGCTCCTATGTCGGCGCAAAGCGTTCGGATATATGTTCCCGACGAACAGGATACGTCAAGCATATATCTGCCATCGAGTGCATCAAGCGGCTCACAGATGATAGAATGTATCGTCACCGGACGGGCTTGCCGCTCGACTGTCTGACCCTTGCGTGCAAGGTCGCACAGCTTCTGACCGCAGACCTTGAGCGCGCTGTACATAGGCGGCGTCTGCATTATTTCCCCGCAAAAACCTGCCGCGGCGGATATGACCGCGTCTGCTCCGGGCAGGCATTCCGAATGCGAAAGCACCCTGCCCTCTATATCCTCGGTGTCGGTGGTGATTCCGAGCTTCATAACCGCGCGGTAAGATTTGTCGTGTACCGCAAGATATTCCGACGCTTTTGCGGCTCTGCCTACCAGCACCACAAGCACCCCGGTCGCCAGCGGGTCAAGCGTACCGGTGTGACCGACCCGCCGCGTACCGTAAAGCCTACGTACCTTACCGACCACATCAAATGAGGTAAAACCCTGAGGCTTATCCACCACAAGGACCCCGCAAGGCTCCTGGGACATATCCATGCGCTTCCCGTCAGCCATGCGCTTCTGTCTCCGTATCCTCCGCCGAGGCGGGGCTTTTATTGAAAACGACATGAGCCGAGTAGATGGGCATACCCTGCGAGGTGAAATTGCGTTCGTACTCGGTCATTATATTTCCATTTGCAAGCTCCGAGGCGTGAAGATCGCGCGTCATGGCGGTTACTTCAAGTCCTGCCGCCTCAAACTGTTCAAGCGACCAGTCGAACAGCCCCTCGTTATCCGTTTTGAAATGCAGCTCCCCGCGCGGTATCAGCAGACGGCGGTAAAGCTCAAGAAATCCAGGCGCTGTAAGCCGACGCTTGGCATATCCTTTTTTAGGCCACGGATCGCTGAAATTCAGATAAATTCTTGAAAATGTATTTTCGGGGAACATGCCTTCAAGATCCTGCGCGTTGCCTATGATAAATCGCAGATTATCCGGACGTGCGTCCGCGCTTGCCGCCGCCTTCTCAAGAGCCGTTACCGCCACATCGGCTAACAGTTCAACGGCAATGATTCCGGAAGCGGGATGTGCCGCCGACAGACCGACCGCAAAATCCCCTTTGCCGCATCCTATTTCAAGCTCAAGCGTCATTGACGTGCCGAATATCTCACGGCTTACCTCTGCCGACCCGCTAAGCTCCGAATATTCCGATCCTCCCGGCTCAAAGCGCAGCAACAATGCCGAGCACGCTTCAATTCTTTCACCGGAATGTTTCTTTTTTCTCATTCTCATCTTGAAATCCGTCTCCGAATCTGTTATAATATAATACAAGTATGCTCTGGACGTCAAAATCGACTTTTTAATCAGAGATCAATACAGTATACCACATTTTCCGTTGCAATGCAAATACTTAGCTTCAAAATCCGAAAAAAATCCAAATACTCCCCACACGACCGGATACAAATCCGGCTTACAATATCCCAAAGAAAGGTACTTCAATGAACAAACAACTGTTCCTTGACGAGCTGGGCGCGCATCTTGCCTCACTTGGAGCCGACGAAAAAACCGTCGCCTCCCAGAAAGCTAAGATGGACGCGTATCTGCGCTCAAAGAATATGGAAGACATTGACGTTGATCCAGGCAAGATGGCAGAGGGAATAATGGAAAAGCTGCGCGCCGAATCCGCCGGCTCAGAGCCGGAAAGCTCCGCCGCAGACATACATATTTCCGCTACGTCATCCGCCGCGGAAAAAGAAAAGGCAAGACCCGCTCCCGCAATTATGGATAAGCTTCGCTCTGACAAGCAACGCCCTTCCGCAAGCGGTGAAGAAAATAACGGAGGTAAGAAAACCGCGTCAGACGTTTCCCCTTCCAATGACCCGCTTTCGGCACTTGACGCAAAGCCGCGCCGCAGCAGCCCTGCGGAAAATTCCCATGCTCCCGAACAGGAAAAGCAGGAAGCTGCGCAAAGAGCCGAAAAGAATGCACCGAAAAAACATTCGGAGCCGGTTGCTATCAGCACCAAAGCGCCGCTCAAGCCTGTTCCGGCAAATCACGATCAAGCAGACGACGAATTTGAGAGCGACGGCGAGGTGAAAAGCAGCGCCATCTCAAAGAACCGCACTCTTTACACTGTTCTGTTCTGCCTGGCAATACCGCTTGCCGCAATATTGGCAGTCGTTGTTGCCGCAGCGTTTCTGGGGCTTGTGTTTATACTTGCCGCAATTGCAATTCTGTTCGTGCTGGCTCTTATCGTTATTGTTGCCGCGGGCTGCTCGGTAGCTCTTATAGGGATCATCTACGGGGCATACAAGATAGTCACTGGCCTTGTACCTGTCGGAATGTACGAGATCGGTCTTGGAATCACAATCGGCGGCATTGTAATGTTTGTCGGAATAATCATGTATAACATCGCCATCAGACTTGTCCCCTACCTCATGAAAAAGCTGGCTCAGCTTGTCGGCTTTGCCTTCAAAAGTACCCGTGATGGCTTTATCGCCATGAAAGGAGCGCTGGAAAAGCTATGAAGCCTACCTCGGTCATCTTTATTATCGTTTCAGTAATTCTTGCCTGCACCGGACTGCTTCTGTGCATGAGCGCCGAAAACCTTGCAGTCGAGCAAGGAGTTGCACTGTTCAATCAGCAGGGCGACAGCGAAAACAACTATACCGAATCCTTTGACATTGACGAGGAATACCTCAAAAAAATAGTTGTCTCCCTCAACGACGTCAGTGTAAACGTATACGGTGGAGCTGAAAAAAGCCATATTGACCTCATCAACTTCAATAACGGCAGCTATGACCTGACATCGAGCAAGTCACAGCTCAATCTGTCGGATATATCCGGAATTTCAGGGCTTATCAATCTTGATACCTTCAAGATCAATTTTGACGGCTTCCGCAACTACCTGAACTACTGGAAGTACAGGAACAAGGACAGAACGGTAAACCTTTACCTTTCGGATGCCGCGGCGGTCATTTCCGTCGAAATTCAGACACAGACCGGAGATATTTTGCTTTCCGACCTTGCAATCGACTGCGACTATGAGCTTACGGCAAACGAAGGCTCCGTCACGGTAAACAACGTATCCACCATCTCCACTATAACGGTCGATTCCTCAAAGGAAACGGTAGCCAAGCTGAATGGCGTATCAGCCCGCGAGCTGATATTTACCGCCGCGTCTGACGGATATGTTGAAATTGAGGAGAGCAGCTTCACGCACAAGATCGACGTTTCTATCAAAAACGGAGATTTCAAATACGTGCGCACGGAGCCGGATTTTTCAGGCTTCAATGTTTCTCTCAGCGCCTCGGGAATAATTGATGTGTACGGCAAAAGCTACAGCGGCAGCTTTTCGGAGCAGAACGTAGAAATTTCTCTCCGTCCGATCACTCCCACGGAAGAAACCGGAGCAGTAGATGCTGAAACCACCGCCGGCTCCACCCCCGAAACCGAAGCTCCCACCGGGCCGGAGGAAGCAAATTCAATTACCGTGACAGTCAAAAACGGGAACATCACAATAACCGGCAAAAACTGAAGCATGATTGATGCTGTCATATTCACGGCAATGTCTGAAATGGTAATGGTTTCGATTTGACAACGTGATTGAACAACCAAGAACAAATAACCAATGGGCTGTTTTGAATGCAATTTTGTATGCACTCAAAGCAGCCCGTTCTTTAATATGCCACAGGTCGTGAAGCGTATTAAAAATGCGAAGTAATATTTCACTCGTTCCGCAAGGAAAGAATTTCATTGAAAAAGACGATTGCGGATGCAATCGTCTTTTTCTGGTGCCGGTGGCGGGGGTCGAACCCGCATGCCATTGCTGGCAAAGGATTTTGAGTCCTCCTCGTCTGCCAATTCCAACACACCGGCATAATTTGAGCACCCAACATTCTGAGCAGATTTTATTATATCACACAGTTGCAAAAAAATCAAGACTTATCGCGGATTTTTCACGGTCTTTCGCTTTTTAGTTTGAATCGCAGTAAAGCCCCGATATCGCCCCGCACCGTATCGATCATTGAAAAAGCGAGGGACAGCGGAGGTTTTACAACCTTCCGCTGTCCCCGGGTAAATATTTCTTATTCGGCTGTGCCTGCTTCATGCGCGGAGCTATTTTCCGCCGGCTTTCCAAGATACTCGGGAAGTCTCATACCCGCCATGTCAAACAGCTCGGTAAGGGGAGGAACGGATTTGTACAGTCCTGAAATAAATCCAGCAGTACTGCTCTTCCCGTCAGCGCCTCCCTGACCGTTGTCCCACACTGTGACCTTGTCGATCTTGAGGTTCTTGATCGCATCGACCTGAATGCGGGTCAAATCCTCAAGCTTATCGGTAACCATAAGCCTTATAGCGGCATTGGCGTCTCCGCCCGCGGAGGCAACCACCTGTGCAAGACCTTCAGCCTGCTTGACAAGAATTTCTCTTGCCCCGGCAGCCTCTGCCTGCATCTTCATCAGTATAGCGTCGGCTTCACCGCGCGCTTTGCGGCGCATCTGCTCAGCCTCAGCCTCGGCTTTAAGCTCGGCTTCCTTTTTGGCAATTTCAGCCTTTACGATTATATCAGCCTCAAGTCTTGCCTTTTCAAGCGTTGCACGGGCATTTTCCGCGTCACGCTGTGCGGCGTAGGATTCCTCGAGAGCCCTTGCAGCCTGAATATTTTCGGCGGCAACTGCGCGCTTGTTGGCTTCCGCCTCGCGTTCGCGCCGGGTGGCGTCCGACTCTGCGATCTTCGCCTTTGCCTCATTTTCACCGGCTATTGCCTCGGAGTTTGCGCGGGAAACATTGATCCTCTGGTCTTTTTCCGCCGCCGACGCACCGATAGCACCGTTTCTGTCTGCCTCAGCTACCGAGATCTTGGCATCGTTTATCGCCTTTGCGGCAGCTTCCTTACCGAGAGCGGCAATATATCCGCTTTCGTCGTCAATATCGGTAACGTTGACGTTGATAAGCCTCAGACCTATCTTCTTCAGCTCGGTTTCAACGTTTCCGGATACAGCGTCGAGGAATTTATCGCGGTCGGTATTGATCTCCTCAATATCCATCGTGGCTATGACCAGACGAAGCTGACCGAAAATAATATCCTTGGCAAGCTCCTGGATCTCTGCCAGCTTCAGACCAAGAAGTCTCTCGGCTGCATTCTGCATGACGCCCACCTCGGTGGAAATACCGACGGTAAAGCGCGAGGGAACGTCAACACGGATGTTCTGATGAGACAGCGCGTTGGTCAGGTCGACCGGAATTGAAAGCGGCGTCAGATCAAGGTAATCGTACGACTGAACGATAGGAATGATGAATGCTGCTCCGCCGTGAATGCATTTGGCTGAACGCTGCGTGCCGTCGCGGTTTGTACCTACCTTACCGTATATAACCATGATTTTATCGGAGGGACACTTTTTGTACCTCGACGCAAACACGACTACAAGGGCAAAGATCACTACCGCCACAGCAATAATAATGAGTGGCAGTGTGGCGGAAAGTCCGCCGGCAAGCATCGGAATGAAATGGGTCATGGTGTTGTTTCCTTTCTTTATTTGATTTTTCTTGGGTTATTGATTAAAATTGTTTTGCACGGAGTTTTTTTCTTCCGCCCGTGAAATACGGACGTTTATCTCGTCAAGATACATATCCGCGTCTGCGTCCGCCAGCACCGGCAGATCTGCCACACGTGTGCCGTCACACAATGTGAGCACAATGTGCCTGTATTGAGTCCTTCCCTCATATACAGCACGGCTCGTTTCGGTGCTTGAATAGCATACAGGAGCAAGCTTTGTATACGCGCACTCTTTGAAATAGTCCACGGTCTTACCGTCCGTCAGGCTGACGCGCCTCTCGCCGATACATATAGCATCCGGCTTGAGCATCAATCCGGACAGTGAGTACACAGACGAGCGCTCCCTGCCGTCGCCGCCCTTTTTGAACAGTGCATCGGGATCATCAAAATAATAGGTGTCAAAGAAAACCGGCTCGGTATGATGATCTTCTGCGGTCTTACCGTAGCGCTGGTCGTTTTTGTATCTTCTTGCGTCGGTATTTATGAATTTATGCGCAAAATCATTGCGGAAGGACTCATCAAGCCCCGCGGCGCATTCATCAAGCTCGGAATCCTTTATCCTTGTAGCTGAAATACAAGTCGCAAGTATCACCCCGGCGGCAAGCAACGGAAAGCCTATCATCCTCATAAGTCCGCGTGGCAGACCGTTGGTGCTTGCAAGAAAAACGACCATAATGAAGCCCACGGCAATAAGCGCCGCGGATATGACTATCGGATATGTTTTGTTTACCTGACTGAAATATTTTTTATTCCGCTCGTAATTCATAAAGAGCATTCGCCTCCGATTTGTTCCGGAAAACAGGTACTTTTATTTTTTATTTTCAGCGTCCGGCGCCAGCGGCTCAACCACAAGCACTCCGCTTTCGCTGACCGCCACAACCCTTACATAGTTGCCGGTCTTAAGCTCCCGGTCGGAAGTGGTGATCGCCGCATACTCACAGAATTTATCCTGGAGCGTGATCGTTACCTTTCCGGAGCCCGAGCCGCCCGCAGGAACTGGAATGTAGACCTGAGCCACCTTTCCGATGGCGTTGGATATGTCGATATTTCCGGAGGACTGCAAACCGTAGATGGCTTTCATAAGGAACGCAATTCCAACAAGCGTTGCTACTCCGGCAGCAACCGAAATTAGTATCGCCGCCCAGTCAGGAAGTGAGGTCTCCAGAAGTGCGACACCGAGCCATCCGGTGATGCAAAGCATCGAAAGAATGCCCCGAACCGTAAAGAGGGACAATCCGTCGTCCGCCGACAGAGAATCAGAAGCATCGGTATCGGGTATTCCATCTCCGTCGGTATCAATATCATCCGGAGTATTGTCCGAACCGATCCCTATCAGCTGAAGCACGGTCTGAAGTACAAGTATCACAGTCGAAGGAATGGCGATAAGCGCAAATATCTGCTGAGTCAGCTCAAGTCCGTTCCACCAGTTTATCATGGATATCTTCCTTTCTCAATAATGTTGTTATGAATAGTGCCAAAGCGGATCACGCCTGCATGAGACGGTCCACCATTGCATCCGAGCTGCTTTTTATGACCGAGGCATAATATGCGATAACAATGATCTCAAGCGCGGTGTTCAGCCTGCGTTTGGCTCCGCTGATCTTCTCCTCATAGTCGGAGGTGACTCTCTCTATGCACTCGCGAAGTGATCCCTCATTTGTTTCTCCGTCCGAGTTCATCAGCTCGTCAAGAATACGGCAGATATAATCGTAAAGCTGAGAATCGCGGATTATATCGTCCGAACGGTCATAAACACGCCCGTTGATATAGGATATGAGAAAAGCAATCTTATCGAGCTGCATACACGAACGCAGCATATTGATTATAAGTATATGCGCCAGCTGGTCGATATTATACTTTTTGAGCTTTGCGTTTTCCACCCATCCGCGCTTGGTCCAGTTCTGCAATGTCGAACCGTCAATTCCCGATATCTCCCTTATCTGCGACAGCATGATTCCGTCCTGAATATAGAAGATCTTTTTCAAAAACTCCATTCCCGTGACATTACCCATCGCATCACGCCTAAGCAGTGTACCCGGGATGAGCACGTCGTTTATCTGAAGCTTCATACAGTTCTCCTTTCCCTTTGTGTGTTACAGTGACTTTATTATATCAAGCAGTCGCGTGATTGTCAATAGGAAGATGCATATTTTGATAAATTTTTTTTACGCAACATTTCACAGTCCGAACAACGGCAAAAGCTCTGAAAGCGATGTTACTTCCGCATCAGGGTGCGTCGACGGGTCATCCGGAGACAAGCAAATAAACTGCC
>ERZ779869.2880-NODE-2880-length-13740-cov-5.559591_pt1 | contig 13740 bp, 8 predicted proteins | sample MGYA00511557_ERZ779869 | MGnify/ENA primary metagenome ERZ779869 (study PRJEB29588, sample SAMEA2154620) | human gut metagenome | biome: human gut; feature: human-associated habitat; material: faeces | place: Denmark | collected 2008/2010 ...
GGATGCGACGCTCGCACTCGCCACGCCGGGACTCACCCAGCCGCGGACCAACGACTGTTTCACGCTGCGCACCGATGTGGTGCTCGGGAAGGCGGTTTCGCTGTTTCCGGAGCGGATGGACTTCCTCTGGGCGGCGACTGGAAGGCTCCGGGGAACTCCGCCCGCGGGGGAGACGGCGTCGCGTTTTCTGCCGTGGGCCGGGTTTGCCGCCATGCGTTCCGACTGGGGACCGGAGGCCTCTTTCCTCTGCTTCGACGTGGGACCCCGCGGTATGGGGCACCAGCACCAGGACAAGCTCAACATCAACCTTTACAAAGGCGCGGAGGAGCTGATCTTCGACGATGGCGGCGGCCAGTACGAAGAGTCCGAATTCCGGAGGTACGGCATCTCCGCCGCGGACCACAACACGATTCTGGTCGACGGTTTTCCGCAGAACCGCCGTGGACCGAACCGCTCCGAGCAGCCGGTCGACGCCAACTGGATTTCCACACCGGCATTCGATTATGCCCGTGGAATCTACGATGCTGAGTTCGGGCAGGAGCGGCCGGCGTCGCACACTCGGGAGGTCCGCTTCTGCAAACCGGCGTTTTTCTGTGTCGTCGACACCCTGACTTCTCTGGACGGAAAGGCGCACGATTACGAACTTCTCTTCCACCTCGACACGTTGAAAGTAGTTCCGGTTCCGAATTTTCCGGGTGCGTTGAAGTCGGAGTTCGGGCGGAGATACGACGTCTTGATTTTACCGCTCTTCCCGGAAGAACTGACCATTTCGACCCGCTCCGGGCAGACCGAACCGCGTCTGGCCGGCTGGTATGTCGGACGCAACGAGGCGCGGCTCCATCCGGCGACGACGGTTGTGATGAAGGCGGCTGGAAAACGGGAGTTCCGGTTTGCCACGCTGCTGTTTCCGATGCGGCGTTCCGATCCGCTGCCGCAGGTGGAACGCCTTTCCGGAAACCGTTTTCGTATCCTATTCGGCGGTAGGGATTTCGAGTTGAATCCTGCACAGTGTGCGAAACCATGAAAGTTCTGGATTTCCGGTGAAACGGCTTCCGGTTTCATGTTTCCAAATGGAATTTCCCGGGGAGACGGCTGACGGAGCGGAGATCTACTGTTTCCGATAGTTTCGTGGCGATTTCCCGAACTTTTTCTGGAATTCCCGGCAGAAGTTGCGTTCCAGCAGATAGCCGCAGGTCTGGGCGATCTCTCCGATCGGCATGGCGGAACCACGGAGCAGGGCGGCCGCCTTCTGCATTCTAAGTTCCCGGAGGAATTGCATCGGCGTGGTGTGGTAGTGTTTCCGGAAGAGCCGGATCAACTGCGCTTCCGTCAGTTTGAGCTCCATTGCGACCTCCCGGAGCGTAATCGGCCCGGAGAGGTTGAATTCGAAGATCCGGGCCGCGTCGGCCAGTTGCGGTGGAGGCTGTTCGATGGTCTGCTGACTGATGTCCGTGAAGAGCTGCAGCGTGAGCCCGGCCAGTTCCGGTACCGATTCCCGGTTCCGGATCAGCTGGAACATCTTCTCCAGCAGATCGTAAATGCGTTGCGGAGTGGTGAGCCGGATCAGGTTGCGTTCCCCCTGCAGTCCGAGCGTCGCCAGCAGGGGGGAAACCAGCTGCCCGCAGAAGCCCGCCGACATTTTCCAGCACGGCGTTGCATTTCCGGCGCGGAGGGTGTTGGGTTCACCCGCCGGCAGAATGTAGAGTTCCCCGGGATGGACAGTGATTTTCCGGTCGCCGTGTTCCACCAGGAGCTCCCCCGTCAGCGGCAGTTCAAACGCGGTGTTCGTCGGCCGATGGTGCGCATAGAACATGGTTTCATGGAAATAGCCTTTGCTTACGAACTCCGGCCAGATCGGCAGAGCGTGTTTTCGTCCGTAATCCCAGCTTTCCGTCGATTGCCGCAGTTTGTCGATCCATTCGGCCCGCGCGAAGGAGTAGTGTTCGATCCTTTTCCGTCTTTTCATTTTTCTCCGGAAACGTTGGAGTCGATTTGTTTCTTATATATTTTAATTTATGCGATCTTTTTGTAAATTCAAGAGAGATTATCACTCAAAATATCGTTGACAAAATCGCTGTGTTTTGGTATAATTTTTACAGGAAGAAACGGGAGTTTCAAATTCTGGTGTCTCAGGCTGAACTTTGTTGTGACAACCTGCAACATAATCAATCCGGGGAGGTTGAGTGATGAAACGGAAAGAGATGGAACATTTCACGTTGATCGAGCTTCTGGTGGTGATCGCGATCATCGCGATTCTGGCGGCGATGCTGCTACCGGCATTGAACCAGGCGCGGGCCAAAGCCAGGGACATTCAATGCACCAGCAATCTCAAACAGCTCGGGACCTACATGACGATGTACATCGATCAGGAAGACGGGTGCATTCCGGCCGGAAACTGCAACATCAAATATTCCAGTTATGCCGGCAAGTGGCAGGATATGCTTATGCAGCTTTACATGCCCTCCATCCAGCAGGAGGACAACTGTTATCAGGAGCCCCGCTATGGAACCAATGCCGTTCCCCGCGGGGTCTTCTTCTGTCCGAGTTCGACTGCGTATGACGTGACAAAGTCGAGCCGCCACTATGGAATTAACGGTGACAACTCCGGTCTGATCGAAGGGCGCGGCTTCGCGTCGGCGCGGGACGGCAGCCAGGACATGAACATTTCGAAGATCAAGTCCCCGAGCCGCCGGGCGGCGCTTTTCGATCTCGACCGCTGGGGCTCCTATCCGGATGCGCAGGCCAAGACCTACGCCCAGCTGGTGCAGGTGAACAGTTCCGGCACCGGCGCCTGGCGGCACCAGGGGGGCAACGGCTTGAACGTCTGCTTCGCAGATGGACACGCCGAATCCCGGCACAAACGGTCGATTCCGGCCGATTACACCGCCGGGGACGAGGAAGGATATTTCTGGGCCACCGCGGAAAACAACTGATCCGCCGTTTCAATTCCGATGGCGAAATCCCGGATTCTCACTGAAATCCGGGGGCGCGCCGATCGGTTCCGCACGATTTGTGGAGTGGAATTGTCCGGGCTTTTCGTATTACTTCAGATGCTTCCCGTTCTGGTCGAAATAGGTCAATCCGGCCGGCCGGCCCTGGGCATCGTAATTGACTTTCCATCCGGCATATCCGGAAAAGTGGAGACAGGGTTTCCCGTCGAGTCCGAAAAATTCCCGGCCGGTGGATCGTCCCGCCGCGTCGTAGGAGTCCCGATAACCGGCGACTCCCTCCCGGATCAGGATCGGTGATTTTCCGTCGATTCCGAAAAAGGAGGTTCGAACCGGACGGTTCTTTTCGTCATATTCGACTTCCCAGCCGGCGGCGCCGTTGAGCGCAAAACATGGTTTCCCGTCGACGCCGAAAAAGTTTTTGCGGACGAGCCGTCCTTTTTCATCGTAGGAATTCCGGAATTCCGCGACTCCGTCCGCGCCGATCATCAGAGATTTTCCGTCCTTGTCCAGATAGGCGTTTCGCGTCTGGAATCCGCGTTGATCGTAGTCCGCCTCCCAGCCGGCGACGCCGTTGGTCGCGTAGCAGGGTTGGCCGTCGACGCCGAAGAAGCGGCATCGGACAAGGTAGCCGCGGGAGTCGAAGGTGTTCTGAATTACCGCAATACCTTCCCGGCTCATCATCAATGATTTCCCGTCGGGGGCGAGATTGGCTACCCGCACCTGCTGTCCGCGCTCATTGTAGTCGACCTTCCAGCCGGCGACGCCGTTGCGGTCGAGACAGGGCTTGCCGTCTGCGTCGGTAAACATTCTCTGGACAATGCGTCCTCCGGCATCGATTTTTTCGCGGAATCCGGCCACTCCGGTCTGCATCCTCTGGTCGGGGGTGAGCGTGACGTGCCGCTCGTGAACTTCCATGTTTCCGGGGGCGTCGGGGGATTCCTCTCCGGAACACGGCATTCCGGGATAAACGAGTGCCGCAAGAAAAAGCGCCGCAAGCACCGGGCCGCCAACGCGCCCGGACGGAAACGATTGAAAACGTGAGAACATATTCCGCTCCTCTGCAAACAGTTTCGGTTTGCTTCCCGAATCGTTTTCATACTGTAGCACTTCGCGTCATTTTTGCAAAAGGAACGCCGCTTCGACAGGTGAAAATCATATTGTGCGCGGGGGAATTGGCGGAGCATCTGAAAACTTGCCGCGCTCATTTCAAAAGCTTGTTGTCTCTTTCCCTCCAGCGGAACAGCTTTTTCTCGGATGGTTGTGCAAAGGCGCTCTTGCAAACTGCATACGAAGGAAATGGAGGCGTCCCGCTCTCCATTATGTTACAAGTTTCAGAGGTGCCGGGCCGCGGCGAAACAGAGTGACCAGTCCTGATCGTTCGACCAGTCGTCATACCGTTTCCCATAGACCGTTCCGAGCGGGAAGAAGCGCTTTTTTTCTCCGTGTTTGGAATCGAAAATCCGAACCCGGTACGGCATCAGAAAACCGGCCGAAGCAAACCCGTCCGGAGCAAAAACGCAGAGTGCGTTGCGCAGGACGGCCCGTCCGAACGCCGTCATCGCCGGATCGCCCAGGGCTTCGCCGCAGAGCATGAACATTTCTCCGGTGCAGGAGGAAAGCCACTGCGGCATGGTGTCGCCATAGGTTTTCATCTTTCCGAACCAGTAGAGATCCCAGTAGCGCACCCCCTGTCCGAAACAGTGGAAGTCCGGCTGTTCCCCGCCAAATGCGGCAACACTTCGGAGAAACGCGGGGACAATGTCCAGATATCGGCGGTCGCCTGAAAGCTGAAACGCCTGACAGAGACTGATGGCTTTCAACGCAAACTGCGCTTGCGTATAGGAAACCTCTTCCGAATACATGGAAGTTCCTTGTTCAAGAACGACATCCGCATGGTGGAGCGCGGCTTTTCGCAGCGCGTCGGCACTTTCCCGGAACCCGTTCCGTTCCAGAGCCCGAACCAGCCGGACGTCTTCAATACAGGGAGAATCCTGAGCCGTGCTCTCCACAATCCGGTAATAGGAGAGCATGATTCCGGCAGCCGTCTGCAACGCGTCGGGTTCCCGCATCGCCGCCGCATACTCCCGGTAGAAAAACGCCATCCACGGATAGTCGTAGGCGCGGATTCGCGACGGACGGCACGGCCCGTCGAAAACCGTCATGGTGGAGCGTTCCAGCAGTTCCCGTTCCAGGTAGGTCCGGTAAGCATTGAGGGCACGTTCCAGAGCGGAGGTCGGCCTGCGCTGCTGCTCCAGGGCGAGAATGCAACCCATGGCAAGACGCTCCCGGGCGGAATTGGAGTCAGGAAACGCATTGTCGCAGAACATGCGCCCGGTGGCGCGGTCGTAAATCAGACAGGCGCCGTCCAGATGGCTGCCCGCACGGTGATACTGCTGTTTTTCCGCGATGAATGCCGCCCGCCGCCGCAGAATGGTTTCGGTGTCCTCCTGCACGTTCACGCGGATCCAGGTGGAACAATCTCCCGCGGTAAAGCGGATTGTCCGTTCGCCGGGAGTGGTGAAGACGCATTCCCAGTCCGCGGCGTTGCCGTTTTTCCGGTAGCGGACCAGTCCGTCCCCGGAACCGATGTGCAGCGTTTCCCAGGAATACGCGGTTTTCAAGATGCCGCGCAGGGGTTCTCCAGGAAGGACGGTCAACTCCTCCGACCGCACAAAGATGCGCTGCCCGCGATGCGCCAGAAGATCCCGATCCGGGCGAGTCGTTCCGAACGACCAGAGGAAACGGAACTTCAGAGTTTCTCCGGGCAGAAGAATCCGCTCCTCCGGGTGGAGCAGAAATTCACCGCGGTAATGGGAACCGTTCCCGGTCCGTGACGCGTCATAGTCAATGGAGTAGTCGGCCAGAGAGCCTTCCGCGAGAATGCCCGTCAGTCCCGGCTCGTCACCGGAAGGCTTTTCCGAATGAATCCAGGAATTGTCGCCGCCGCACCAGATATGTGAGACGCAAACGTCCCGCAGCAGATCCGGGCGCGGAGCAAGATGACAGTTGAACGGGTAGTGAAACGCAAAATTCCCGCGCGTCAGAAAGAGCTCCAGGCTTCCTTCATTGACGATCCGGTAAATTTCCTCATAAAATTCTCCTGCCACGCGTTTTTCCACGGTCATCGCCAGATTCCGCGCAGCATCTTCCGCGGTTGCGACAACGGTATCCTTTTCCCATTGAATCTCGAGCGTCCGAAAGCCGTCCACGCGTCCCCATCCGGATTCGGGAGCCACCCAGTTCGTCCGGAGAGGATCTCCCGTCCTGCGAACGGAGACGGTTTCTCCGGAGCTGGAGCTGATTTCAATGGAAATCTGTTCTGAACTCAAAAGAAAATTTTTCATGGGGCACTCCGCCGTTTGGATGGGATACTATATCCCGTCTTCCGGAGAATACAAATGAAGACGCCCCCCTCCGGCACTTGAAGTCAGTGCAAAACAGGAACGGCCGGTTCCGGTTCAAATCGCAGAGCTTCCTCTCGTTCCGGAGAAAAAGGGTGGTCCGGTCGGATCAAAGCAGGACGCGTCTCGTTCCCGGCCTTCTCTTGCGCAGCACTTCCCGAGACCTGTTGCCCTTGTTTGCGGTTGCGGCCGGGACACCGGCCAATCAGGAAACCAACCCCTTTGCAAAATGAGCGCGAATTGCCGAAGTCTTGTCTTCTTTCACGTTGTCCGCCCATGCGGGAGATCTGTTTCATGATGAGTCACGTCGCCTGAATCCGGAGTCCCCGGCGCAGCGACATGCTGTCGCGGACAGACCGGTCCCACTTGTTTGATCCCCCCGGTGTGCGTCATGACCGGTTTCTATCTGCCGAGGTTCTTCACCGAAAATGCGGAATCTTGCGCGGCAATTTCCGGCAGCCATTTTTGCAGATAGGTCTGCAGCGGAAGCGGAGATTCCCCTGATACGTAGTGATTCACACCGGAATATCGTGTTTTGTCGCACGTCCACTTGAACAACAGAAGCGATGCGCCGGAAGGAACACGGATTTTGCCTGCAACGGTGTTGTCATTCGGTTTTGCGTCAAATACAAAATCGTAAGTCTCTTCCGTTTCATACACCTTGACTTCGAGTTTTCCGGAAATCTGTTGCCGCGTTTCATTTGCCGCGATCAGACTGACTTCGCCGTTTTCCGGTTCACTGCAGAGAACCGCGAATTCTCTGGAGCAGCGCTGCAGAAAATAAAATACCAGTTTGCGGTTCATGTCACTATCGACGTAGGCGTCGGAGATAACCTGCGGCCAGCTGTCGGCGAGGTTCCACAAAAGGATTCCCGTCTTGTGCCATTTCCCGAGGCGGTAAAGCTCCATCAGAAATTTATCCGATTCAGCCTGAAGGATCTGTGAAGCTTTTACATACGTTTCCAGCTCGGTTGGAACTTCCCCGAAAAAGCGTTCGAGCTGTTCATCCGCCTGACGCACTCTGTCCATAGTGCCGTTCCGGTACGTCATTGATTCCGTGCCGTGATAGTTCCATTCCGGGTTGTTTCTCATCGGCCAAAGTTTGTCGGGCGAAAGATATTTTTTCAGCAGAGAGACGTTGCTGACGCCGGGGAATCCGATTTCGGATGCAAAGCAGCTGCGGTTCTTCCTGTAATAGAAATCCGATTTGCAGTAGTCGCGCGGTCCCCAGATGTGGGCCTCGGGACAGCTGAAGTGGCGTTCAAAAATGTTGTCTGCCGCCATCACCAACGGTATACATTCCGCGGTATAGTACGGACTGCTCGGCAGATACGGACGATAAGGATCCAGTCCCGACAGAATTCCCGGCAGAATCCTGCGGCTGACCCGGTCATCGTCCGGACTGCTCCCCTTGCGGTACCAGCCGAATGCGCGCATCTGATCCGCCTCGTTGTTGCCGCACCAGATTGCGATGGAGGGATGATTGCGCAGTTCCTTTACGGCCCATTTCACCTCTTCTCCAATCAGATCGGCGAATTCGTCGTTTTGCGGATACGGCAGTGCCGACATGCCCAGATCGTGCCAGATCATGATGCCGTTTTCGTCGCAGAAATCATAGAATTCGGGGGGCTCGTAAACTCCACCGCCGTGCATTCGGATCATATTGCAGTGCAATGTTTTAAATAATTTTACCTTCTCCGTGACCGTCGACTTGTCGAGACTGTGGAAAATATTTCCCCAGATCCAGTTGCATCCGCGTATGAAAATCCGTTCCCCGTTGACCCGGAACATGAATTTTCCCGGTTTGTCCGGCAGATTTGTATTGGTCCGTTCCAGCTCAATTGTGCGAATGCCGTGTTTGACGCTCTTTTTTGCAACCGGGATACCATCTTTGAAAATTTCCAGAGTGACATCATAAAGCGGCTGGTCGCCGTATCCGAGAGGCCACCAGAGCTGTGGATTTTTGATTTCGATATGCGGCAGTTCCACATATCCGAAGGTCAGTTCGCGCATGAAATTCCGGTTGCCTTCCGTGCGGGAATCGCCGTAAACAAAGCTGACATCGGCCGTCAATCCCTCATAGGAATATCCGGGAATGTCGATATGCGCGCTGACTGCGACTGTCGCCTTTTTCCCGTCGGGCGAAATCTTCTCGGTGTAGACATAGATGTCGCGAATTTCGTAATCCGGTTTGCGGCGGATGTAGACGGAACGCCAGATTCCACCGGTCAGCACTCGCGGATTGATGTCCGTGCCGAATGCGTGATATGGTTTGCGGATATAGACGCTTTCATATTTGGAATACCAGCCGAAATCGTCATCATAATCCTTGTCTCTGACCACGTTCAGGGGCGCGGCGAGGCGTATGCAGAGCGTGTTCTGATCTTTCAGATATTGGGTGACGTCAAAACGGTAACACAGTTTTGCATTGCGCGTTTCGCCGATTTTCACCCCGTTCAGCCAGATGGTGGCGAAAACATCCAGACCGTTGAAGACAAGTTCAATATGCCCTTTGCCGAACCACTCCTCGCGGGCAAATGTCCTGGTATACCACCAGTCATAGCACTCGTACTTGCGAAGTTTGGTGAGGTTCAGTCCGCGCATGAGCTCCGGCAGCGCTGGAATTTCTCCGGACCTTGCGAGGTCAAGTTCCACATTGCCGGGTACATTCGCCGGAATCCGCGGACATTGATAATGGGCCAGTTCATCCGGATTCAGCGGCATCCCATCCGCTTCCGGAAAATACGCCAGCTGCCACTCACCGTCAAGAGATAACGTTTCCATACCGGACCTGCCATGTTATGTGTTTTTTTCGATGCCGCATTCAATATACATCCGCTTGTGCCATGCTGTAATATGACATTTGTATGATTTTTACTGTTAAAAAGCATGATCAGTCTCGAACTTTTCCTGACAATGATCCGGGGCGGACTTGAGCCGGTTCATGAAAGTTCCCCGCGGCGGCCGGCAGAGGTCTGTTCGCCTTCTTCATATTTCCGGACCGGTTCAGCGGATTCCCGTCTTGAAATCGGATCGAGGCTTGACGAACAGCAGTTGCGGATGTATTCTTCCTTTCGGCGCCTTCAGGAGGAGGTGCCGTAGTATATTGGTTGCGGAGAAGGAGTCGGCTCCGTTTTTTCTTCCGTCAGGAGCCTGCCGGGATGGGGAAACAGAGAATGATGTTTCCGCCGATGCAAAAAGGAGCGTGAAAGATGTCATGCAAGTTACTGTCTGTTGAAAGCATACCCAGAAGCAAATCTTTCCCGTTCCGGGTGAAAACCATCTATCAGGGAAATTCGATCCGATTTGCGGCCGCGCCGCGGAAATGGAGTGATTTTGAAGTCTGCATTCGATCGAATTCAGAGGAGTTGGTCCTTGAAGACGAGGTTGACGGCAGAATTCTGCAAACCTCATGTCCGCAAGTTCTGTTCCGTGTCCCCGGCTCCGTATGGAAGAGCAAGGACTGGCAGACTCGGGATGCGACCGCTTTTAATTATGCACCGGAGGTCGCGGAACTTCTGAAGCCGCTCGGTCTGTATCCGGACCGGTCATACTGCAATTTCATCATGACTCCGGAAATCTCCCAGCATCTTTCCAAAATACGCAATATTATCTGTAATTTGTATACTCCTGGTGCAGCGGACAGTCTGGACTGGACCTGTTTCTCGCTTCTCGGCACTTTGCGGTTTCAACAGGAGGGGGCCCCGGCGGTTACGCTGGAAAACCGTATTTACAACATGTCAATCTGGTTTCAGATGCATTACTCGGAACCCATTAATATTGATGATGTTGCCGCAGCCAACACCATGTCACGGGCATATTTTTTTCAAGTATGGAAAAAATATTTTCCAGTCTCTCCGTTGCAGTATATCATTAATCTGCGGTTGGAAGCCGCCGCCCGCAGTCTGCTCGATACCGATCTTTCCATCGCGCAGATTGTTTCGGAAAATGCATTTTCAAGCGAATACGATTTCTACCGGCGTTTCCGGAAAAAATATGGAATGACCCCCGGGGAATACCGGCTTCGCAACCGATCCGAGTTGTGTCGGACGCCGGAAAAATGACTGGATGATTTGTTAAATTGTGAAAGCGATAATATCAGGAGCGTTGCATATGTCCCATCGGGTAATTGTTCCAATACTTGAATATCAACACGGGAAGCAGATTCCCCAAAAGCATCCTCAATGGAGAAGATGATCGGGGGAATCCGCAGGCAAAAATCGTGAAACCGAAACCGGGACTGCTGGATTGGAATTGAGCCGCCAGCACGGAGATGCAACACCGGTGTGCAAAGTCTCCGGCTGTTTCCGAGACGGCCTTTGCCGTTTTCCAGAGCCTGGGAAAAGGTGGTGGCAAGCTTGCGCTTCGCGCATTGTCCGCATGAACGTGAACTTGACCTCGATCTGGAGAACATCGATCATGCAAAACAAAAGCGAAGTCGCCTCGGACGAATGGAACTGCGTAAGATTCCATAAAACCATTCTCACGGAATTCCATCAAATTGCTTTTCGGAAAAACCTACGAATCCATTGAGATGTTGCAGCATGAGCCGGATGAACGGCAGCGGGAATACAATGAATCGTGCCGATGCAGACCTTCCTTGATTTCTTGTTCCTCGCAAAAGAGAAGACATTGCGATATAGAGTAATCCCATTCAAAAACCCAATATGACAAATCGTCAGATAATGCCCTAACTTCTACAGATAATTGGTGTACAGATAAATAAAGAAGCAGTCGGTTCTGTTTAGTGTAACCGACTGCTTTTCAATTAGTTAATTTTGGCGGAGAGAGAGGGATTCGAACCCTCGGTGGATTGCTCCACGGCGGTTTTCAAGACCGCTGCCTTAAACCACTCGACCATCTCTCCGGATCTGCGATCTGCAAAATATCGCGCTTGAAATGATATTTTTCAAGCGCGATATCTGTTTGAAAGATCATTTTTCCGAAGAAAGACCCTTCAGAAGCAGGCCCGTCACCTGTTTCGCAAACGCCGCCGGATCGGGCAGGGGACTGCCTTCGGTCAGCAATGCCTGATCGAAGAGTACCTTCGCGTAACCTTCCAGTTCGGGGGTTTCTCCCGCTTTCTCGTACACCTGGAACAGCGCCTCGATCAACGGATGACCGGGGTTGAGTTCCAGGATCCGCTTGCTCTCCGGCACCTCCTGGTGCATCGCCTTGAACAGACGCTCCAGATGCGGACTCAGAGAGTTCCCCTCCGTGATCAGGCAGCAGGGACTGTCGGTCAACCGCGCCGAGAAGCGGACCTCCGCCACCTTGTCGGCCAGCGCCTTCTTCAGAAATTCAACCAGTTTTGCAAACTTCTTCTGCGCTTCGGCGATGGTCTTTTCCGCGGCGGTCTTCTCGTCGCCTTCCATCTCAAAATCGCCCTTGGCTACCGGTTTGAAGTTTTTCTTCCGGTATTGGAACATCTCCTGCATGATCCAGTCGTCGATCGGATCGGTCATGAAGAGCACATCATAACCCTTCGACCGGAAATATTCGAGAGCTGGACTGGAGGCCACCGCTTCCCGTTTCTCTCCGGTGATGTAGTAGATGTCCTTCTGGGATTCCGGCATCGCATTGACGTAGTCGGCCAGCGAAATCAGCTTGCCCGGTTCGCTGTTCATGCTTTCGTACATCACCAGATCCTTGATCTTCTCCGCGTTCGCGTAGTCGGTGTGGATCCCTTCCTTCAGCACGCGGCCGAACTCCCGGAAAAAGTGTGCGTAGGCTTCCGGCTCCGATTCCATGAGCTTTTTAAGCTCCCCGAGCACCTTGTTGACCACGCCTTTTTCGATTCGGTGCAGAAGCGGGTTCTCCTGCAGGATTTCGCGCGACACGTTGAGCGGAAGATCGCTCGAATCGACCACGCCGCAGACGAAGCGCAGATATTCCGGAACCAGTTCCTTGCATTCGTCGGTGATGAAGACGCGCTTCACATAGAGCTGCAGGCCCCGCTTCTGGATCTCCGGCATCAGCAGGTTGAACGGCGCATCCTTCGGCAGGAAGAGAAGCGCCTTGAATTCGCTGGCTCCCTCCGCCGACATATGGATCGCCTTCCAGTATTCGCCGCCGCCGAAATGCGAAAGGTGGCTGTAGAAGCTCTTGTACTCCTCTTCGGTGATTTCCGAGGACTTGCGCAGCCAGATCGCCTTCTGGGAGTTCAGGACGGTGTCGACCACCGTTTTGTTCTTGTCCTTGTCGGTCTTCTCCTCCGGCATCACGATCGGATAGGCGATGAAGTCGGAGTAACGGTGGATGATCTCTTTGATTTTCCAGCTGTCGAGGTACTGGGCGGCGTCCTCCTTGAGGAAGAGCTTGATTTCGGTGCCGGGTTCCGCGCGGTCGCAGGCGTCGAGTTCGAACTCCCCTTCGCCGCGGCTGCTCCAGAGCGTCGCCGGCGCGTCGGAATCGAACTTCTTCGTGCGCAGTTCCACCCGGTCCGCCACCATGAACGCCGAATAAAATCCGACGCCGAACTGGCCGATCAGTTCCGGAATCTCCTCTTTCTTCTCTCCCTTCTCCTCAAGCATCTTCAGGAAGGCGCGGGTGCCGCTCTTGGCGATGGTCCCGACGTTGTCGATCACCTCCTGTTCGGTCATGCCGATGCCGTTGTCGGAGATGGTCAGGGTTTTCGCCTCCTTGTCGATCACCAGCCGGATCTGCCAGTCGCGGGCAAGTTCCGGTTTCGTCAGACTGGCGAAACGGGCCTTGTCGATCGCGTCGGCTGCGTTGGCGACCAGTTCGCGCAGGAAGATGTCGCGGTTGGAGTAGAGTGAGTGAATCATCAGGTTCAGCAGCTGCCGGACCTCCGTTTTAAATTCCATTTTCTGTGCCATTATGCAAACCTCTCTCTTCTGTTGCAGACGGAATTTCAGTATCCGGAATTGAAAAATATAATTTTTTTTACTGAAAAATCAAGTCTGGATCGGCTCCGGAAGTGGAAAAAATTCTGTTGGGGATATAATTTATCCAAACCGATGAAAACTGCGTCCGGCCGTCCCCGGGAGAGAAAACCCGCGGCCGGACGGCGTCACTTAACACCGGTGGCTTCTTCCGGATGAAAAAGCCGCCGAGAAACAGCGGGAATCTGGCACTCATGAGCGAACAAATCGAAACTCCCCGGAATGAACACGCCGCCGGCGGCATCTCTCCCCAGCTGCGGGAACTTCTCCACCGGCACGAACAGCTGTGCACCGAATTGGAACTGCTGCCGCAGAGCGCGGCTGGGGATTACGCCGCGGAACTCGATCGGCTCACTGAAGCCTATCGGGCGCTGCCCGCGCTTCCCCCGGAATATGCGGAGATTCTGGAACGGCGTTTCTCCGATGCCGTCGACGCTGCGCACCGCGCCGCCGCGGCCGCCGAAGAGCGGCGGCGGCAGCTTC
>ERZ779869.2881-NODE-2881-length-13739-cov-7.098948_pt1 | contig 13739 bp, 12 predicted proteins | sample MGYA00511557_ERZ779869 | MGnify/ENA primary metagenome ERZ779869 (study PRJEB29588, sample SAMEA2154620) | human gut metagenome | biome: human gut; feature: human-associated habitat; material: faeces | place: Denmark | collected 2008/2010 ...
ACTGTACTTTCCGTACAGGAGAAATTTATTTGAACGCTGCCGAAGCAGCTGCACAAATGAATAAATTGCCCGAAGCTCGTACCCGCCTGCTACAATTGATGGAAAAGCGATACACTCCGGAAGGTTATGCAGAAAAGAAAAAAGCTGTGGACGCTATGAATCAAGCAGATTTAATTAAAGAAATTCTGGAAGAACGGGCTCTTGAACTTGCTTTCGAAGGTCATCGTTGGTTCGATCTACGTCGTACCACCCGTCCACGAATTGAAAAAGTGTTGAACGGACAAGCTTATCTATTAGAACAAGATGATTCACGCTATACACTACGCATTCCACAAAGTGCTATTGCCGCAAACCCGGGTTTATTAAATTGACCGAATTATATATAAGCATTCTGCTCTTAAACATCCCCTTGCGAATAACAACGTAAGGGGATTTTTCGTACATTGGTCCATGTTAAACCTTTAATATATAACAATATGATCATCGGAGTACCCAAAGAAATCAAGAACAACGAGAATCGGGTAGGCATGACACCTTCCGGAGTTGCCGAAGTTGTGAAGCAAGGTCACCAAGTATATATCCAGCATACGGCAGGTATCAATAGTGGTTTTCCTGATGAAGCATATCTGTCTGTCGGTGCACAGGTGCTTCCGACAATAGAAGATGTCTATGCCACAGCAGATATGATTGTAAAGGTTAAAGAGCCTATCGCGCCCGAATACCATCTGATCAGAAAAGGACAGTTATTGTTCACTTACTTCCATTTTGCTTCCGATAAGGAACTGACTCTTGCCATGATTGACAATAAGTCGATCTGTCTGGCATACGAAACGGTAGAAAAGGAAGACCATTCTTTACCCCTGCTTATCCCTATGAGTGAGGTAGCCGGACGCATGTCCATTCAGGAAGGAGCACGCTTTTTGGAAAAGCCGCAAGGAGGAAAAGGTATCCTTCTGGGAGGAGTCCCCGGTGTGAAGCCTGCCAAAGTATTGATTCTCGGAGGCGGTATTGTCGGAAGTAATGCAGCGCAGATGGCTGCGGGAATGGGTGCGGATGTTACAGTTGCAGATATTAATCTGTCACGCCTGCGCTATCTCAGCGAGACATTACCGAAAAATGTCAAGACGCTGTACGCATCCGAATTAAGGATAAAAAAGGAATTGCCGGATGTTGATCTGGTCATCGGTTCCGTGCTGATTCCGGGGGATAAAGCGCCTCATCTGATTACCCGAAATATACTTGCAATGATGCAGCCCGGTACGGTACTTGTGGATGTAGCGATAGATCAGGGAGGATGTTTCGAAACGTCACACCCCACGACCCACAGTGCGCCGACCTATGTGATAGACGGTATCGTTCATTATGCCGTAGCCAATATCCCGGGAGCTGTACCTTATACTTCTACGCTGGCTTTGACCAATGCTACTCTCCCTTATGTCATTGCTTTAGCAAATAAAGGATGGAAAAAAGCTTGTAAAGACGACCCGGCACTAGCACTCGGCTTGAATGTAGTGGAAGGAAAAGTGGTATATAAAGCAGTAGCGGATGTATTCGATCTAAAATATGAAAATATAAACCTATAAATTGATTAAGCAGCCAACTTTCTGAAGTAGTAAAGTTCTGAAGTAGTCAGGTTTTCCAAACCCACTACTTCGGAACTTGTTTTTTTACCAATATTTCTTCTCCGCTGCCCGCTGCATAGCCTCCACCAATTCATTCATGACTTCCGCTACTGACTGCTGACGGGAAACAATAGCCGACACCTGCCCTATCTCCAGTTCGCCTTCTTCCAGATCCCCTTCAAAGATACCTTTCTTCGCACGACCTCTCCCAAGAAGAGTCCGCAATTCTTCGGCAGAAGCACCGCCATCCTCAGCCCTCTCCACAGCATCCCGGAAATTATTCCGCACTAAACGTGTCGGAGCCAGTTTCTTCAATAATAATTTAGTATCTCCTTCTCCCAAACCCAGACAATATTCTTTGAAGACCGGGCTGGCTGAACTTTCATCCGTCAACGCAAAGCGAGTACCGATTTGTACCCCTTCTGCTCCCAGCACCATGGCAGCAAAGATACCTTCTCCCGTACCGATACCTCCTGCAGCGATCAAAGGCAAAGTGGTCGCACTACGTACCGCAGGAATCAAGCAGAAAGTGGTAGTTTCTTCACGCCCGTTATGTCCGCCGGCTTCGAAACCCTCGGCGACTACCGCATCTACTCCCGCCTCTTCACATTTCATCGCGAAACGGGAAGAGGAAACGACATGAGCTACGATAATACCACGTTCGTGCAGCCATCCGGTCCATGCTTTAGGATTTCCGGCAGAAGTGAAAACGATCTTGACGCCCTCTTCGGCAACAATCGCCATGATTTCTTCAATCTGAGGATACATCAAGGGAATATTGACTCCAAAGGGACGGTCTGTAGCCGCACGGCATTTCCGGATATGTTCACGAAGAGTCTCCGGATGCATAGAGCCTGCGCCAAGCAGTCCCAATCCTCCCGCATTACTTACTGCGGAAGCGAGACGCCAACCGCTACACCACACCATGCCACCTTGAATAATAGGATACTGAATACCGAAAAGAGAAGTAATTCTGTTCATAAATTAATCGTTTTTCAATGTGCTAATCCGATAACATGGAACATGAGACATGTCCATATTTAATAAAACAGTTTCAGCGGGCAATCTGTTCAATGGGGCGATTGATCAGTACAGTCGTCGAATCCCCATAGGTTCTCAACACTTCCAACGTACGCTCCCGACGTTCTTTTCCTTTTTTATCCCAGAAGTTTTTGGTAAAAACCGCCATCAGATCAAGTCCTCCGATAGTTCCTCCATTGATGTACACGCCGCTGCCTCCAAACAAAGGAATCGGGCTATCCATCACTACCGAATTAACCATCATTCCATTCGCCCGCTCGCTCAACTGACGGAAACGTACCCCGCTCGCCCGTATCTCCTCCAATGATTTGCGGACTCCTCCCGCCATCGGATTACGCGCCCAGTTGCTGTACGACCTTTGATGACGCATTTCGTAATGCGGATCTCCACGCCAGGTATTCTTATCCATTCTTATTTTCTTCTGAAAAACGGGGTCCCAATTATAAGGAGTATTTGCCTTATAGGGCATCAGACTCAATACCACTTTCGGTTTAGGCAATGCTTCGGGAAGCGACTCATCGGGCAGCATCCACTTCTTTTCCACCGACATGCGGGGAGTACCGACAGCGCTGCCGAAATCAATCTGCCTGACTGCATCCTGATTCAAATTCAGCTCCTGATCACTGTCCAGCAACTTTCTCAGACGCAAGGAATCCTCCTTCGTCCATTCCTGCGCATGTACAAGCAAAGCTGTCAGGCACAGTGTCATAGCTGTTATCAAACGTTTTATCAATTCACTCATCTTTCTACCTCTGTTTTCTATATTCCTCAAGTACCCCCATCATGCATGAGCGCATTCGTTTCCTTTTGGGCATAGCACGCCCCTGTCGGCAGTACAAAGACTGCTGATACAAATAAACGTTGCCTCATGTTTTTTAGTTTTTATACACCGAAGGATTTTTCTTTTTTTACCACCATCGGTATCCTGAGCCACAAAGCGGCTCGTCATAGCACGGATCAATCGTCCAGGTCGTCTTCGGATATTTCCGCCCTTCCCACCATCGACGATAGCAGGCTGCCGCGTCGAGCACTTCGTCGATGAGCTCGACGGTGACGAGCGGACGCGCACCGTCCTGCACGGCGAAAAATTCCGTCTCGGGCGAGGCCTCGAGCGCCGCGCGCAGCACGGACTCTGTCCGCGTTGCGCCGCCGACGATGACCTTTACGGGTTTTCTGAGGCCAAAGGTCTTGCAGAGCTCAGCATAAGGCAGCAGCTCGTCCTCCCGCGCAGCGATGACGATCTCGTCGATGCCCTCCACGCGGTCGATCGTGAGCAGTGTGCGCACAAGGACGGGGATGCCGTCAAGGGTTTGCAGCAGCTTGTTCTCCCCGCCGTAGCGCGTGGAGCTTCCGGCAGCCGCAATCAGCGCGGCGCAGTACGGGTGAGTGCGCTTTTGGCGCTTGCCGAACATCTTTTGCAGCAGGCTCATGGACTCAATCGCTCTCCTTTAACAGCATCGCGGCGTTGACGCGCCCCTCAGCCTCGGGATACTCCACGTCTTCTGCCAGGACGATCTCTGATACGAGGATCTGCTTGGCAATGTGCAGCATCTTGCGCTCGCCGTTGGATAGTCCGCGCGTGCTGTCGCGATGCATCAGCGCCTTGATGACGGCGCTGACCTCGTCGAGATCGCCGCTTTTCAGGCGATCCATATTCTCGCGGTAGCGGTGGTTCCAGTTCGACGTCATGTCGACGCCGAGCTTGGGAATGCGCGCGATGACTTCTTCGATCTCGCTTCTCGTCTTGATGGCGCGGATGCCGATGGCCGTGGAATTCTCGGTCGGGATCTTGAGCGTTAGCCCGGAAATGGGCATTTTGAAGACGTAAAAATCCATTGCTTTGCCGCTGATCTTTTCACGGACAATGCTGTCGATCACACCGGCGCCGTGCATCGGGTGCACGACCTTATCTCCCACTTGAAACATTCTATGCCCACCTCCCTTCAGGCAGAATGCCAATCCGGCATTCGCCCCGGTTTTCCGTGCGATGGAAAAGAAAACCAACACAAACACACAAGAGGAAACAATTCCCCATACATAGTATAACGTACTTTGCCATCATTTTCAAGCGACTTTTGATGAAATATCGCATAAAAATGGAAACGAGGTGGATTTTCGAAAAAATGTGGGCTCCCCTTTTCAGGAAAGCCCACGTGACGGAAGAACGATTGATTGCTTACTTATTGCTGCGGCGCCAGATATGCATCTTCTCCGCGTCGGCGATGAGCTGCTCGCGGAAGTCGGGATGCGCGATGCCGATGAGCGCCTCGGCACGCTGCCAGGTCGAAAGGCCCTTGAGGTTGACCATGCCATACTCGGTGACGATGTAGTGCGTGCAGGAGCGCGGGTCGGTGCAGATGGAGCCCGGCGTCAGCGTGGGAACGATGCGGCTCTTGACCGTGCCGTCCTTGCCCGTGACGGTCGAGGACATGCAGATGAAGCTCTTGCCGCCCTTGGAGAGGTACGCGCCCATCGCAAAGTCGAGCTGGCCGCCCGTGCCGGAGATGTGCTTGATGCCCGCGGACTCGGCATTCACCTGACCGAACAGATCGCAGTCGATGGCGTTGTTGATGGAGATGAAGTTGTCGATCTGGGAGATGACAAACACGTCGTTCGTATAGTCGACCGGCGCACCCATGACCTCGGGATTGCGATCCATGTAGTCATAGAGCTTCTGCGTGCCGGCGGCGAAGGCAAAGACCTGACGGCCCTTGTCGAGCTGCTTGTGCTTGCCGGTGATCTTGCCGGCGAGGGCCATGTCGACAAAGCCGTCGACATACATTTCGGTGTGAACGGACAGGTCCTTGAGGTCAGACTGCGCGATCATCGAGCCGATGGTGTTGGGCATGCCGCCGATGCCGAGCTGGAGGCACGCGCCATTCGGGATCTCAGGCACGACAAGGTTGGCGACCGCGGTGTCGACCTCGGTGGGGGCGCCGCCCGCGCCGAGCTGCGCAACGGGAGGATTCTCCCCTTCCACAACCATGTCGACGTCCTTGATGTTGATCTCGCAGCCGGTGAGGCCGTAGACCCAGGGAAGGTTCTCGTTGACCTCGACGATGACAGTCTTGGCGGCATCCAGCATGTCGGCTAAGTGAGAGCACGCGAGCGCGTAGCTGAAGTTGCCATGCTTATCCATCGGCGTGACCTGGATCATCGCAACATCGACTGTGGCGTTGCCGTCGCGGTAGAAGCGCGGCAGCTCGCTGTAGCGCATGGGAATGAAATAGCCCATGCCCTTGGAGATAATCTTGCGGTCGATGCCGCTGCAATGCCAGGAGTTCCAGGTGAAGTGCTCACCGGCGTCCTCGGCCTTGCAGATCTCGGGCATCCACATCGTCACGCCGCCGCGGACCTTGACGTCCTTGAGCTCATTCTGGCGTGCGGCCAGAGCCTTGTCGAGCGTGTAGGGATGGTTGGTGCACCAGCCGTAGTCGACCCAGTCGCCGCTCTTGACGACCTTGACGGCTTCCGCGGCAGAGGTCAGCTTCTTCTGATAAAGCGCTGCGTAATCCATGGATAATTCCTCCTGTATGTATGTGAATTTGATTATCATTTCGGAACTATGTCGAAACTTTAACAATTATAGCATACCGATCGCCGTTTGCAAAGTCTTTCTTACGTGTCAGCGTAAAAAAGAACGTAAAAAAGAGACAGGCCGGAGCCTGTCTCTTTTCAGTTCGGGAAAATTACTCCTCGACAGGAGCCTCTTCCTCGCCGCTGAGCAGCGCGCGGATGCTGAGGGAAATCTTCTTCTTCTCCTCGTCGATGGCGGTGATCTTCGCGTCGACCATCTGGCCTTCGGACAGGACATCGGAGGGCTTGTCGATGCGGCGGTCAGCGATCTGGGAGATATGGATCAGGCCGTCCACGCCGGGAACGACCTCAGCGAACGCGCCGAAGGTCATCAGCTTGACGATGCGGACGTTGGCAACGTCGCCGACCTTGTAGGTGTTCATGAACACATCCCAGGGGTTCTGGGTGCGATCCTTGACGCCGAGGGAAATCTTGCGCTTCTCGGGGTCGAAGGAGATGACATACACGTCGAGGTGATCGCCGATGGAGACGACCTCGGCGGGGTTCTTGATGCGGCTCCAGCTCAGCTCGGAGATGTGAACCATGCCGTCCACGCCGCCGATGTCGACGAACACGCCGTAAGAGGTCATGGACTTGACAACGCCGTCATAGTGCTTGCCGACCTCGATGCCTTCCCAGATGGCGGCCTGAGCAGCCTGACGCTCCTCGTTCAGCACGGACTTGATGGAGCCGACGACGCGGCGGCGGGCACGGTTGACCTCGGTCACGCGGAGCTTGACCTTCTGCTTGACCATCTGGCCAAGGTCGGAGTCCTTGGGCATGCCGCTCTGAGAAGCGGGCACGAACACGCGCACGCCCTTGACAGAAACGACGATGCCGCCCTTGTTCACTTCGGTCACAGTGCCTTCGAGAACGGTCTTGTCCTCAACGGCGGTCTCAATGTCTTCCCAGAGCTTGACAGCGTCGAGACGCTTCTTGGAAAGGGTGGCGTAGCCTTCCACGTCATTGACGCGGACAACGTAAGCCTCGATCTCGTCGCCGACCTTGACGACGTCCTCGGGCTTGACGTCGGGGTCGCTGCTCAGCTCAGAAACAGGGATATAGCCTGCCTGCTTGCAGCCGACGTCGACCTGGATCTCGGTCGTGCCGATGGCGGTCACGATACCGGTCACCTTATCTCCTGTATTTAGAGTCTTGAAAGATTTTTCAAGCAGTTCTTCAAAGGATTCGCTGGTTTCAGGGGCAGTGGTGTTGATGTTTTCTTCCGTCATTGTTGTTAATACCTCCATAATGATACTCGCAGGAGTAGATGCGCCGGCTGTCAGTCCCGCCACACGGCATCCGGAAAAGAATTCCGGTGAGAGCTCGTCTGCGGATTCAATCTGGAGGACTTTTCCGCAGTTCTCTCTGCAAATCTCGGTCAAATGCCTTGTGTTGGCGCTTCTTCGGTCGCCCACAACCACCATCGCGTCTACCTTGGCGGAAAGTTCTGCTGCCTCAGTTTGACGTTTCTGCGTAGCATTGCATATTGTATCATTGATTTTCAGATTTGTACACTGTTTTTTTAGAAATTTCACGCAACTTTCCCAAAGCGCACGAATGCAGGTCGTTTGCGCCAGCATGATACTGGGTAAATGGGCAAAATCGGGGTGTTCCTGCAAGTATTTTTGCGCTTCCTGCACATTTTCAAAAATCAGCGGGTCGCTGCACCATCCTGCGATGCCCTGCACCTCGGGATGATGGCGCTCACCGATCAGGATGACGCGGCGTCCCTCGTGCTCTGCCTCCTGTGCGAGCTTTCGGATGCGCTCGACATGCGGGCACACGGCGCTCACGACCTCTGCCCCGCGCTCTCGCAGCGCATCAAGCGTCGCTCTCGACTCGCCGTGGGCGCGGATGAGCACGGTCTCCCCCGCCTTTGCCTGGTCGGGCGACGTGATGAGGCGCATGCCAAGGTCTTCAATCTCGCGCACGACGCCCGCGTTGTGTACGATGCTGCCGAGCATCGCGCCGCCGCGCGCTTTTGCCGTTTCGCGCGCAAGGTTGACTGCGCGCTCCACGCCGTAGCAGAAGCCCGCGGTCTTAGCAAGAATGACCCTCACAGCGGCGCGCCTCCCACCGCCTGACCGCCGAGCGCATACGCCTCGCGCAGCACATCGTCCGCGATGGCCTGCAATTCTTCGGACGTGCCGCGGCGGCCCGTGACCTCAGGCACATACGGCTCGCCGAAGATGATGCGCGTTTTATGGAAGGGCTTTTTCTGCCCGTCGCAGAACACCGGCACGAGCGTCGCACCCGTGCGCACGCCGATCATCGCGATGCCCGCGTGCGCGTGCGCGGGGAGTCCGTCGTGATAGCCGACGCCGCCCCGGATCGTCGTCCCCTCGGGGAAGATCAGAAGATTCTCACCCTTGTGGAGCACCTGCATCGCGGTCTTGATGGACTGGATATCCTTGCCGTCGCGCTGGACGGGAAATGCGCCGAGCGTGCGGATGAGCCACGCGAGCGCGCGGTTGTCGAAGAGCTCGGCCTTGGCCATAAAGTGCAGATGGTAGTCGAGCGGCAGGCACAGGCCGATGAGCACGGGGTCTAAGTCCGTTGAATGGTTCGGGCACAGCAGGACACTGTGCTTCGGAAGATTTTCAAGCCCCTTGACGTCCACGCGGTAGATCCACAGCAGCACCCGACCGATGATCCAGATAAACGCAAAAAAGATACGGTGCATCATTTCAATTTCTCCTGAATGAGGCTCAGCAGCGCCTGCTCGCTCTCTTCAAAGCTGAGCTTCGACGTGTCGAAGTGCACGGCGTCCGCCGCCTCGCGCAGCGGGGCGATGTCGCGGTGCATGTCCTGATAGTCGCGCTCGTTGATCTCGCGCAGTACCTCTTCATACGCTTTGGGCGTGCCGCGCTCGGAGAGCTCGAGGCAGCGGCGGCGCGCTCGCTCCTCGGTCGATGCCGTCAGGTAAATTTTGAGGTCGGCATCCGGCAGAACGACCGTGCCGATGTCGCGCCCGTCCATGATGACGCTTCTCTTGCGCGCGATGTCGCGCTGCATCTCGAGTAAGTACGCGCGTACGCACGGCAGCGCCGAGACGTTCGAGGCGTACATCGAAATTTCCGGCAGGCGGATCTCGGTGCTGACGTCCTTGCCGTCAAGCAGCATTTTCTGTCCGCTATTCTCGTCAAATGCCATGTCGATTTGGATCTCTTTCAGCAGCGGCGCGATCTGGGATTCGTCCTTGGCGTCCAGTCCGCGCGAAAACGCCGCGTAGCCGATGGTGCGGTAGATCGCGCCCGTGTCGACATGCAGAATGTTCAATTTCTTGGCGACGGCCTTGGCGAGCGTACTCTTGCCCGCGCCGCCGGGGCCGTCAATGGCAATGGAAAAATGCTTTTTCATCTGTTTGATTCTTCCCTCTTACAATAAATATGTGCTTACTGCGTCAGCAGTGCGTCCGCGGCAGCCTCGCCCGCGGCCTTGCCGGTCGCCCAGGCGATTTGCAGATTGTAGCCGCCCGTGTAGGCGTCTACGTCGATGATCTCGCCGGCAAAGTACAGGCCGCCGATCTTTTTCGACGCCATGGTCTTCGGGTCGATCTCCCCCACCTTGACGCCGCCGGAGGTGATGATCGCGTTTTCGACCGGCATCGGCGCGCTGACATTGACCGTCCAGCGCTTTAAGAGCGTGCGGATGGTCTCGCGCTGGGCGCGCGTGATGTCGTGCACCTTTTCGTGCGGAGGGATGCCCGAGCGGTCGATGAATTCGTCGATCATCTTCTGCGGCAGAAGCGCGCCGAGCACGTTGCAGTAGTCGCTGTTTGCGTGCTTTTCAAAATCCGACAGCAGGCGCTTGTCGAGCATTTGCTCGTCGAGCGCGGGCTTGAGGTCGATCTCCAGTCGGTACTGCTTTTTGTCGAAATGCCGCATGTGCGCGCTGGCCGACAGGATGAGCGGCCCGCTCACGCCGAAGTGCGTGAACAGCATTTCGCCGAAATCCGAGTGAATCTTTTTGTTGTTTTCATATACCGTCAGCGCGACGTTGCGCAGGCTCAGCCCTTGCAGCACCGCGCATTCGCGCGCCTCGAGCGGCACGAGTGAGCCGCGCAGCGGCGTGACTGTGTGGCCGAGCGCTTCCGCCATGCGGAAGCCGTCGCCCGTCGAGCCCGTCGCGGGATAGGACAGCCCGCCCGTCGCCAGAATGACGGCGGAGGCGGTGTAGTCCCCTTTTTCGCCCTTGACGGCGGCGACATGGCCGTCTTCAACCGAAATACCGAGCGCGCGGTCGCGCACGAGCTTGACGTGCAGACGCTTGAGCTCGCGCTCAAGCGCCGCTGTGATGTCGAATGACCGGTCGGACACGGGAAACACGCGCTTGCCGCGCTCGACCTTGAGCGGCACACCGAGCCCCTCGAAAAAATCGATGGCGTCGTGCCCGTCGAAGCGGGAAAACACGGAGTATAAAAACCGCGGGTTCTGCGGCACGTGGGCGAGCAGCTCTTCGCAAGTGCTGTCGTTCGTCACGTTGCAGCGGCCCTTGCCGGTGATGTTCACCTTTTTGCCGAGGCGCTCGTTTGGATCGAGCAGCGTCACGTGCGCACCCTTGCGCGCGGCGCAGATCGCGGCCATCATGCCGCCCGCGCCGCCGCCGATGACAACGATCGCCTTATTCATCTTCGATCTTGCCGAAAATGTCGAAGCGCTCCCAGATGTGCTCGAGTTCGGAGAACGTCGCGGAGATGTCTGCGCCCTTCTTGTTGGCCACGGCCAGAATGAGTGAGTTGAGCATGCTCATGGGCGCCGCCAGCGAGTCGACGAACGAGATCATCTCGCTGCGCACGAGCAGCGAATTGCCGGACATCTGGTTGATGGGCGACATCTCGCTGTCCGTCACGCCGACGATCGTCGCGCCGCGGTCGCGCGCAAACTGGATGGTCTTGAGCGCAAGCTCACTGTAGCGCGGGAAGCAGATACCGATGACCACATCGTCTTTGGAGACGCGGAAGAGCTGGTCGAACGAGCCGGCCGCGCCGCCGTTGACCAGAGTGACGTTGTCGAAGATCAGGCGGAAGTAGAAGTTTAAGTACCCCGCCAGAAACGAGGACGAACGGAAGCCCACGATGTAGATGCGGCGCGCGCCGATGATCGTGTCGACCACGCGCTCAAATTCCGCGCCGTCGGTCTGGTCGATGGCCATGCGGATCTTCTCCATGTCGCGCTGCAGGACGTTCGTCATCAGATCGGACCCTGCGAGCTCGCCGTCCGACGCCTGAATGCGCTGGATGCTCGTGAGCTTGCCGCGGATCATCTCCTGCAATGCACGCTGCATGCTCGGATACCCCTCGTAGCCGAGCTGGGTGGCAAAGCGCACGACGGTCGACTCGCTGACCTGCACGGTCTTGCCGAGCTTGCTGGCCGTCATAAACGCGGCCTTGTCGTAGTTTTCCAGAATGAAGCGGGCGATGAGCTTCTGCCCCTTGGAAAAGCTGCTCATGTTCTTTTCGATATTATGTAAGATATTCTTCGTCATAAAATCGTCCTCTGTTACTTTGATTTTGTTGCATGGAGCTCTTGCTCCGTTAGATCGCGCCACACGCCGACGGGAAGAGGCCCGAGTTTGAGCGCGTGCTCCTGCACGCGCTTTAGGCGCTTGACGTGTAATCCGGCGGCGGCGCACATGCGCCGGATCTGCCGGTTTTTTCCTTCATGGATGGTGATGGAGAGAACGGCGGTGTCCCTCCCCTGCCGCAGCACGCGCACCTGCGCGGGCCGGATGGGCTCGCCGTCGAGCTGTGTCATGGAAGCGAGCGCTTCTGCCGCTCCCCTGACCTCGCCCGCGACGCTGACCTCGTAGACCTTGTTGACCTCGTAGCGCGGGTGCAGAAGATGCTGCATCCATTCGCCGTCGTTCGTCAAAAGCAGCAGTCCCTCGGAGTCGAGGTCGAGCCGCCCGACGGGATAGACGCGCGCGCCGCAGTCTCTGACGAGCTCGGCGACGGTCTTTCGCCCTTTTTCGTCAGAAAGCGTACAGACATAGCCGCGCGGCTTGTTGAGCATCAGGTAGCGCTTCTGCCCCTCCTGTGTGAGCGGCCTGCCGTCGACGGTAATTTCGTCGACTTCGGGGTCGGCCTTCTGCCCGAGAAGCGCAGTCTTGCCGTTCACGTGCACGCGTCCCGCGGCGATACACTGCTCGGCGGTGCGACGGGAGCAGAGCCCCGATTCGGCGATGAGCTTTTGAATTCTTGCTTCGGCCAGGTCGATCCCTCCTTTACTTTGCCGACAGAAATTGCCAGAGCTTTTCCGCCAGCGACTTATTTTTGCTTGTTTTGCTCTTTGTTTCCTGCGCCTGTACGCTGCGCGCGCTGACAAGGTCAACTCTTCCGACCTCGGTCTCGCCGCAGGAGATGACGAGCGTGCCGAACGTTTGTCCCTTCCGCACGGGGGCGGAGACGGTTTGCGGCAGCTCGGCGCGCACGCTCAATGCTTCATTTTCCGCGGTGGGATAGCGGAAGCTCTCCGCCGCCACGGCGGACACACTCTGCCCGTCGACGCTTACGCTGCCGTAGGCCTCGCCTTTTTTCGCACCGCTTGAGAGCGCATACGCCGAAAAGCCGTAGTCGTAGAGTGCCGCGTGATCCGCCCAATCACTGCCGTCGTGCAGCGTGACGGCGATCATGCGCATCCCGCCGCGCTCGGCACAGGTGACGAGTGTGCGCCCTGCGTCGCCGGTGTAGCCGGTCTTGAGACCGACGCAGCCGGAGTACGACGCGAGCAGCTTATTGTGGTTCGTCATCGTGCGCGTGCCGACGCTCGCCGTGCGCGTCGAGACGATGCGCGCGAACGTCGGATTCTGCATGGCGTAGGCCGCAAGGCGCGCCATATCGAGGGCACAGGAGCTGTGCCCCATTTCGTCGAGACCGCTCGGGTTGGCAAATGACGTGTGCTCCATGCCGAGGGCTTTCGCCTTTTCGTTCATCCATCGGACAAACTGCGCGCTGCCGCCGTTTCCGCCGCAGTGGGCGGCGATGCACTCCGCCGCGTCGTTGCCGGACGGCAGCATCAGACCGTAGAGAAGTTCTTCCATCGTGAGCGTTTCGCCCTCGAGAAGGTACATCGACGAGCCCTCGCGCAAGTGCTCACGTTTGACCGTGACCTTCTCCGTGAGTTCGCTGTGCTCCAGCGCGACCAAGCAGGTCATGATCTTCGTCGTGCTCGCGATACTGCGCTCCTGCGTTTCATTGCGCGACGCCAGCACCCGCCCGCTGCCCGCCTCCATCAAAATGAATGCGGCGGCGGCAGTTTCAGGCGCGGCAGCCTGACAGGTCAAACTGCTTGACAGGCAGGAAACAGCAAGGAAAACGGCAAATACGCATCGGGCAAAACGCGGCATGGGATCACTCCTTCATTCGGAATGCCTCTATTATGCCCGAAATCAGTAGATATCTTTCTCTTCTCTCTTCTTGTCCACGAAATTCTGCACGCGGTCGAGCACTTCCGGCACAAGATCAAGCACGCGGTCGACCGTTGCCGCCGCGGGGAT
>ERZ779869.2891-NODE-2891-length-13704-cov-4.764598_pt1 | contig 13704 bp, 14 predicted proteins | sample MGYA00511557_ERZ779869 | MGnify/ENA primary metagenome ERZ779869 (study PRJEB29588, sample SAMEA2154620) | human gut metagenome | biome: human gut; feature: human-associated habitat; material: faeces | place: Denmark | collected 2008/2010 ...
CTCCATCCAGTCCATAGTGGCGGTACCCTCATGGGTCTCACCGAGCTTGTAGTTGACACCGGTATAGAACAGGATACGTTCCGTAGTCGTGGTCTTGCCGGCGTCAATATGAGCCATGATACCGATATTTCTCGTTTTCTCAAGTGAATATTGTCTGGGCATTTGAAACTCCTGAAGGGATTACCATCTGAAATGCGCGAAAGCCTTGTTGGCTTCTGCGTTCTTGTGCATATCCTCGCGCTTCTTGACGGATGCGCCAAGGTTGTTGCATGCGTCCATGATCTCGCCTGCGAGGCGCTCTTTCATGGTCTTCTCGCTGCGCTTGCGGGAGTAATCCACGAGCCAGCGCAGAGCCAGAGTCTGGCGACGGGCGGGACGGACTTCGATAGGCACCTGATAGGTGGCGCCGCCGACACGGCGAGCCTTGACTTCGAGCTGGGGCATGATGTTGTTCATCGCCTCGGTGAAAGCGTCAAGCGGCTCCTTGCCGGTCTTTTCCTTGATGATGTCAAAAGCATCGTAAACGACCTTCTGAGCAACACCTTTCTTGCCGTCGAGCATAACGCCGTTGATGAGCTTGGTCACCAGAACGCTGTTATACATAGGATCAGGCAAAATTTCTCTTTTGGGAACATTACCTCTTCTGGGCACGTTGCTTCCCTCCTTCATTAAAAAATGGAATCACAGGTACTCGAATACTTACAAGTATCCGTTTGCGCCCTGAGGTTTATCCACATTTATATAGATAAACGGCAGGGCAGAAAATTGCCGCTGCGTTTGAAATTACTTCTTCTTAGCAGCTTTGGGCTTCTTCGCGCCGTACTTGGAGCGAGCCTGCATACGTCCGTTGACGCCCTGAGCATCGAGGGTACCGCGGATGATGTGGTAACGCACACCAGGGAGGTCCTTGACACGGCCGCCGCGGATCATGACGACGGAGTGCTCCTGCAGGTTATGGCCGATACCGGGGATGTACGCGGTAACTTCGTAGCCATTGGTCAGGCGCACACGGGCGATCTTACGCAGTGCGGAGTTCGGCTTCTTAGGAGTAGAGGTACGGACTGCGGTGCAGACGCCTCTCTTCTGCGGAGCGCTCAGGTCGGTCTCCTTGTTCTTCAGGGTGTTCAGACCCTTCTGCATTGCAGGAGAGGTGGACTTGTAGGTGACTTTCTCTCTGCCCTTTCTAACGAGCTGGTTAAAAGTAGGCATTGTGTTCCTCCTTTCTTCGGATGATAAAGATGATAAAATATATAAAAAAGCTTGATAAAATCAGGCTTTTTTATCAAATTTGGCAAATGGGCGCAATAAGGGCGTACCACCGCCATACAAATTGGAATTGTAGCATATTCCACAAAATTAGTCAAGGATTTTTGTGTAGAAAATTTTCTGATTTCAGGTATATTCTCCCCTCCCGCGGCGTAAGAAAGCCCCGGCCTGACGGAGCCGTCAGGCCGGGGGGCAAGCCTTATTCACTTACTATCTTATAATACACCTTCGCCGTGCGCATATACACGAGCGCGTATATCAGCGCAAAGCCAGCGAAGCTGCCGACCGTGCACCACATCGCAAGCTGCACGTTCATCAGGCCGAAGAGCTGAAGCATCAGCTTCACGAGACTGAAGTCGAACGCCACATGCACCGCCGCGACGACAAGCGGCGCAAAGAACACGATGAGCACCTGCTTATTTATGCTGCTGCGTACCTCCTCCTTTTGCAGACCCACCTGCTGCATAATCCGGTAGCGCTCACGATCCTCATAGCCCTCGGATATCTGCTTATAGTATATTATAAGCACCATTGCCATCATAAATATTATCCCGAGGAAGCCGCCGAGGAACAAAAAGCCTCCGTTCATCGAATAAAGTTCCTCTCTGTTTTTGGACTGTTCATCAACGTAGTAGCGCTGCCACTCGATTTTTTTGTCTGCAACGTGCGGTCGGACATTCTCCCAATCGGATATCGCCACGGCACATTCGCGCTTCTGCTCGTTGCTGCCCGAAACGTCAAGGCAAACATGCCTCGTCATTTGCGCAACGCTGCTCAGTTCGTCCTTTGTGTTCTCGATTTCCTGCCAGACACCGCGCAGCGCCTCCATGTCGGAGAATATGATATATCTTGCTTTTGTCACCGTGACCATGAACTCGCCTATCTCAAACTCGGTGTCGGGCTCCACGGTCTTGAAGCTGCATCGCTCCACGCTGCCGTTTTTGTCGATAAATGCGAAATTCAGCGTATCATAGCGTGAGTCGCCGCCGACGTACATCACCTCATCCGGTGCAAGCGTCAGTCTTTTGCCGCATATGCTCTCATAGTCAGCCGCCGTGAGCATGACGGTAAGCACCGTACTGCCGGAGCTTCCGTCTCCAATGTTTGCAAGCTCGTTGTTATTTCCGACCATATAAAGCGACATATAGCTGTAGCTCCAGACCCTTGTCGGCTCAAGCCCCTGCTCGCGCACGGCGGCGGTGAGTCCGGCTTCTATGCCCTCGGCGTCAAAATTATCGTCATAGTTATAATAAAACACTCCGGCAAGGTCAGAGGGATAGTGGCTATTTACGCTGTCCTCCGTGCCGATATAGAGTGATAACGTAGCCGATATCATGACAAGCACCATGGTTGAGAGGATGCAGATATTTGCAAGGCCGACGGCGTTGCGGTTCATGCGGTGCAGCATACCGGAGATGCCGATGAAGTTGCCGGTCTTATAATAAAATCTCTTATTTCTTCTCAGCGCCTTGAGAACCGCGATGCTCACCGCCGAAAACAGGCAGTAGGTACCGATAATGACAAGAATTACGGCGAGAAAATACACGCTGAGTGCGTCAAAAGCATTCTTCGTTGTCACGGCAATGTAATAGCCCGTGCCGAGAGAGCCGATGCCCAGCAGCGTGAGCAGCCATTTCGTCTTCGGCTCGCGCTCCCCCGCGTTCTGACCGTGCAGAAGCTCAACGGGGCGCTGAAGGTGCAGGCGACGGAGATTATTCAGCAGCGTCAGGGCGATGACGGCGGCGAACAGTATCGCGGTCGCTGCGATGCCCTTGACGGAGACATAGAACTCGAACACCGTATTGAAGCGCATCATGCGCCCGACGACCATCATCACAAGCTTCTGGAACAGCATACCGAGCGGGATGCCGATGACGATGCCGCACAGCCATGTGTACAGCGACTCCCAGCACAGCACAAGGCCGATGCTGCCCTTGCCCATGCCGAGGATGTTATACAGTCCCAGCTCCTTACTGCGGCGCTTCATCAGAAAGCTGTTGGTATAGCTCAGGAATATCACGATAAAAAGCGCCAGCACAAAGCTGCCAAGCGTCATGAACATCATCAGATAGTCATAGCGCTGCTTCTCCGGCAGATCGTTGTAATAGGACAGCGCCGTCATAATATAGAACGCCGCCGCGCTGATAACAACTGTCAGCAGATACGGGAAATAGAACTTGCCGTTTTTTATTATATTTTGCCCTGCAAGCTTGGGGTAAAAGAGCTTATTCATCGCGGCCGCCTTTCTGGAGGAGCTTGAGCGTGTCGGAGATTTTGGCGTACATAGCCTCCTCGTCCATCTCGCCGCGGTAGATCTGGTGGAACACCTCGCCGTCCTTGATGAACATGACGCGCTTTGCGTGGGAGGCGGCCTTGGTCGAGTGCGTGACCATGAGGATGGTCTGGCCGTCGTGATTTATCTGCTCGAACAGGCGCAGGAGCTGGTCGGTCGCTTTGGAGTCGAGCGCACCGGTCGGCTCATCGGCGAGGATGAGCTGCGGATTTGTGATGAGCGCGCGGGCGACGGCGGCGCGCTGCTTCTGGCCGCCGGACACCTCATAGGGGTATTTCTGCAGGATGTCCTTGATGCCGAGCTTTGCGGCAATAGGATCGAGCGCGCGGCTCATCTCGTCGTACTTCTTGCCTGAGAGCACCAGCGGCAGGAAGATATTGTCCTGAATAGAAAAGGTGTCGAGCAGATTAAAATCCTGAAACACGAAGCCCAGATTGTCACGGCGGAAGGCGGATATCTCCTTCTCCTTTATATCGACGATGTTGCGTCCGTTGAGCAGGACTTGTCCGGAGCTCGGCTTATCGAGCGAAGCGAGGATATTCAAAAGCGTCGTCTTGCCGCTGCCGCTCTCGCCCATGATGGCGACGTATTCGCCCTTCTCGACCGAGAAGCTGACGTTTGAAAGCGCCTGCACGCTGTTGCCGCCGAAGCGGGAGGTATAGATTTTCTTCAGATTTTTTACTTCGAGAATAGGCATTGTCATTTCTCCTTGCAGTATTTACTGCCGCACATCGCGGCGCATGCGGAGTACACGGCTCCGCAGGGGTCGGAGACGCCGTACAGTATGCTTGCTCCCAGCATAAGTTCTCCAAGCCCGCTGTCGCTTCTGATGATGCCGTCGATCTTGTCAAGCCAATTTGTTTTTTCAGTCTTTTTCATCTCGCTGACCCCTTTCCTTGGTTTACGCATGTATTTTACCGCGCCGGGACAGCGTCTGCCATAGCTTTGCCTTACAAATACAGCCCCTAAGCTTACATTCTTGTAAGAATAGGGGCTGTAGGTGACAATTATCAGTCCGAATGTGCGTTGTCGTATATCGCCTTTATCTCCGGCGGAAGCTTGTCCGGTATCATCTCGTGCAGCGCGTCCTCGCCGCCGTCGGCCATCGCCCGCTCATAGTACCAGCACTTGAAGCGCAGCATGTCCAGCGTTTTTTCAAGCCGGTCCATCTCGGCCTTCACCGTCTCCATCTGCTGCACGAACAGCTCATGGCGCTGCGGGTATGTGCTGCTCCCCTCCGCGCACCACTGCATGAACTGCTTTATCTCCTTTATCTCAAGCCCCGATCTTTTCAGGCACTCGATGACGCGCAGAGCCTCCAGTTCGCGCTCGCTGAAGCGGCGGATGCCGGAGCTTCGCTCCATCTGCGGGAACAGCCCCTCTTTATCATAATATCTCAGCGTGGATATCGGGAGCGAGAACATCTCCGACACCTGACCTATCGTATACATATGCGTTTCCTCTGTTAACAAAAATTTTTCATTTATGTCTCGACCTAAAGTCAGCTTTATATTATATAATAATTATAGCATGGGGACAGCGCCGCTGTCAACCGATACTAAACTACCGATACATACGGAGGATAATATGTCCAAAAAGGTTCTTGTTATAAGCTCCAGTCTGCGCTCCATCGTGACCATAACCGCACTCATCAGCAAGGGGATAACCGATTCTTCCCTCAAATATCATCTCTCCACCGCGCGCACGAACGGCGTGACCCGCAGCGAGATGGCCGAGATCCTCACGCACATCGCGTTCTACGCCGGCTGGCCGAATGCGTGGGCGGCGTTCCGCATGGCGAAGGAGGTCTACGCCGACGACAGCGCCGTTGAATCGCACGGCGGCTTCTTCGGTCTCGGCGAGCCGAACGACGCGTATGCGCAGTATTTCACCGGCCGCAGCTTCCTCAAGCCGCTGACCGTTCCCGGAGAGACGGTGCTTCTCGCGAACGTCACCTTTGAGCCGGGCTGCCGCAACAACTGGCACATCCACCACGCGAAGAGCGGCGGCGGACAGCTGCTCATCTGTGTTGACGGCGAGGGCTGGTATCAGGAGGAGGGCAAGCCCGCGCAGAGTCTGAGCATCGGCGATGTCGTCACCATTCCTGCGAATGTCAAGCACTGGCACGGTGTGAAGGCCGACAGCTGGTTCAGCCATATCGCCGTTGAGGTTCCCGGCGAGGACTGCCGCAACGAGTGGTGCGAGCCTGTCAGCGACACAGAGTATAACGCGCTGTAAGATATAGTCAAGCAACCGTTCACTCAGACAACACCCAGACAACAGCATCAGAAGAGCGGGGACTCTGAACCGAGTCCCCGCCCTTCTGCGTTTTTCTTATTTACTTCTTCGCAAGCTTTTCGGACAGCTTGTCAACTATCTTTCTGAGGTTGAAGCCGACAGCGCCGCCTATCGCCGCGCCGATAACAAAGAACAGCTTATGATAGCGGCGGCGAACCTTCTTGATAATGACCACAGGCGTATTCTTCTTTTTCTTGAAAAGCTTCATAGCACTTTCTCCTTTTTATATTTAATTTTAGAAATCCATGACCATACGCGCGCTTTCCTCTTCCGACAGCTCCGTCACTCTCGTGTCAAGCACACGGTACACCCTGCTGCACATGCTCAGTACGCTGGGACGGTGCGTCGTGACGATGCAGGTCTTATCCGGGCAGTGCTCCAATATACTGCGCAGTACCTGCCGCTCGGTAGCAACGTCAAGCGCGCTCGTCGCCTCGTCCATGAGGAGTATCGGAGCGTCGCGCAGGATCGCGCGCGCAATTGCGATGCGCTGCGCCTGACCTTCCGACAGGCCGCGCCCGCGCTCGCCAGTATCGGCACATTCGCCGATGCTTTGAGGTCTGCCGCGCTGAATATCGTCTTGCGCATCATGGCGAGCACGAGCGCCGCAAGGCAGCTCAGGCCGAGGCCGAGTATGCCGCCCTTGACCGCCGAACCTTTCCATGAAAAGCTGTTGTACGGCGCGGTGGGCACCGTCGGTTCGCTCTTCATGATGACCTGCGAATAGTCCACCATATAGAGCGCCACGCGCGGATAGCTCGCTATCACGGCCTCGAGAATATCATATGCGTCCTGCGGGTCAGAGCTGGTGACAGTGAGTACGAAGAGGTTCGTATCCGCGACGGCCTCCGCCCTTATGCTGCCGTTTATATAGCTCACGCCCAGCTCGCTTCGCACAAACTCGTTCATAACGTCGGTTCCCAGCATATATGGGAAAGCTGCGGCGAGCTGCTTTGCCGCCTCGTTATCGTAGTAGTAGCTGTAAGAGAGGATATCGTCCGACGAATAGCCGGAGCTGACGGTGAACATGGCACGCGACTGATACATCGGCGTATAGTTCATCTTCGCGCGCACCGCGAACAGCGCCGCGAAGGCCGCCGTCACGATTATCGCCGGAAGCCACAGCTTTTTAAGCTCTCTGAAAAAGCGCGAGAGCAGCTCAGATATATCTATATAGTTATAGTTTTGATTCTTATCTGCTTCCACGTTTTTAACCATTCATCCTGCCGTCCGCAGAGCCGGCCTCTTTTTTATAATTGCCGTAATATCCGTACTTCTTTCCATAGCCGTAGCCGCGGCCGTATCCGTAACCGTAACCGTAGCCGCTGCTGCCGCGCATATCGTTGAGCACGCAGCCGAGGAAATGCGCGCTGCTGTTATTGAGCGCGTCGACGCAGTCGTTTATATCCGCCGCGGGGATGGTGTCCTGCCGGACGACGAGCATCGACTGATCGGCCATGTCGCACAGCAGCTCCGCGTCAGGGAACATACCCATTGGCGGCGTGTCTATCACGACGAAATCAAGTCTGCGCAGGCGCTCGATGCTGCGGCGCATCGTCTCCGACGAAAGAAGCTCCGTGCAGCGCTCGTCGCTGTACTGCGAGAAGAGCATCATGACGTTCGTATCCACGTCGTACTTGGCGCAGGTGTTCAGCGCCTCGACGGAGAACGGCTTTGCAAGCATCTTGTTGAACGGCAGCGGACTGCTCCAGCGCCCGCCGAACAGCTCCGTCTGGCTGGGGTTGCGGAGGTCGGCGTCTATAAGCGCGACCTTGTAGCCGCGCGACGCGAGGCTTATCGCAATATTCGCCGCGACCGTGGACTTGCCCTCGTTCGCGACGACACTCGTGACGAGCACGATGCCGCCGCCCTTTTCGCGCTTTTCGTGCTCGATCCTCGAGCACAGGGAATTTATCTGTTCGGTGTACGCAAGGCTGACCGCGGGGGAATTTATGAGTATCGCACCCGCTCCCCTGCGCTTTTTCTTTCTTGCGCCCTTTTCATGCCCCAGCATTGCGATGACCGGCGCGTCTATCAGGCTCTTCGCGCCGCTGCGGGTCTGCACCGTCTCGCTCATGACGGATATCTCGACTATCGCCGCCGCCATCAGCACCGCGCCTATCAGCGCCGCCTTCATCGCGGTGCGCCGGACGTTCATCGAATTTACGGGCGAGGAGGAGACTCGCGGCTCCTGTATCACCTGCGCGACGATATTGCTGGATATATAATCGGAGATCGTATCGAAATTATCCTTCAGCGCGACCAGCGCCAGAAAGGCCTCGCGCTGCGAGCCGGATTCCGAGGTCACGACAACGAAGTTGCTGTTCTCTACAAGCTTTGCCTTTATGCCGCCGGAATAGCCGCGCAGCTCCTCGGACGAGGCGCGGATCGTATCGTTTACGATCCGGTTATCCAGCACCTCGGTGAGTATGGATGCCAGTTCCTTTGCCGCCGTAATATTTCGGGTACTGTACCCGCTCATGCGCGAGGTGACGGCATAGGTCATGCTGGCTCTGTACACGGGCTTGCGAACAAAGTCCGCGTATAGCGAGACGAGCATTGCAAATATCGCCGCGGCGGCAGCTATCATCCACAGATTCTTTTTCAGCGTGCGCAGCAGGCAGATGAGCGAAATGTTTTCCGCGCGTATTTCGTTCTTGTCCATTCGCTGCCTCCTTACTCCACGACTACCGTCATCAGCGCGGAGCTTGAGCGTCCGCCGGAGGTGACGGTGTAGGTCACGAGATAACAGCCCGCGCTCTGCGTATCCACATTGCTGTCTATCCTCACGTCGGAGACCGAGCCTGCAGACACGGATTCTATATAATTTCTCGGCTCGAAGTTATCGCCGAGGCCGACATAGACGAGATAGCGCCGGAGCTTGACCGCGGAATCCCCGTCCGCCTCCGCGCGGATCGTCACGGGCAGCGTGACCTGCGCGGTGTCTCCCAACGAGTTTATGACCTGGAGCGTCAGGTTATAGACGCCCTCAGTGCTGCTGATGATGTCGGACGAGAGGACGCGTATCGAGCTTGTGATATCCCCGTCCACAGCGTCCTGTGCCTGAAGGCGGCCTGTGATTGAGACGGTCTCGCCGAGGCTGTATACCAGAGGCGTGATGAGCATGAAGCGCGGGCGGTGATAGTCGGAATAGACCACGTACCTCGTCGCAGACGCCATGTTCCCCGCCTTATCGAACACCATGTACGACACCTTCGCGGTGTTGTTGCTGATGAGCTTCGACACGCCGGAGACTATGATCTGTCCGGTCAGGTCCCCGTCCTTCGCGTCAGACGCGGTCACGCCGCGCAGCAGCGCGTCGCGCCCGTCCTCGACGCTGACGGTAATGCTGTCCGAATCGAGAGTTATCACTGGCGGCACGGTATCCGTCACGACGCGCGAATATACCTGCCCCGCGGCGAAGGCCGCCGTCACAAGCACGAGGCATATTATAAGGATTGTCTTTAATGTTCTCTTTTCCGTCCCTGTATTCCGCGCGGCAGAGCATACCACGTCCATTATCACTATAATAGAGAAGTTTATCATATGCTTCCTATATTTTCAAGGCTTCGCGCAAAATATCTGCGTTTTTTCACGTATTTTCTTCCGCCGCGGACAGTCAAAAAAAATAACTTAAAATTTTTTCTATTTTCTCCTGTACAAGTTCCAGATATTGCGGTATAGTCTTTGTAATCATTTTGTTACGTGATAATAGGCGTTTTCGTAATTCTTTGGGGGAAGAAATGAGAAAGCTCATTGATGAGAATATAAATACGCAGAAGCTGCTGAGAATAGCGTGTCTGCTGCTGGCGGACATTGTGATAATAAATCTCTCGGCAGTTGCGGCGCTGCTTCTGCGCTTCGAGCTGTCGCCGGCACCGGCGTCGGAAGCCGGATTTATGAGCAGCGTCATATCCTACATGTGGCTCAACACACTCGTCACCGTGATAATCTTCTGGATATTCGGGCTTTACAACAGTCTGTGGGAGTTTGCGGGAATGCATGAGCTTGTGCGCATAGCGCTTGCCTCGGCGTGTTCCGGAGCGGCAGTGTGGCTCGGCATGCTGCTCTCGGGTCTGCCCGTGCCGCGCAGCTATCCGTTTATTTACATTCTGGTGCTGTTCGTCGCGGCCTCGTTCCCGCGCTTTATCTACCGTCTGCTGCGCAATCAGCGCGCCGCTTCCAAGCAGGGCACGCGCAGACGCACCATGCTCATCGGCGGCGGCGCCGCGGGAGCCATGGTCATCCGTGAATTTCAGAACAGCTCGCACTCGGAAAATCAGGTCGTGTGCGTCATTGACGACAATCCCTCCAAACGGGGCGCACTGTTGATGGGAGTCCCCATCGTGGGCGACCGCGAGAAGATCGAGTCCACCGTGCAGAAATACGGTATCGAGGAGATTGTGCTCGCCATCCCGTCGGCGCAGCTCAAGGACCGCACGGAGCTTATCTCTATCTGCCAGCGCACCGGCTGCCGCCTGAAAACGCTCCCCGCTCTCTATCAGCTCGCAAACGGCGAGGTCAGTGTCAAGAAGGTTCGCGATGTGGACATCGTCGATCTGCTCGGCCGCGCGACCGTGGACGTGGATATGAGCGGTATTGCCGACTACATAAAGGGCAAGACCGTGCTCGTCACCGGAGGCGGCGGCAGCATCGGCAGCGAGCTGTGCCGCCAGATTGCAAAGCACGGCGTCGGCCGTCTGGTCATCTTCGATATATACGAGAACAACGCCTACGACATCCAGCAGGAACTGAAGCGCCGCTATCCGGCGCTCGATCTCGTCGTGCTCATCGGCTCCGTGCGCGACCGCAAGCGCGTTTTCAACGTCATGGACGCCTACCGGCCTGAGCTTGTGTTCCACGCTGCGGCGCATAAGCATGTGCCGCTGATGGAGGACTCCCCCGCCGAGGCGATAAAGAATAATGTGTTCGGCACGCTGAACGTCGCGGAAGCGGCGTCGGAGTTCGGCGCGAAGCGCTTCCTTCTCATCTCCACCGACAAGGCCGTAAACCCGACAAACGTGATGGGCGCATCCAAGCGCATGTGCGAGATGGTCATCCAAATGATGAACGGGCGCTCCGAAACGGAGTATGTCGCGGTGCGCTTCGGCAACGTCCTCGGCAGCAACGGCAGCGTTATCCCGCTGTTCCGCAGGCAGATCCTCGCGGGCGGCCCCGTCACAGTTACCGACCGGAACGTTATCCGCTATTTCATGACGATACCAGAAGCTGTTTCGCTGGTGCTTCAGGCCGGGGCATACGCTACCGGCGGCGAGATATTTGTGCTCGACATGGGCGATCCCGTACGCATAGACGACCTCGCGCGGAACATGATCCGGCTCTCCGGTTTTGAGCCTGACGTCGATATCAAGGTCGAATACACCGGCCTTCGCCCTGGAGAGAAGCTGTTTGAAGAGATACTCATGGACGCCGAGGGCATGGAAAAGACGGCGAACAATCTCATCTACATAGGGCACGAGCTGGATGTTGACCGCGAGAAGTTCATGACGCAGCTCGCCGAGCTGTCCGAGGTGGACGAGCGCGACGGTCAGGCGATACGCGACTGCATAGAGCGCATCGTCCCGACCTATTACCGTCACGGCCAGCCGCCGAAGAAGGCGAAGACGCCGGAACCGGCAGAGGTGTGAAGGGCTGAAAATGATATAATGAACCCCCGACTGTGAGACGTGAAGGTCTTGCAGTCGGGGGTATTGTTCACTGGGTGAAATAATGCGGCATTTTCTTGTCGCTTAGTCATTTCAGGGGAATGGCAGTAGTGGTCTTTACGCGGCTCTCTCTTTTCCATAATGGCAATCTATGAATAATGGAGCAGGATATAAATAATCTGTCATTGCGAGGAGCGAAGCGACGTGGCAATCCGCATCCCCTTACGCCGCGCATAAAACATACTGCTGCCACCAAAAGAAACGGATTCCCACGACCCGCCTGAGGTGTAAGTTCGCATTAGCCAAATCAAAGATTTGGATGCTCACTTAAGTTTGCGAACTGGTCTCGGAATGACAGGTTGTTTTAATCTGGTGCTCCGATTTGTTATGCGGAACAGGACATGAGACGACGGACAGCACAGAGACCGTCCCCTACAGGGTGATTTTGTAGTGCGTTCTTTCATCTCTACTCCAGTCTCAACTCCGGCGACCCCTCAGTCGCTGCGCAACCACCGCCCATAACAGGGCGCGCCAAGGGTGTGACATCATCCCATGCCACGCCAAGATTTCATCTTACATTTAACAGATTTGTAACGCAATGTGCGGCGGTATAGACTATAATATCAATTTGTAAAAAAGAATGGTCGTAGATTTTTTCAAGGAGCTGCATTGCATGAAACTCAAAAAAATTACTGCTTATATGAGACTGTTGCAAACCAATGGTCTTGCTCTCGGAGAACCATACATAAAGCATTTGTGTGATAATATGCAGAATACATGAAAAAGGAGGATAAAGAAAATGAATAAAGAAGTAACTTGGAATGATATTGAAAAAAGTTTGAATTTTACACCTGAGGAGGAATCTGCAATTCAGCTTGAAGTTGATTTAATTCAGGCAACAATTAATGCTAGAGAAAAATCTAATCTTTCTCAAAGAGATTTAAGTAAAATTTGTGGATTAAAACAACCAGTAATTGCTAGAATTGAAAGCCGTGCCCGTTCGCCTAAAGTTGAGACCTTACTTAAAATGTTACTACCTATGGGATATACTTTGAAAGTTATGCCTATTGATAGGCATATTACAAAAAAGTAGTAAAAGTAAGAATCACTTAGGGCTGATTTGAAGATGTAGTCTATCATAGTGTAGCCTAGTGGTAAGCTTAGTATTATTCCTAGCTTTCGTAAAAGCTTTAAAACTTCAACACCTGTTGCAGAATCTAGTGCACCTGTTGGTTCATAACATAGTAATAGTTTTGGGTTTTTAGATATTGCTCTTGCTATAGAAACTCTTTGTTGCTCACCACCTGATAATTGATTTGGAAACTTATTCATATGTGCTTCTAGTCCCACAGCTTTAATAGCTTCTTTGCTGTCTACTCCATTTTTAGTAACATCTTTTATTAACTCAACATTTTCAAGCACTGTAAGTGTTAGTAATACCACTTGTAGGTGTATCCATTCCACCAATTAAATTAAGTAATTATGAACTTTTTTTCATGTTTTTGTTTAAAAAAAGTCATCCTAGTTTAAAATCTTTACTAGTATGACTTATTAATTATATAATATTCCAAATTTTTGGCACAAATATAACCAACCCTATTATTGCTGAGCCTATGGCTAAAACTAACACAGCTCCTGCTGCTACATCTTTTGCAAGTTTTGCTTTTTCATTTCTTTCAGGCATTGCTATATCTACTGTTGTTTCTATGGAGGTATTTATTAGTTCCCCTCCTATAACAGCCATAAAGCAAATTATGCATATTATCCATTCAAATATGTTTATTTTAAAAATTATTCCTGCAAGTATTACTAGAAGCATTATTATTACATGTATTTTCATGTTTCTTTCTGTATTGAATGCTGATATAATTCCTTGCCATGCATATTTAAAGCTATTTGCAATCTTTTTTGTTTTTACTTTAAGTTCTCTTTTCTTTCTTAAAGTAGTTCTTCCATCATTTTTCTTCATTATGAATTTATTAACAGCCATTATGTATATTATTAAATATGAAACTGATATTAGAAATCCACCTATAACATCACTAGTGTAGTGTACTCCTAAATAAATTCTACTTACTCCTATTGCTCCTATAAGCAGTCCTAATAAAACCGTTAATCCCCATTTTATGTATTTATTTTTGATATATTTATAGGTTAAATATATCAAATATCCATAAAACG
>ERZ779869.2894-NODE-2894-length-13695-cov-4.875953_pt1 | contig 13695 bp, 6 predicted proteins | sample MGYA00511557_ERZ779869 | MGnify/ENA primary metagenome ERZ779869 (study PRJEB29588, sample SAMEA2154620) | human gut metagenome | biome: human gut; feature: human-associated habitat; material: faeces | place: Denmark | collected 2008/2010 ...
AATAATTCTTTTTCTTCTTTTGTTTTGTTTTCTTTATTTAAATTTTTGCTTACTACAAATATTACTATTGCTATTATATATAAAATTAATTTTTGATTTCTATCAATATATCTCTTAAAATTCATTTATACCTCACTAATTATTATTTATTTCATCAAATCTCTTTACATTTTCTATAAAATTATTATGTGTTGCTCTTACTGTATTTTCTGAAGCTGAACCTCTATAAGATTTTACTACTGATTTCATATATTTTTGACGTCTATTTTCATCATATAATATTGGATAATTACTATCTGATAATAACTTTTGCTTATATCTTAATGTAGCTATTGCAAACCTATCAGCCTCTTCTAAATTTGCTACTTTACCTTCTTTTAAAATTTCATTGGCAAATTTCATTGCTTGTTTTTGTTCAGAAAAATCTACAACTCCTCTTGAAACATAATTTTCTCTTGCTCTCTTTCTATATTCTTTAGCTTTATTAGAATATTCATAATTATATTTATCAATAACATCTCTTCTATTATACCATGATTCTTGATACTGTTCCATTGTAAGTTTTTCTTCTGATTTTGGTGCTGTAGCCATATCCATTAATTTTTTTCCACCAGCATATCCAGCTGAAAAAGATCCTAGTGCTTCAAAAGCATTATATTTTCCATCAGCCATACTAATTGCTCCTTGAGTTGCTGCAGTAACCACTCCTAAAGTTGTTCCTGCAATTACTCCTGCACTATTTCTTACAAATCTTTTTATATTTGTTTTTGCATCTTGATCAACATCCACAACCGGTCTTATTAACGTTTTTCCTACATTTATTACACCATTTGCTAGTGGTTTAACTATATTTTTCTTTTTTTCTTCCACTTTCTTTGTGTTTTGATTATTAGTTCTTATTTCTTCTTTATTATTTGCAATATTTCTTATACTTGCATTATTTGCCACTTTTTTATTTGGATCTGTTTTATTTTTCTGATTTTTTCCTAATACTACTTTTGTTTTTGCTTCATTTGATATATTATTATTTACAACCACATTTGAAACTTGTCCCATTAATATTGTATCTATTACATGATTATCTCTCATAAAGTTATTTTCTGCTAATCTCCTATTTAAAATTGCAGAATCTGTTTTGACCATATTTAAATATTTATTTCTATCATTTTCAGATAAATTAGGATTCTCTAATAATTTTTTATAGTCTATAATATTATTCATTAATTCTTGACTAGTTCTTCTATCACCATCTATATATTGAAGAGGTAATTCATTAGTTGTAAAATTAAATTCACTTGCCATTATTCTATTTCTAGCAAGACTTTTATATTTCAATATTTCTTTTTGCAATCTTTCAATTTCTTTGGCATTTTTAGAATTTTTTTGTTTATTTTCATTTGTTGCAATTAATTCATAAATTTCATCTAAACTATGTGGATCTCCATCATTGAATATCAAATTTAATTCATCTTGTGATAAACCACTTCTATATTTAGCAATTAAATTTCCGTATATATCATTACTATTTTGTATATTTAATACTTTTTCACTGTCTTCTGGCACATTATTTTCATAATTTAATTTTTCTTCAAAATTATCATCTTGTTGTTCTTCATCTTCTGGAGTCTCTTCTTCTGTTAAATCATTTACATCACTATTATCTTTTTCTTGTTCTTTACTACCCATGGCATTTAGTAAATTTAAATGTCTAGAACCTAAACTGCTTGAATCTTCTACTCCTGCTCCAAGCACAATTTGTGTTGAAAAATCATTTGGATCTATATTTGGATTAGAATTTTGATTTACATTTAAGTTTGAATTTAAATTTAAATTAAATGCAGAATCTGCCATAATACTTTCTACATCTATATCATTTTTTGTTGGTTTTGGATTTCCAGTATCTTCACTCTCATTATTACTTCCACTAACAAGATTTGGCATTTTTCCTCCTCTATGTAATGGATCTCTAAACATCTTTGTAACACTTGAAGCTAACGCTCCTGTTGTAAATGCACCAATTCCTCCAACAGTTCCTCCACCTGCTTTCCCAAATCCAAATATTTTCTTTAATATTTTTTCTCCCTCATTCATAAACATAAAAGCTACAAATGCATATACTAGATTATTTGCTGCTAAAGTTAATGATGAAGATATTAATATCACATATAATATATAATGCATTGGTTGAAGTAACATATTATATGTATATTCTTTTAGCCACATATCAAATCCTTTTGCTTTACCGCTTTCAGCCTTATCTATAGGATATGTAGCAGCAACTATTGGTGATATTAATGTTAAGAATGACATCATAAGTAACCTTTTTAAATAAACAAAAGTAAATTTAAATGTTAATACAACTAATCCTACATATAGCATAAAATATCCTATTTTTGTTGAAAATTGGTTTTGCTGCATCTTAAATCTTGCTAATCCAATTAAATTCGTAGTAAAAGTTGTGCCATTCATGTTTACTCTTAAATTTCCCATCAATCCACTTAATAATTGAGAAATTTGCTCTACAGCATTTACTATAAACGCCATTATATACTGTAAAGAAAATAATAATGCTACAGCAATAAACCAACTTATTAATCTTTCTTTATACTTTGCTTTATCTTTTGAACTTGAACTTACTATTATTTTTATTCCAATATATATAAGAATTGACAATAATGCTACTATTGCTATTAATCTAAGTATCTTATACCATGATGCTATTACATTTCGTATTTTTGCCCATGTAGTTGATTCATCTGTTACTGTTCTAAAAAAATTTATATTTAAAAAGTCTATTTTTCCTGCAAATATATCTTCTGGTGAATAATGAATATTAGGATATTTAACATCAATCTGACCTATTAAATTCTTATAGTCATCTAAATTATCAATTGTAATAGTTGCTCCAACATCTTTTCCTGAATCTTGAGGTTCGCCTACCATAACTAGTTCGAACTCATTTCCAGTCATACACTTAGTAAGAAGTCCAAATGCAGAATCTACTATTACTGTTATAAATTCTATTAATGGTTCTACTATGACTCCTGCTGCAGTACTTAATCCTGTTGAAGTATCATAATCTCCAAATTTAGGTTCAATTTTTGCTGACACTGAATCCAATTCTCTTTTAACAACATAACTATCATTAGCTTGTACTTTGCAATTGCCTAAAAATCCAATCATCATGACTATTAACAAGATTGTTGCTATTACCTTTTTCATTTTCCACCTCTTTTCTTAAAAGTAGATTTTTTAATTAGATGCTACATATCAAATAGCATCTAATTCTTAAAATCCACCTTTATTATTTTTGTGCTTCATTTAGTTCTTTTAATGCTTTAAATCTTACTTTAAATTCTGCCTCTGTCTTTCTATTTTCAGCTTCTATTTGTGCTCTTTGTTGTTGTGTTGCATTTGCTGGTATTTTACGTTTATGTGATTCTATGTATTTATTTTGCTTATCTTCATCAAACATTGCACCATAAGATTGCTGTTCTTTAAGCTCACTCTTAAATCTCAATGCCATCATTGCTTGTCTGTCTGCTCTCTCTAATATTTCCTTCTTTCTTTCTTCTGTTGTATTTTCGTCATTATACTCAGCATTATTTGCAACTAATTTATCTGCATATTTCATACCTTGTTTTTGCTCTTTTAAGTCTACAAATCCTCTTTCAATATAGTTTGATGCAGCTCTATTCATTCTTGCTTTAGCTTGAGCACCATATTCTTTTTTATAGAAACTATTTACATCATCTCTATTTTTCCAATCTTCTTTTGCATGTTCCATTTGTGCATGGTTATCTCCACTTCTAGTTCCTTCCATAAATGAGTTTCCTATACCTTCAACTGATTTTGAGATTTGTCCTCCACCAGCATATCCTGCTGCAAATGTTCCTATTGCTTCAAATGGACTATATTTTCCATCAGCCATACTAATTGCAGCTTGTGTTGCTGCAGCTACTGTTCCTACTGTAACTCCTGCTGCAACTCTTCCTACTTTTCTAGCAAGTCTTATTCCATTATATTTGGTTGACTTATCAGTATCCCATATTGGTTTTATTGTTTTTTTACCAACTGATTTAAGTCCTTTTCCAGCTTTTTTAGCTAAATTCTTTGCTAAATCCCTTATACTTCTTTCTCTTGCTGGCTCTGGATCCGGTTGGTTTGGATCTGGCTGATTTGGGTCCGGTTGGTTTGGATCTGGTTGATTTGGATCCGGTTGGTTTGGATCTGGCTGATTTGGGTCCGGTTGATTTGGATCCGGTTGGTTTGGGTCTGGTTGATTTGGATCTGGTTGGTTCGGATTTGGTTGATTTGGGTCCGGCTGAGTTGGATCTGGTTGGTTTGGATTATCATTACCAGCTCCAATCATAAAATCATTTGGATCAATATCATTTTTCGTTGGTTTAGGCATATTAACATCTCCTTGACCTCCATTTCCTCTTGGGCCATTTTTTCCACCACCTTGTGGTAATTTTGCCATTCTAGCAATATCCTTTACACTTGATGCCAATGCTCCAACAGTAAATGCTCCTGCCATTCCTCCTACAGTTCCACCTCTAGCTTTATCAAATCCAAATATAGTCTTTAATAATTTTTCTGCTTCTGTCATAAACATTAGTACTACTACACCATATATTGGATTATCAAGTGCAATGCTAACTGCAGAACCTACTAATATATAATACATAATTTGATGTAATGGTTGTAATAAAGCATTAAATGTATATTCTTTAAGCCACATATTAAATCCTTGAGCTGTTCCATCATTCATTTTATCAATTGGATATGTCAATGCTACAATTGGTGCTATTAATGTTAAAAACGCCATATTTAATACCCTTTTCAAGTATATAAATGTAAACTTAAATGTATAAACTACTAATAATATATACATCATTTCATATCCGATTTTTAAGTACCAATCATCTGATTGTACCATAAATCTTACAACTCCAACAAAATTTGTTATGATTGAAGCACTCTTTTCATCGTTACTATATATGATTTTTATTGGTTGGTTTGAACTTTGAATCAATTTACTTATTTCATTTGTTCCAGCAATAATAAAACTCATTATATAATGCATAGAAAATAATATTGCAACTGCTATAAACCAATTTACTATCCATTCTTTATATTTTGCCTTATTTTGTGTATTTGAACTTATTATTACTTTTATACCTGTATATATTAATACAGACAATAATCCAATTATAGCAATTAATCTTAATACCTTATACCAAGTAGCAATTGTTCCTCTTATTGCTCCCCAATCTTTATTATTATTGTTATTTCCTGATATAAAATCTATACTTAATAAATCTATACTTCCTGAAAATATTTGTTCAGGAGTATAAAATAACCATTCATCTACTCTATCGCCCTTAGTTGCACCAATTGTTAGAAATGATGAAGTACTAGGTCTATATTCTTCATATGTATTGCCATAAACAGGTTTTTGATCTCCCATCATTACATTTGTCAATATTTTCAATGCAGCATCTGCTACAGTATTTACTAAAGCGAATACTGGTTTCATTAGTATTCCGCCAATGTCTGCAGAATCCGTTTCTTTTACAACATGTCCTCCACCAGTATCTTGATCAGAAGCTGCTATAGAACCTGTATCTGTATTTACACTAGAAATATTATTCGCCCTTAAGAAATCTAATTCATCATTACTAATATTCATTTTAATTTCATTTATAGTTATTTCATTTTCCCCCATTGCATATATCATTTTATAATTTACTGAAAGTTTATCTGAATCAGAATAATAATAATCACAAATTTTAGTTGCTAAATCTTCATCTTGTATTTCTTCATTTATTTTAGATATTACTTTAGTTTTTGCAATAGCTCTCAATGAATTACTAGTAGCACTTACAGCACTTACCATTTCACTAACTGAAACAAATTGTTTTTCCTCATCAGCAAAAACAAGATTTTGCATAATAAAACTAAATACAGTAATTACAATTAAACACGTACATAAAATTTTCTTTGTTAATTTCATAAATTTAGTTCTCCTCTATCTTCTACTATTTCTTGCAGCTATTTTATTTAGGTTAGTCTCCACAAATTCAAATTCCTTTTGGGTAGGAGTAATTTGAATAATTGTTGTATCTTGTCCAACCTTTAATAAGCCTTCACCTTTTGTACATGTAACAAGGAAAGAAGCCTCTCCTTCACTTAACTTAAATACCTCTTTCAAATACTGTATTTCAGATTTATCTTGTGCTAAAAACAACTTTGTATCAGAAGATGTTAATACCGCTTGTGCCTCTGGTTTCTCATAAAAATCTTGGAATCTTTGAGAAATAATAGCTAAAGATACATTTCTTTTTCTGGCACGTCTTGCCATTTTATTTAAGAAATCTACAGCTTCTGGATATGGTAACAACATCCAAGCCTCATCAACTATTACTCTTTTTTGTTTTGCTTTTCTTCTATCTTCACTATTTTTCTTTACAAATTTTTCCCAAATCCATGACAACAATATTTGTTGTGCTAATGGTCTTGCGAATCTTTCTTCCAATTGAGAAATATCAATATTAATAAATGGTGCTCCTTCTAGTAAATCAAATGTTGATTGCCCATCAAAGTATGCCATTTGACCATCATATTCTCTTGTATATTGCTTCATAACTTTTAATAAATAACTATAATGGAATTCATAATCTTTATTTGTATTATCCCTTGCATTTCCTTGAATTCTCTTATACCAAGAACCAATTGTAGGCATTTCTTTCTTTCGTTTTTCGAAAGCATTTTGTCTACTAGCAGTAGATTCATACAAACTATTAGGATCTGAATTAATTCCTCTTGCAGCATATTCTTGTGCTACAGCTTCAGCAATAATTTGCTTTGTAAGCTCATTTACGTCTTCTGTTCTTGTACTACCTTTTGCCATTGTCATTAATGCTTGAGTTACGTCTTCTACTTTATTTTCTACATTTAATGTATCTCTTTCTCTTCCTGTTATTTCATCTTTAGTCCTTTCAATTTCAATATCAAACAAATTAATAATTGTAGATGAATTTGGACTAATTACAACATTAATTCCACCAAGTGCCTCTGCTACAACAGAATATTCACCTTCAGCATCTAATGCTAAACTTTCAATTCCCATTAATACAGATGATCTTGAAATTAAAGTTTTCATTGTTACAGACTTTCCAGCACCAGATTTAGCAAATATAACCATATTATAGTTTGTTAAAGATGGATGGAAATTATCGAATAAAATTGGAACCCCTGTCTGTTTATTAATTCCAATTGGAACTCCTGTATCATGTCCAACATTTGATGTTATAAATGGGAAAACAGTTCCCATTGAAGGTCTATCAAATGTATGTATCTTCTTTATTTTATCTGTCATTAAAGGTAATGCTGATTGAAATCCATCTTCTTGAATTGCCCAAGCACTTCTTATACCTACTAATGATTTTGACATTTCTGCAGTTAACATTTTAGTTAATCTGTCTAAGTCATTTAAACTATATGCAAATAATGTAGAAACAATAGATGCTTCATATAGTTTATTAAAACCTGCTGCAATTTCATCTCTCAATTGCTCTGTTTCTAACCTTTTTTGAGCTACAATACTTTCTCTATTTATTTTTCCTTTGTCAACAGCAACAATTCTCTCTGTCTCTAATTCTGTTATGATCTTATTTAATTCATTTTGAGAAGTTGCTTCAGCAATTGGTTTTATATAAATAGAGGTATTAACATCTCCAAACATATATAATGACCTAAATAATTCAGGAAATATACAAGATCTTGGTAAACTTGATACATAAAAACTTCTTGCATATCTCTTTACATTTGAAATTATTTCTAAATGATCTATGTTAGATGCATCTATTCCTGATGGTGCAATTAATTCTTTTATGCTCTTTTTTCTTAAAAATATTGGCTGATTTTCACTATTTTGCAACTGCTTTTCTTCCTCTTGTTTTCTTTTGTTGAACATCATCTGATTTTCCTCCTTCCTTTGCTTCTTTCTTTTTTCTCTTTATTTTAGCTTTAGCTGTTTCTGCAATATCATTTCCTATAAATTCTTGATTTTCGTCTATTAAATTTTCTGCAAAATCATATACAAATTGTTGAATATTTTCTTCTCTTAATTTTAGCATCAATTCTTTATCACTTCTAGCTTCTGAAATAGCTTGATTTGCAACTGTTTTACCTTGTTCTTCTATTTCTTGATCTAACAACTTCATCTTTTTATCTAATACATCTGGAGCTGTAGAATATATATCTTCAAATCCTGCTCTTAATGCCTTTTTAGCACTAAATAAGTCAGAATCATCTCTATTATAAGCAACATATAATAAATCTACCAATGCATCTGAATCTAGTATTTTAGCAGTAACCTCACATCTTGATAATGTCATAATTATTGATTTTGCTTTAGTATATAACTCTGAAAATACCATACTTTGTATTTCTTCTTTTGAATAATCAGCTGTAGACATTTCATCTTCATAATATGGCACAATAATATAATATTTTTTATGTAATACACTACTATTTAAACTATTTCTTTCAGTATTAGCTATAATATCTTTGGTATATTCATATTTATTTCTTTGTTTTACTAATTCCATATATGCTTTTTTTAATTGTTGATCAGAATATTTTCCTGATTTTTGCATTTGTTCATACTGTTCTTCCATTACAACATATCTATCTTCTATATCTTTATATTTTAACTTATACGCAGCAATACTTTCCTCTAAGTTTACAGTCCTTGTTTGTACATATATTTGAATTTCTGTCCTTAGTGTATTTAAAAATTCAATAAATCCTTGTTCAACGGATGTTCTCTCCATTTCAGACATCAAGTCATAATTAACACCTTGACATTCAAGAACCATTAAATACTTTCCTTTTTTCTGGATTATCATATTATCTTCTATTTTTTCAAAATCCATAAAATCAAATATAGATTTAGGGGTATATCCTGTTTGAGTTTTTTTCTCTTCTTGTAATGTTTCTTCTACATTTTTATCTTTCTTTTTATTTTTGAATTGTATATAAAAGTATACTGCAATTAAAACTACTATTGTTGTTACTAAACAAGCTGCTACTATTGTAAGTATCTGTATTAAATTCTCGGTATTACTCATCTTCCTTTCCTCCTGTCCAGTATAAATATACTCTTTTTCCACCTTTTTTAAATTTGATAAGTCTTAACAATATTTCGTCAATATCTTCTCCTCCTGTTTTTCTTAAGATTTCAAAATTTGATGAATTTGGCATTTTTAATGCAGTTATAATAAATCCTATTAATCCGAATATTAGAACTCCTATCCATCCTATTAATGACGCACCAAATATAGCACATATTGGATAAATAGTTATCAATGCTATTGATGCTCCAAGAACAGTTCCTAAAAATGATTTTTTTGTAAAAATCATTAATATTCTTCCTTCTCCCTTTGTATCTCTCGGAATCATGTATGAATATCTTGCCATAACTCTACCTCTCTTTCGTTTATATTATTTTCCTATTTAATTATACCATATAACTATGAAAAATCAAACATTTTATGACAAAAATTATCATATTTTTTACTCCTTTTAAGCATAAAAAAATACTAAGAAGTTTAATTCCTTCTTAGTATTTTTTTAGGTTCTATAATAAATGTTGGGGCTTGAATGTAGACACAAACATTTTCTTTGTGATTATTTTAAGAAATTTCCTACAGAACAGCTTAATAATGTAAAATATTTAGTTACTGATTTATGAGAATCTTATAAAGATATTGGTATGACATACTTTCGTAAAGCTAAGATAGTTGCCGATCATTTTCACTGGGCCAGATATACTTGTAATGCTTTAGACAAAATAAGAATTGAGGTTCAGAGTAATTTACCTAAATCTGAAAGAAAATATTTTAAACATTCTAGGCATCTCTTGCTTTCCAGAAAATGCAAAATAAAAGAAAATCGTTATGATAAACTTGAAATCTTGAATCTTCTGTTCCTCAATTGGTCGAATGTGCAAAAACATACCAAAATTGGGCTTATGAAATTAAGAACTCTTTAGAAGTCCCATATTCTAATGGACCAATTGAAGGAACAAACAATAAAATAAAAGCTTTAAAGCGTGTAACTTTTGGTATGACCAAATTTGATAACTTTAAAGCAAGAATATTGTTATTAAATTAATTATATTAACAGTTTTTACTAATTGCTATGATTGGTTTATTAACCGAGCAAATAATTACATATCTTTAGGTATTTTTTAGTTTAAACATTAAATTTTACTAAAAAAGCTGAGGCAGAAAACTTTTAAAGTTTTCCGCCTCAACTATTGATATAGAGCCATCTCGATTGACTCGAGAATGTTGGGATTATTTTTCAACTGCCTACTTATAAAAATACTTTTTTCCTCTTTCTAATTCACGACTTTAGCACTCAGTTCTGCTAATAAAGTGTAAGGCGAGAACCATCGTAGGAAATGCTATCGGTAGGACAGTAGGAGTTACGATCGTCTGGTCTAGTGGCGTAGGCATTCGTATCTAAGAAATAGCCCCCACGTCTAGTTCGATAGTAGGTATTGCAGGCCTCTAGGCTCCATTCATAGACATTCCCTGCTAAATCAAATATATTCTTTGTAGAATAAGGATCTTGACTTCCTGTTGGGGCTATTCCTGAATAAACATCATTTTTCACTCCACTTATTGTTCCATAATTTCCTTTTCCTGCTCCATTTGTTACATAATATTTTCCTCTTGATGGTGCTTGATCTGAACTTTTTTCTTCTTTCATCCATATCATTATTTGATCATATTGACTTCCCCATATCATACTACTAGTTGTTTTACTTTCTAATGCTAACTCTGAATATATTTTCTGCTGTGCATACATCTTATACCATGTTACACCTACTAATCCATTTGTTGTATTTCTTTTACTTGATACTTGAATTCTATTTGATGCTATATAATTTTCTGTTGTGCTATTACTCATACTACTTGTTTCATATCTTCCTACCCAGAATCCTCCTTTTTCTTCTACTTTTTTCACCATTTCATTATATTGACTTTGCAATGCACTTTCAAAACTTGTTGGAGTATTATAACTTGTATTTAATATTCCATTTATTTGTTTTAAGTACGTTACCGTATCTCCATAAGTTGAATCTTTTAATCCTGCTGGCTCTCTAAGAATTGTTGATTTTGGATTCCACAATGATTCTGGTGTTACCTTTACATATGTAGTATTATTCTCTGTTACTTCACTAAATTCATATAGTACTCCTATATAATCTCCTGCTGTATTTGTTTTTATTGCCATCGGATATTTTCCAACATTTATTTGTTCTTGAACCTTACTTCTTATTCCTGCATCATTTAAACCTGAATATGTACTACTTAAATCTAGTATTGCATTTTTTACTGGTACCCATACAAATTGATCATATGTTTCTTGCATTTTTGTTTTATTTGTCCAGTCTGGTGTATCTATCTTTCCATCTCCATTTGCATCTTTCATTATATATATTACTATTCCTCTGTCTATATTTTCATATTCTCCTTCAAATTGTGATAATACTGCTAACTCTGGTATTGTTATATGATTATTTATTTCTGTTAAATATCCTGGTTCTCCTTCTTTGTCTATTCTCGCATATGTTGCATCTATATAACTTGAATTAAATTTTGTTCCATTTCCACCAACTAATTTTGTTGCTCCAGTAAACATATTATCAGAATCCGTTACATTTTTTGTCGTCCAGCCTTTACCAGTTGTTTCATTATATTCACTTACATATATACTTCTTAAACTACTACAATTACAAAACATATAACTCATATTGGTTACTTGACTTGTATTAAAATTACTTATATTCAATTCTATTAACTTTCTACACGCCTGAAACATTGCTTTCATATTTGTTACTTGACTCGTGTCAAACTTTCTTACGTCCAAATTGGTTAAACTTTCACAGTTTCCGAACATCCATCTCATACTTTTTACTTGACTCGTATCAAATTTACTTACATCTAGACTTGTTAAGTTTTCGCAATGATTAAACATTCCAGACATATCTGTTACATGGCTTGTATCAAATTCACTTACATCTAAACTTATTAAGTTTTTACAGTGATGAAACATACCATCCATATTTATTACTTGGTTTGTATTCAACTTGTTTACATCTAAAGTTTCCAAAGCTTCACCTTCACTAAACATATAACTCATATCTGTTACATGGCTTGTATCAAAATTACTTAGATCTAGACTTGTTAAACTTACACAATAGTTAAACATAGCTCTCATATTTGTTACTTGGCTTGTATCAAAATTATCAAATGCTATCTCTTTTACATTTGATAAATAATAAAACAAATATGATGAATTTTGATTTGCTTCTATATTTTTTTCACTTACAAATGTTAATTCATACATATCATTACTATCTTCATCTGTATAATATCCTATTATACTACTATCTTCTGCTTCTGATGCATCAAATTGTTCTATTATTCCAGCTGTTGGCACTTGACCTTTTACAAATTTTATACTTTCTATTTTATTTTTTACAACATTACTTCTTAAATAATTAGCAGTATCTTTCCCAGTTCCTGATGATGCCACCATCAATGTTGCATTTCCAACTGTTACAGTACATGTTGCCTTTATAGTTCCAGCAGGATTTTGAGCTGTAATTATAGCCTTACCTTTAGCCACTCCAGTAACAAGACCATTTCTATTTACTTTAGCAACATCTGTATTACTACTTTTCCAAGTAATTTTCTCTGTAACAGTATTAGGAGTTATAGTTGCAGTCAACTGTGTTGTCTCACCTATTTGAATAACTGCTGTTACAGGATTTACCGTTATTCCTGTAATTTTTGCTTGACATACTACTAAACATTCAGCACTCTTTCCATTTTTTGATGCTGCCATTATTGTAGAATTTCCAACAGCCTTTCCTGTTACCATTCCATCTTGAGTAACTGTTGCAACAGTTTTCTTCTTACTTGTCCACTTCATTTTTGTGTTTTTATTGGCATTATTAGGAATAGGTGTTGCATTTAATTGTATCGTATTTTTACCATTTAAATCAAGTATTACACTCTTATTATCTAGTTTCACACCTGTTACATCTATTTCCTCTGGTTCTCTAGAAGTATTATTAGTAGGATCTTCATTTACATTAGAATTATCTGTTCCCGTACTCTCACTATTTTCTGTACTTGCCGAATTCTTCCCATTTGAATTAGTACTACTAGTATTTTGCGTACTTGAATTTGTTCCACTATTATTTGAATTATTAGTACTACTATTATTACTTCCACTATTATCACTTGAACCACCATTAGTGCTACTTGTATTGGCTGGTGTTGTTTCACTTGAATCTTCTCCATTGTCTGCAAATATTGTTGTTCGATCATATATTTCAGACACTTTTATCACATAATCACCATACTCACTTTTAGTGGTCAATTCAGTATCTAAAGTATAATCATCTGGTACATTTTCAAAGTATTTATCCAATATCTCTTTCAATTGGCTTCTTGTTATATCTGTACCTACATTTTCAACAACTGTATCAGATATTTGAGATTTAGCACTTTCAATTATCTCTTGTCTTTCAGATTTGTTTTTAGACTCTCTTGCTTGATTTGTTATTCCACTATTTCCAGTTATAGCAGATATAGCTATTCC
>ERZ779869.2906-NODE-2906-length-13664-cov-2.689544_pt1 | contig 13664 bp, 15 predicted proteins | sample MGYA00511557_ERZ779869 | MGnify/ENA primary metagenome ERZ779869 (study PRJEB29588, sample SAMEA2154620) | human gut metagenome | biome: human gut; feature: human-associated habitat; material: faeces | place: Denmark | collected 2008/2010 ...
ATCGGTATTATCACTGCACCAGATCTGCGGGGAATAATAGAGCATCCCGGCATCAAACCGTCCGCCGCCTCCGCTGCAACCCTCCAGTAAAAGGTGCGGATAGGCCGAAAGCATACCGTCCAGTACGCGGTATAAGCCCAGCATGAACCGGTGCGCCATCTCGCCCTGCTTTTCGGCAGGCAGGGATGTAGAATATTTGTCGCAGATGCTTCGATTGAAATCCCACTTCACATAGCTGATCGGCGCGCTTGCAAGCACGCTGCAGAGCCGTTCCAGGATATAATCCTGTACATCTTTTCTGGAAAAATCAAGAATCATCTGATGTCTGCTCAGATTCGGCTTTCTGCCCGGAATCTTTACCGGTAAGGTAAGGATGATTGATGGAACCGCTCTTTGCCAGCATGGAAGTTACAGTCTGATACATATAATTAAAATACGGATTTGCCTGTTCTGCATGTCCCTTCGCTTTCTGCAGTTTTACGGTAGAAACAAGCTTCATGGCCTTTGTAATCTGCTGTGTGCTGGAAATACTGCTTTTGCGCCGCTTTATATCACGCATGGACGCCATAGTCTCTCACCGCCTTTTACCATATTACATGCCTATTTGAAATCTTTCTTACATGCTTCAATTGCTGTAATTAATTTCTGCTCTGTTTCTTCGTCTAACTGTTTTGTTTCACGAATGGATTCGAAAATCTCCGGATACTTGGTATCAATCAGTTCTAACAATGCTTTTTCAAATGCCAGAATCTCATCCACCGGAATATCCAGTAAATATTTCTTGGTTGCAGCATAAATAATTGCTACCTGTTTTTCCACCGGCATCGGCTGATACTGTGGCTGTTTCAACATTTCACGGATTCTTTCACCCTGTGCTAATTTCTCTTTGGTATCAGCATCCAGCTCAGAACCAAACTGTGCAAATGCTGCCAGCTCACGATACTGTGCCAGCTCTACTCGGATTGGTGCTGCAATCTTCTTGATTGCCTTAATCTGCGCAGCTCCACCAACCCTGGATACGGAAAGTCCTGCATTGATTGCCGGACGGAAACCAGCGTTAAACATATCTGTTTCCAGATAAATCTGACCGTCTGTAATAGAAATTACGTTGGTCGGAATATATGCGGATACAGCCTGTGTCTCGATAATCGGCAGTGCAGTCAGGGAACCTCCACCCAAAGCATCGGAAAGTCTTGCTGCACGCTCTAATAATCTGGAATGCAGATAGAATACGTCTCCCGGATAAGCCTCACGTCCTGGTGGTCTCTTAAGCAGCAAGGAAAGGGTACGGTATGCAGCAGCATGTTTACTCAAATCGTCATAAACGATTAATACATCCTCTCCGTTCTCCATCCACTCTTCACCAATTGCACATCCTGCATACGGTGCAATATACTGTAATGGTGCAAGCTCACTTGCAGTGGAAGCAACCACTGTCGTGTAGGACATTGCCCCAAATTCTTCCAATGTTTTTACCAGAGCGGCAACTGTGGAAGCCTTCTGTCCGATGGCAACGTAAATACATTTTACGCCCTGTCCCTTCTGGTTGATGATCGTATCGATCGCAATCGCTGTCTTACCGGTCTGTCTGTCACCGATGATCAGCTCACGCTGTCCACGTCCGATCGGCACCATGGAATCGATTGCCTTGATACCGGTCTGTAACGGTGTATCTACGGATTTTCTGGAAATAACACCGGATGCCACACGTTCAATCTGGCGGTATTTCTCCGTCTCAATCGGTCCTTTTCCATCAATCGGCTGACCCAGCGCATTTACTACTCGTCCCAGTAATGCATCTCCGACCGGAACCTCTACTACACGTCCGGTGGTCTTTACGGTATCACCTTCGTTGATGGAACGCTTATCTCCTAAAAGAACCGCACCTACATTATCTTCCTCTAAGTTCAGCACCATTCCATATACTTCGCCCGGGAATTCCAAAAGTTCTCCCTGCATTGCATTTTCAAGGCCGTGAATTCGTGCAATTCCATCTGCCACCTGAATGACAGTTCCTACGTCTGCCACTTCCAACTGGGATGCATACCGCTCGATCTGCTCTTTGATAACGGAACTGATTTCTTCTGGTTTCAATTTCATGAAGCGGTTTCACCTACTTTCAACTGTATTTTGGATAATTCACTGGTTAGCTTCTGCAGCCTGGTTTTGATACTGCTGTCCACTACCCTGTCTTTTATGCGGATGACCATGCCTCCAATGAGTGATGCATCCACCTCATAATTCATTTCAATTTCTACATAATGTGTGGTTTCTAATAGTTTCTTTATGATTTCATCTTTCTGCTGCATTGACAGCTCCATCGCAGAAATGACATATGCCGTTCCGATATTTTTATATTCTTTTACAGAATCCACAAAGCATGCAAATACGCTTTCCATATCTTTAAAGTGGTCTTTTTCTATCAGCTGGCACATCAATCCCACGATCTCGTCCGCGGTCTTTCCCTTGAATATGTTTTCAATAATCTGAAGCTTCTCTTCTTTTACAATCTGTGGATGATTCATCAATTTTGCCAGTTCCTCATTCTCATGGAGAATCTCAAGAAGTGCTTTCGCATCTTCTAACCAGGCATCTTCACATCCCTTTTCCACGGCGAGTTCAAACAATGCATCTGCGTATGTTTTGGAAACTAATTTTGCCATGTTGTATCACCCATCTCTTTCAAGGTTTCTTCCACGAGGGCATCCTGTATTGTTGTATCAATGGATGCGGCTACCACTTTGCCTGCCATCATAGATGCAATTTCTATCATTTCCTGTTTCATCTCATCCATCACGCGTTTTTTCTCCAGTTCTGCCTCTTCATTGGCACGCCGGATAATCCGCGCAGCCTCTTCCTTTGCCTCGCCAATGATGCGGTTCTCATTGTGCAGGGCTTTGGTTCTGGCTTCACTTAAGATAACCTCCGCCTCTTTATCGACGTTCTTAAGCTTCTCTTCATACTGCTGTCTTAATTCTGCTGCTTCTGCCTGGTCGCTTGCCGCAGATTCCAGTTCCGTCTTTATCTTCTCCTGACGTCCCTTTAACATCTTACGAACCGGCTCGAAAAGGTTATAAGACATTACGGTAAACAATACGAAAACGGATATCGCCATAAGGATGGTATCATGCAATAACTGAAAATCAAGATTAAATAATCTGGTCATTTTCTTCCTGCTGTGCCTCCTTTCTTTTCGTAATCATTTCTTCGCACTTTATACCAGTGGTTTTACGAAAAGCAGAAGCATTGCAATCAACAGACCATAAAGACCGGTAGTCTCTGCTACTGCCTGTCCAAGAAGCATGGTTGACATAATCTCACCACGGGCACCCGGGTTACGTCCTACGGCACTTGCACCATATCCGGCTGCAATACCCTGTCCAACACCAGGTCCGATACCTGCGATAACTGCTAATCCTGCACCAATTGCTGATGCTGCATGTACTAAATCTGCTCCTGAAATATTCATATCTTTTCCTCACTTTCTGCGCTTATGCGCGATAAAATTAATCATCCAAATCTGCGGCATTCGCAATGAATACCATTGTCAGCATAGCGAATACATACGCTTGCAATGCGCCGGCAAATACATCCAGATAAGCGTGTAGTGCAGCCGGCCAGACCCACAAAAGGAACTTAGGAAGAAGTCCGTAGATCAACGCCATCATCATGGTTCCCGATAAAATATTGGCAAACAGACGAAGGGACAGAGATACCGGTGTGGCAAATTCACTAATTACATTAATCGGGAAAAACAAGAAAATCGGTTCAAACAAACCTTTGAGTTTTCCCCACTTCTGCCATTTGATTCCCTGATACTGAATCATAACAAAAGTGATTAACGCCAGTGGAAGTGTCGTACCATAATCCGCAGTCGGTGGTCTGAGTCCAAAAAGCCCGGACAAATTACATGTCACAAGGAACATGAAAATCACGCCAATATAGTTTTTGAACTTTGGCGCCAGCGTCTTCCCCATGTTGCTCTTAACCAGATTGTCAAGGGTTTCCACAAGAAGCTCAATGACATTTAAAAATCCGGTCGGTGCTTTCGTCGGGTCTGCTTTTTTGATTTTACGATTTGCTACAATCGCAAAAATAATCAGAGCCGCCATAACGATAGCCAGACATATATGGGTCGTCGTGATGTACACCGTCACGCCGCCAATATGAATCGGCAGATGCCCATATACATAAAAATCTACTCCATCCACGCTCTCACTCTCCTTTCCTATAATAATTTCTTTTTACGAAGTCTTATTTTTTCCATCCACGGAACCATAAGTGCTGCTGCCTTTCTTGCAAGCAGCCCCGCCAAAACGGTATATGGCATAACCCATTTTGAAAGAAAAAAACTTCCTACAAGCACTCCGATTTCAATGGCGCTCCGTACAAGCCCCATCGCTCTGGAGTGACTTACTGCCTTTTTTTCCGGAAGGTCTAACTCAATGTCAATGCTCCGGTACAAATGAACCATAAGTCCACTCGCCGTGATACTGCCAGCGATTTCTCCCAAAGCATACGGCAACGGCTCCGGCACAAAAAAGATGCCGCCAAGAATTACCACAATGGCAAGAATCCATATGCCAATTATGACTTCCCATAAACTAATCTTCGCCGTCTCCATCTTTTTTTCCTTCCTGTGTTTCCTTTTTTGTACTGCCCGGGTGATACTGTCCGGTCAATACAAGCATACTGCGAAGCGATGCCAAAATCCCGATAAACATCATGATTACCATAAAACATTTGGTACCAAAAAGCTTGTCTAAGCCATAGCCAATCAACAGGCTGACACTCATACAGACCATCATCGACAATCCAATCTGCATAATCATCGATAAAGCATGTATGATTTCTCTCCGGTTTTTCGCTTCGTCACGTTTTCTCATAATTCTCTCGCCTTCTTCACGCATGCCATCTGTCCTTCTATGACAGCACTGCGCAGTCCCTTTTCCTCTAAGACACGGACCGCTTCAATCGTCGTTCCCGCCGGTGAGCAGACCATATCTTTTAATTCGCCCGGATGTTTTCCGGTCTCAAGCACCATCTTTGCACTTCCGTACACCGTCTGTGCCGCCAGTTCATAAGCCATGGCACGAGGCATACCATCCGCCACAGCCGCATCCGCCATTGCCTCAATAAACATAAATACGTAAGCCGGCGAACTGCCACTGACACCAATCACGGTATCGATCATATTTTCAGAAACTTCTGCAACCACACCAAAACTTTCAAATATGGTAATTGCCGTTTCTCTCTCTTCTTCTGAAACCGATGGATGGAAACACATCCCGGTTGCTCCTGCCAACACAAGTGCCGGTGTATTTGGCATCGTGCGTACTATTTTCATAGTCTTTCCAAATAACTTCTCGATATTCGCTATCGTCTGGCCTGCCGCAATCGAAATGACTAACGCATTTTCTTTACAAACCGATGCAATCTCCGGAATCACATCTGCAAACTGATACGGTTTTATCGCAAGTACCAGCACATCTGCTTTTTCTGCCACTTCTTTGTTATCTGTTGTTGTCTGCACACCAAGTTCTTCATGCAATGCATCTAACGCCTCTTTGGTACGTCTCGATACAATAATCTCATCTGCTTTGTACAAGCCTTTTGCCAAAATTCCTTTCAGCATCGCCTGTGCCATATTTCCACATCCAACAAAACCTAACACGTTATTTCACTCCTTATTCTTCAATCATATCAACCCGGCGTTTATGTCTTTCCACACCGGAAAATTCTGTGTCTAAAAAGATGTCTACAATTTTTTCTGCAAGTCCCGGTCCCACGACTCTCGCACCGAAGGCTAAAATGTTGGCATCGTTATGCAGTCTGGTCGCCTCTGCGCTGAAACAGTCACTGCATACGGCTGCACGAATTCCCGGTACTTTGTTCGCGGCAATCGAGATACCAATGCCGGTCCCGCAAATTAAAATTCCTTTGTCACATTCCCCATCAACAATGGCATGTGCTACCTTTTTTCCATACACCGGATAATCTACAGGGTCGGGACTATAACTTCCGTAATCTTTGTAGGAAAGTCCGCGTTTCTCCAAGTGACGCATCACCACCTGTTTCAATTCATATCCTGCCTGGTCGCTGCCTAATGCTATCATATTGTAACACCCTCCTCATATTTTAGTTCCACTGTAATTTTTTCTTCACCCGGTACAATAAATCTTTGAGTTCTAAGTAACATTCCTCATATGCCTCATCCCCGCTTCCATATGGGTCCGGCACATCTGGGTCAAATTCTTTTCCATCTTCTTCCTGCACAAATTCACGAAGTGTGTAAACGTGTTCCGTCACGCCATAATCTTCGAGAACTTTAACTTTTTCGGTAAAATTCATGGTAAGCACAAGTGTTGACTCATCGACCTGTTCTGCATGAAATTCTTCCGACACCTGCTCCTCGCAGGGAACCCCATGATTCATAAGCAGTTCCGTCACCCGCTGGTCTCTCGGTTCCGCAAAAAGTACAACCAGTCCACGTGACATAATCTGCTTCGATTTATCCATCAAAATACTTTTCATAATCCACTCTGCCATTGGACCAAGAAGGACATTTTCCTTCGATACAAAAATAATTTTTGTGTAATCCATCCGTATGCCTCCTCCAATCACTTATCCGAAAGATACTCAATCTTTTGCCCTGCTGCCTTCAATAAACGGTTCATAATTGCCTCGCTCCGGTCATCATCCGCAAAACTCTCAGAAAAAATAACCGAAACCCCCATATGGTCAAATTCGCGTAATGCACGGTATAACCCCTGCTCAATGGTATGTTCATTCCGCGATCCCGCTGACACAACTTGTCCATGTGTATAACAGGACAACGTTTCATCCGCAGCAAGAATCCCCACTTTTTCTTTTGGATATTCTGCCGCAAGTTCTTCAATCCGGCGGATAACGGCTTCCTTTTTTCCCTGAATCACTGTCATCGACGCCTTCGGCGCGTAATGTCTGTACTTCATACCCGGTGCTTTCGGCTTTACCGATTGGTCTAATCCGGATAAACCGGCATCCATCTGTACCGTACCAATCACCTTGGCAATCATATTTTTTGTAATATGTCCCGGACGCAGAATCGTCGGCGTCTCTTCTGTGACGTCAATAATCGTCGATTCCACACCGATTCCAACCAGACCGCCATCAATAATCATATCAATGCGTCCCCACAAATCTTCTTTTACATGTTCTGCCGTCGTCGGGCTTGGTCTGCCTGATGTATTTGCACTCGGTGCCGCCACCGGCACGCCGGCACTTTCAATCAACTGTCTGGCTCCCTCATGTGAAGGCATCCGGACAGCTACCGTATCAAGTCCACCGGTTGTCTCATAAGGCACAGCTTTTGTCTTTTCAAAAATAAGTGTCATCGGTCCCGGCCAGAATGCATCCATAAGTTTTTCTGCCGTTTCCGGTATCCGTGCGGCAATTGCGTCAAGTTCTTCTCTCTTACTGATATGAAGAATCAGTGGATTATCACTCGGACGCCCTTTTGCCTCATATATTTTTTTAGCCGCCTGCGGGTTAAATCCATCCCCGCCAAGTCCATACACAGTCTCCGTCGGGAAGGCAACCAGCCCGCCCTGCCGTAAAATCTGTGCGGCATGATTCAATTCTCCTTTGTCATACCCTGTTACCGCATCGAAGTAAATCCATTCTGTATCCATATACGATTCCTTCTATCTCGCTTTTTCTCAAATACTCATCTGACTTATCATACCATATTCTGCCTATTTATACAAGAAATTTTCAATGCCCTCTGCAATCCCTTCGACCATCTTTTTTTGATATTTTTCGTCATTTAACAGCCTCTCCTCGTCAGGATTTGACAAAAACCCGCACTCTACGATAACAATCGGACAGCTCACCTTCCGAAGCATATAATAACTGGCATTCGCTTTTTCCACACGGTGGTTTTCTTTGTCCGCTTTTTCTTTGATGGACTGCTGTAAAATACCGGCAAGACGCTTGCCTTTTTCGGAACTTTTATGATAAAAAACCTGTGCCCCTTTTGTGGATGCAGAAAAACTGTTCTGATGAATGCTCACAACCAAATCCGGTTTCTTTTCTTCAATCAGCGCCACACGATTCTGCATATCTGCTCGCTTTTTTGATGATTCATCGCCACGGCAGAGTGCCTCATCACTCACTCTTGTCATATAAACCGTATAACCGCTTGCCGCCAGTTTTTGATTTAATTTCTCACTAATGGCAAGGTTTACATCCTTTTCCAATGTCTGATTTACTCCCACTTTTCCGGGGTCAAAACCACCATGTCCGGGGTCAATTACAATCGTTGCCTTCGTTCCTTTCGCAGTCTGGTTAAGTGTCTTGTGAAATGGTTTTTCTAACGGTGACATAAACTTGTACCACGCACTCAAAAAAGCAGCCACGGCAAAAAAGATTACCATAGCTGCTTTCTTTGTTTGTTCTATTTTTTCCTTTGACATAACGGACTCCCGCATCCTTTTTGGTACTATTGTATGTCTTTTTTCTTTCAAATAGTCTTACCATCCGCGAACGGCATCCGCTATCGTCGTCCAAGTAACAGCGCGCTCAAAACCAAGTTTCCAGAACGCCACACCTGCTGTCTTATTTTTCTTCACAACTTCCAGTTTTTTCTTTAACGAAGTTTCTTCTTCCAGCCAGATTTTATAAGTTGCACCACTGGACTTAAATTCCGCATAATACTGACCGGTTGCTTCATCCCACTTTGGTGATGCATCATTTGCCCGGACAACACTCTCGGCGCCGCTCATGCCATAAGCTTCCGGATGTGGCTTTTTGCCTTTTACTTCTTTCCACAATCTCGTGTAGAACGGAAGTGCAACTACCGTACGTTCTGCCGGTACCTTTGCCAGCACATTTTTGACACCTTCTTTTACAAATGGAAGCGACGAAACCGAACCGCTTTCTTCACTGCCGTTGTAATGCTCATCATACGCCATCAAAATCACATAGTCTACAATGCGTCCCTGCTCTTCCAGATCATAATACGCATTGTAACTTGCCGGCGAATAGTTGTCCACCGAAACAATCAAATCATTTGCGTGGCACTTAAGAGTAAGTTCACGTAAAAATTCCAGATATGCCGGTGCAGTATCTTTTGTTACATGCTCAAAGTCAATGTTAATTCCATCCAATTCATGCTGAATCGCCGTTGCCACCAGACCATTTACCAAACGATTCCGGTTTGATGTCACGCCGAGCACTTTACTTAATTTAATTCCTTTACCAAAATCATTAATCAGCCCCCACACCTGTTTCCCCTGTGCGTGTGCCTGAGTAACATAAGAAGAATTTGCCAGCGAACTGAACTTGCCTGTATTATCGCTGAGCGCATACCACGTCGGGCTGATGACATTCATCGCCTTTGCACTCTGAATAAGCGATGGAAGCTTTCCGCTGCTCGTCTCATTCGTTACCTGATGCCAGCCTAAACATACCTGTCCTTTTGTCTTTAACTGAGTAAAAGATTCCGGTTCTTTGATCGATGACACTCTGAAAACACTGGACTCTGTAAATGCTGTTGCCTCTTCCGGTTCTGCTGCCCTTGCAGATACATCAGATCTGCTTGCCACCAGCCGGACAGCAATCGGAACCTTTTCCACAGAATTTTCTACCAGCCTGTCAGATGGCGAGACGCTTTTAACCAATGTCTACACCTCCGCAGCCTTAAAGCTCGGAACTTTTGAGGCAAAAGCCACACAGGTCAACACTGCGATCGGAGACAGTATTTCTTCTGCCAGCTCTTTAAATAAGAAAAATGCAGAAATTCTGGAAAAGCTTGCCGCCCTTCAGCAGCAGATCGGAAGTGATTCTTCCCTGTCCGGTATCGTCAGCGAAAAAATTGCAGAACTCCAGGCACAGAATGATTCTCTTCAGGAACTCATTGATTCTCTTGGGAACAGCAATTCCAGCATAGGAAATGCACTGACTACAGCAAGTAATACCAGAAGTTCTCTTGAGACACTCACTGCCCAGAACCGACAGTCTCTGCAGAATTACAGAAGCAGTCTGAACCAGTCGCTTCTGCCACAGCTGAACCAGTCACTTGACGGGCTTGCCACATTGAGCGGAAGCCTTTCTTCTACTTTAACCGGGGTAAATCCGACGATCACACAGTTAAAGGTGATCCTTACCCAGTTAAAGAGCAGTTTAAACGAAAGTGCAGACGCACTTGGTCAGACCGGAGGAACTCTTGAAAGCGTAGATACTGCTCTGGAAAATATTACCGCTGACCTAAAAGCTCTGCAGAGCTCCGAAACCTACCAGCATCTGATCTCACTGGAAGGCATCGACTCAGATTCCATTTCTGATTTTATGTCCTCACCGGTTTCGATCAATTCAAAGGTACTTTATGATGTGGAAAACTACGGTTCCGGAATGACTCCGTTCTACACTAATCTGGCACTCTGGGTTGGCGGACTGATCCTGGTATCCATCTTGAAACAGGAAGTAGACAAAGACGAAACCATTTCCCGTTTTACTCCGACAACTGCTTATTTCGGACGTTGGATGCTCTTTATCATAGTCGGACTGATCCAGGGATTCATTGTGTGCATAGGAGATCTGCTGCTTCTGAAAGTACAGTGTGTCCACCCGGTTGCATTTGTGTGCGCTGGTATGCTCTGCTCCTTTGTGTATGTCAATCTGATCTATGCAATGGCGCTGACCTTCAAGCACATTGGAAAAGCACTTGCCGTTGTCCTGGTCATCCTGCAGATCCCTGGTTCTTCCGGAACCTATCCGATCGAGATGACACCGGTCTTTTTCCAGAGACTGCATCCGCTTCTGCCGTTCTCTTACGGAATTGGCGCTATGCGTGAGTGTATTGCTGGATTTTACAAAAATAACTACGCAAAGGATCTGCTGACCCTGCTGCTTTTCCTTCTCCTTGCATTCTTCATCGGACTGGTACTGAGACCACTTCTGATGAATCTGAACCATCTGTTCGACAAACGTCTTGCCGAGACAGACCTGATGCTGGGAGAGACTGCAACCGGTGAGCTCTCCCGCCCACAGCTTACACTGATGATGAAAACCATGATGCAGGATGAAGACGGACGGGCTGATTTTATCCGACGTGCCAACCGGTTCGAAAAACGGTATCCAAAGCTGATCCGTACCGGTTTTATCCTGATCCTTATAATTCCACTGATCTTTCTTCTTCTGATGTTCAGTCTGGAATCCAAGATCATATACCTGACACTGTGGATCATTTCCCTGATCGTACTCGCCGTCTATCTGATCTGTGTAGAATATATTCACGACAAGACCTCCAGACAGCTTTCCTATATCCATCTGTCTGAAGAAGAATTTCTTAAAAAAGTAAAGGAGGGAAAAGACGAATGAGAAATATATGGACCATCTTCACAAGAGATATCCGGAAAATAAGAACAAATGTCATTGCGCTGATCGTCGTTCTCGGCGTCACAGTGGTTCCCTGCCTTTATGCATGGTTCAACATTGCGGCAAGCTGGGATCCCTATGGGAATACAGGGAATCTGAAGGTTGCCGTAGCAAGCGTAGATGAAGGCTATACCGGAAACCTGATCCCGCTCCAGCTGAATCTTGGCGATCAGGTATTGTCTGCTCTTCGGGAGAATACACAGCTCAACTGGGTATTTACGACCAAAAGCAAAGCAATGAAGGGTGTAAAATCCGGAGAATATTACGCAGCGATCGTAATCCCGGAAGATTTCAGTACGAACCTGATGAGTGTATTTTCCAGTGATATTAAAAAACCGGAGATTACCTATTACTCCAATGCAAAAGAAAATGCCATTGCGCCGAAGGTAACAGACAAAGGAGCAACCGCAGTCCAGACACAGGTCAACGAAGTATTTATCGAAACCATTTCCGATACGGTGCTGACTGCACTTCAGACTGTTGCAAATACCGCAGACTCCAGGGATTCGGATAAGCTTGCAGGTACACTGATCACAAACCTGAATAAAATCGGTTCTGATCTGTCTGCTTCTTCGACGACTCTGCATTCCTTCTCACAGATGACCGATTCTGCGCAGCAGCTTCTGGACACAACTGCCGAGTTCTTAAAAGTAACGAAAGAACAGGCTTCTGCAAATGCAGATACTCTTTCCGGTACACAGCAGTCCTTCTCCGGGATTCAGGAAACTCTGGACGGAGCTACAGACGGAATCAATGCTGCACTGACCTCTACCAAAAGCTTTTACGAACAGATGTCACAGACGATCGATCAGGCATTCCAGTCGCAGTCACAGGATGCTTCTTCTGTTGCCAGCACCCTTGACCTTCTTAGCGACCGTGTCAATGCGATCGTACAGTCTTACCAGGGAATCCGTGACAGCATTGCACAGATTGCAGATGCACACCCGGAGCTGTCTAATCTTACCGCACCGATTCTTGCTAAATTAGACGATTCCATTGCTGTTCAGGAAGAACTTCGTGATAAACTCACGAACGCTGCTTCCTCTCTGCGGGATACAGCAGGCAATGTAACAACCTCTAAAAAAGAGCTGGATGATCTGATCAGCTCCAGTATTTCCGGAATTGCAGCTGTCAAATCCGACTATGAAACCAATGTATCTGCTTCTTTAAAACAGCTGTCCGTCTCTCTTGGTTCCACCAAAAATGATCTGTCCGGACTGCTCTCCCAGCTCGGTGTAAGTGCAGATGGAATCTATACCCTTGCTTCTTCAGCTGGCTCTGATCTGTCGCAGATTCAGAAGGCTCTGGAAACCTCTTCTGAGCTTTTGAAAACGGCTGCCTCAAAGATCACAGATACCATCTCCAGACTTGGTCAAATGGAAGCAACCGGCGATTTCTCCGAACTGGAAGATCTGATTTCCGGCGATAAGGACAGTATCAGTTCTTTCCTCGCCGCACCGGTAGAGCTGAAAACCAACAAAGTGTACCCGATTGAAAATTACGGTTCTTCCATGGCCCCATTCTACTCTACACTTTCCATCTGGATCGGCGGAATTGTCCTGGTTGCCATGCTCAAGGTCACTGTATCCGAAAACGGCACCACCGGCCTTAAACATCTGAAGCTCCATCAGATTTATCTTGGAAGATACCTTATCTTCCTGATCCTGGGGCTTTTGCAGAGCACCCTGATCTGCCTCGGTGATCTGTTCTATCTTGGCATCCAGTGCAAGCACCCGTTCCTCTTCCTCCTTGCCGGATGGGTATCCAGCATCGTATATGTCAACATCATTTACACGCTGACTGTCTCCTTCGGAGATATCGGAAAAGCGGTCAGTGTCGTACTTCTGGTTATGCAGGTAGCCGGAACCGGCGGAACTTTCCCGATCGAGGTTGCCCCGGGATTCTTCAAAGCGGTATATCCGCTACTGCCGTTTACCCACAGTATGGCAGCCCTGCGTGAAGCTGTCGGTGGTCTTTACGGTATGGATTACTGGATCGATCTTGGAAAGCTTTGTATCTTCCTTATGGTGTCCCTGATCGTGGGACTGGTGCTTAGGAAGCCGATCATTAAGGTGAATGAGGCGTTCTCTGAGAAGCTGGAAGAGACGAAGATTATGTAAATATAGAAGTACTTGTCTTTTACATTTACATTAAAAAAGGGGATGTGAAAAAACTCGATTGAGTTTTTTTACATCTCCCTTTTTGTACCTGTTGTGTATAAATGACTGAAATCATGCGCAAAGAAA
>ERZ779869.2909-NODE-2909-length-13657-cov-2.713792_pt1 | contig 13657 bp, 8 predicted proteins | sample MGYA00511557_ERZ779869 | MGnify/ENA primary metagenome ERZ779869 (study PRJEB29588, sample SAMEA2154620) | human gut metagenome | biome: human gut; feature: human-associated habitat; material: faeces | place: Denmark | collected 2008/2010 ...
ACAGCAAGAACAACATTCTTGCTCAGGCTGGACAGTCTATGCTTGCACAGGCTAATCAGTCTACTCAGGGTGTACTCTCTCTGTTACAGTAATTTGTGTAAAATGTATCAAAAAAGAAGCTCGCAGTTTTGTGGGCTTCTTTTACTAAGTTATTGCTGTAGCTTTTTCAATTCATCAATTGATAGACCAGTAGCACGAGAAATATTCTCTAAAGACAGCAGATTAAGCTCCAATAGATGACGTGCAGTATTAAGGACACCCTTTTGAATACCAGCCTCATACTCCGCTTTCCGAAGTTTCTTCTCTTCTTCTTCCTTGTCATATTCAAATATACTCATACTGATAACCTCCGCGCGGTTCTTTCGAAGAAAATCCGCAAGAATATTTTCTTTGATACATTCATCAACAGCACGTTCCACCGCCTCGTTCAGAGACAGGTCGGCTGTGTATTTTCGCACCTTTGCAACATATTGTGCATATTCCCTTAATGTTTTGCAATGTTCCATAAGAAGGGCATTGTGCCCCTCGTTGATATTTAAGACAGTTACGATCAGTTCCAGTTTTGGCTCACCCGACAGATGTTCAAAAGCAGAGGAAAGTCTGTGCTCAAAAACATCGCAAACTGGATCAGAACCATTATAAAACTCAATAAAATTAGGAGTAGGTATCTTTTGCAGGCTGGATGAGTATAAAGATTTTTGATCCAGCATTTTTTGATATTCACTGCTAATGTAAAATAAATCACGAAGTGGCATATTTGGATTGTAAGTCGACTGATGTTCGTACAGGTATAAATTCGTGTCAATGATAAATGCCAGATCGTTTTTCATTCCCATATAGATAGCGTTTTCCAAAGTAACAATCTCTAAATCATCAGGATTCGTATAATCTCTGCTGTTTACTGCATTGTAAAGCGAGAGCAGATTCTTTTTGTCTGAAAATAACATCCGGAAAACAGTATCTTTGTAGTTGCGATTTGCAGAAACTGCTCCTGCGGTAGTTGATTTGTAACGATCTTGTGGCCGCATTGCCATAGGCTTTCCTCCTTATCACGGTGGACGGCAGATGCGTATAAATGCATCATGCCTCCGGCAGGAGAATAGAGCATTGTAAAAATAGTTTTCATCCGTCTCCTGCTTTTAAATTGGTTAATGGGTAATAAAAGCATAGATACGAAATGAACTGCCCCGGTCATTGTCGGTTGACCGAAAGCTTTCTAGATTACAGATGACTCTTAAGCCACAAAGATTTTGTAAAATATGCTTTGAAATATTGTATCATACCAACATCAGAAAATGCAATGGAGAAAATAGTAAAATTTTAAATATTATGAGTACTAAAAAAATGAATAAAAGCATTCATTCATATCTCCACAACAGTAGCCTAAACAAAAGAATCATGCTACAATGAACCAAAGCAGATAAAAACAGCAAGGGGAATGTCACATAAATAACAAAGGAGATCATCAGCCATGGACATAAATATTTTATACGAGGATGAGGAGGTTATTGTCTGCGAAAAACCGGCGGGGGTTGCGGCGCAGACAAGACGGTTAGGACAGGCGGACATGGAAAGCCTTCTGAAAAATTACCGGGCAGGAAAGGGAGAACAGCCGTATATCGGGGTGGTACACAGGCTGGATCAGCCTGTGCGTGGCGTCATGGTTTTTGCCAAAACAAAAGAAGCTGCGGCGGATTTAAGCCGTCAGGTGCAGACAAAAATGGCAGATAAATTTTATTATGCGGTGACAGACGGTGTGCCGGAACAGAAAAAAGGTACATTGGAAGATTACCTGCTCCGGGATGGAAAAACAAACACTTCAAAAGTGGTATCTAAAAGTACGGAGGGCGCAAAGTCAGCAAGGCTGGACTATGAAGTGACCGCACAGAATAAAACGAACGCCATTCTCCGGATCCGGTTAGACACCGGAAGGCATCATCAGATCCGGGTACAGTTAGCAAATGCAGGAATCCCGATCGTAGGGGATACGAAGTATAATTTTAAAGAGACAATGACACGGAGTGGAAACGGTCTTTTACTCTGCTCTTATAAAATCGGATTTAAACATCCAAAGACACATAAAAAAATGGAGTTCGAAATCAGGAATCCATTTCTCATCTGAGACAGAAACGCAGGAGTTACAAATAACTTCTGCGTTTTTGCTATAAAAATAGTTACTGTTCACTCAGCAGTAAAACACTTGCTGTTTTGCTGCGTAAGAAAGTGATTCAGGAGTGAGCAGACTCCTTTTGTGAAGCAAAAACTGAAATGAGTCAGCGAATCGTTACTGGAACGAAGTATGAGTGAACAGTAACGAAAAATAGAATAAAATCACGAAAAATGTCGAAAATAGAGTGGTAAAATAAGCATAATGTGCTAAAATACAAATAGGATTTAAAATTGGGTTCATAAAATAAAAAAGATGTAGTAGGAGGTATGGGTATGAACAATATTAAGGTGAGAACAAAATTAGTTATTGTAATGGTGATTGCACTGATCGCACTGGCACTATGCACCGTCATTTCCAACACAAGCCTGTCAGGACTTGGAAATAATGCGTTAGACATTATCGAGAATGATATGCGTTCCTCGTATGATGAACAGATCAAGGCACAGGTAGATAATGTAATATCTCTTTGCCAGAGCATTTACAATCGGTATGAAAAAGGTGAATATACCTTAGACGAGGCAGAAAAACTTGCAGCAGACCAGATTCGTGATCTGCGTTACGGCAATAATGGATATTTCTGGGTAGATACCTATGATGGAACAAACGTAGTCCTTCTCGGCAATGACACAGAGGGAACAAATCGTATGGATGCAGTGGACACCAATGGATTTGCGTATATGCAGGCAATCATCAGTGCAGGAAGGCAGGAAAACGGCGGTTTTACGGATTATGTATTCCCGAGAGAGGGTGAGACGGAACCATCTCCAAAACGTGCTTACAGCAAGGCATTTGAACCATTTGGCTGGGTACTTGGAACCGGAAACTACACGGACGATATTGATGAGGACGTATTGGGTGTGAAAAATGAATTTTCTTCCTATGAATCCAACAGCAGAATGGCGATCATCGGAATCGCTGTTGTCATGGAAGTAATCTTAATTTTAGTCCTGACACTGATCACAGCCAGCATTGTGAAGCCATTGAAAAAGAGTCTTACCCATATTGACGAGATAGCGCAGGGCGATTTTTCAAAAGAATTTGAACAGGATCTGTTAAAGAGAAAAGATGATTTTGGACAACTGGCAGATTCACTTGAGAAAATGCGCTCTGAGATGAAGGAACTGATTGGAGAGGTAAAATCAGAAGCATTAGAGATCACCGGCATGGTGCAGGAGATTGATACAAGTATTCGGGCATTAGATGATCAGATTGAAAATGTATCTGCGACAACGGAGGAGCTTGCGGCAGGTATGGAGGAGACAGCGGCATCTTCGGAAGAGATAAATGCAATGTCACATGAGATTGAGAGCGCTGCGAAGAGTATTGCAGAGAGATCTCAGGATGGCGCTAACGAGGCAGATGAGATCAGGGAACGTGCTGTGAAAATCAAAAAAGATACAGACGAAAATGACAGACGTACCAGATCGATTCATGAGGAGATTAATGAGAGCCTGACCAAAGCACTCGAAGATATTAAGGTTGTGGATCAGATCAATGTTCTTGCCAAATCAATCATGGATATTACCGGACAGACGAACCTTCTGGCTTTGAATGCATCCATTGAGGCTGCCAGGGCGGGAGAGGCAGGAAAAGGATTTGCGGTTGTTGCGGATGAAATCCGAGTATTGGCAGAGCAGTCCAAAGCAGCAGTTGCCCATATTCAGGAAGTGACTGGCAATGTGACCGCAGCCGTTGAGAATCTTGCAAATGATGCAGAGAGGCTGCTGGAGTTTGTCGGAAATGATGTTGTGGAGAGTCTTGGAGGATTTGCAGAAATGGCAAATTCCTATAACAGTGATGCTGCCAATGTAGATTCTCTTGTAACGGACTTCTCGGCATCATCGGAGCAGCTGCTCGCATCCATTAACGGAGTGATGGATGCTATCTCCGATGTCAGCAAGACTGCGACAGAGGGAGCTACCGGAACAACGGATATTGCTGAAAAAGTAGGAAACGTTGTGCAGGAGGCAGAGGCAATTAAACAGAAGGCAGAGACAACCTATCATTCTGCTGAAAAACTACAGAAAAATGTGGAACGTTTTATTGTTTAACGGATATGGGATATTGATATAGAATGTGACAAAACAGCAAGCGTGTTTTGGGAGCAAAAGGGAATCGTATGATAGATAAGTATTATAACGGGGTTATTGAACAGGTTGTAAGTGGAATTGGGAATGTAGAACATAACAGTATCCTTGTGCGGTATAGCAATGATTTTTCCATATGGGATTTAGAGAGTGTCAATCATTACAAGGATCAGTCAGACATCTTTTTTACCTGTCATGAGTTTTCTTATAACAAGATTGCAGAGGCTTATGAACCGTATCTGGGACTGATCCGGCAGATGTTTCACAGGTATTGCAGTGGCACACTGGAAGAGTTTATGGAAGAATGTGATGTCTACAAGCTTCAGAGACCTGTATTTGAAAGTTATTTTGAAAACGGATTTTGCGAGAGAACGGAACAGATCCTGATCGATGAGGTAGAGTATGAGCAGGAACGCATGCGCAATTCGATCGTGACGATGCTTCAGAAATTATCAGAGATCCGTCCGGTCGTCATTGTGTTGAACCGCTTTCAGCTGGCTTCGAAAAGTACCATGCAGCTTACCAACAGACTGCTTCAGACAAAGAATAAAAATATCGGCATTGTCTTGGGAGTCAATGATGTGCAGTCGATTCCGGAATTTGCACATGAAGAGTGGGATGCAATCTGTGAGAGTATGGATGACCGGAACATGGTGTACCATATCGGAAATGCAGGCAGGAACATGGAACCGGATGTCATGGACTATTACTCTGATTATGAGAGTGACGATGGCTATCGGAAACTGAATAATCTGGTATACTTTCTGGATTTTGATCAGGCAGACCATCATCTGAGCAAGATTGAGCGCCGGATCAAGTTTGATAACTTTACGATTTCTGAGAAAAAGCATTATCAGCTTTTGCTGTTACAGATTATGGTGTCGGTGTTGCAAAGAGATATTGCGAAGGCTCTGGAATCCTGCGAAGATCTGGAAAAACTGCAGGATCAGGAGAAAGAGGGAGCATTTTATTATAATTTCTGGATGGCAACTTCTTACATGTATCTTGGAAAGTTAGAGGAAGCCATGATTTATGTACAGAAGGCAAAGGAGTGCGGAGAAGCGCTGGGGGATGATTTTTTAGTGTTCCGTGCAGAACTTTTAAAAGCGCAGAACCAGATGTCCGGCTGGTGCAATATTTTCTTCTGTGCCCAGGATATTGAGATCAGCGATAAACTGATCGAGAAGCTGAATGCGTACCATTACAAAAATCATCTGGCGCATATTTATATTTATGCATACGACAATAAACCGGAGATCGTGGCAAAAGCGTACCGGTCGGAAGCATTTCTGATTTATTTTTCCAAGGGCGTTGCGCTTGCAAAAGAGATTGGCAATGAGCAGCTTATCAGCATTGCATATCGGAAAAATATCATGATAGCATCCACAAATGGCGAGTACGAAGTTTCCCTGTTATATTCGATCCGTACCTATGAGGCGATGAAAGATGTTGACAGCGTGGAGGGCGGAAGGATCTATTCCGGTATTGCGTATAATTTATGTGCAATGGGAGAAAATGAGAGAGCCCAGAGCTATTACAACAAGGCAATTAAGATATTATGTAAACTGAGAAAGCCGGAGGATATTGCAGAAGTACATTATAATATGTCATTGAACTGCGTTATGCTGGGGCAGTATGACAAGGCGCAGGAATACCTGACACAGTGTATGAAAGCGATCGAAAAGCTGCATCTGAACAGTCTGCGTGTCTGCAACCTGTCCAAACTGTATGGATTGTTTGCTCTGGTTTCCATTTTACAGGGAAACCGTTTTAACTGTGAGAGGTATCTGTATAGCTGCCGCCAGTTTTTGAATTATATTTTCGAGAAGGAAAAGACAGAAAACAACCTCGCCACTGTGCATGACTACGCAAAGGCAGATGATGATATGTTCCTCTATACGTTTTCCAAGGCATTATTAGCACAGCATGACGGAGACAACGAGGAGGCGCTAAAATTATATGAGCAGGCAGATATTTATTTAAAGAGAGCAGAGGGAAACCAGTTTTTCTGTTATGTGCTGTTCCGAAGGAACAGGATGGAATGCTTCAGGAATGCAGGAAAAGAGATCCTTTATGAGCAGGAAGAGTTTATTTTAAAACAGTATGAAGAGACACATCGTATCATGTTCCATGAGTACGCGGAGGATATGAAAGATCTTCTGCCACCGGTAGATGACGACTGTGAGGAATTATCAACCAGGGAAATCGAGGATCTGTTAAAGCAGGAGAGCGTGGAGCGGGCATATAAGAGTAAGAAAGAACAGCTCGACTTTATTTCTATCTGGCAGAAACTGATCGATGTAAATGGTATCACTGCAAAAGAGATGCTCAATATGGTCATGAAGACATTTTTAAATCATTTTGACGTCGACCGGGCAGTCTATATCCGCTATAGCGAGAGGGTGCCGCAGGTACTTTACAATGACACAGAGAAAGAGATGACGCCGGAGATCATGAAGATCATGGAAAAATCCATGCGGAAAAATGCGGGTGGATTTGTGATCTCCAAGATCAGCAGCAATTATTCTGAACATCAGGATATCACATCGATTTTTGGTGATGAAGATGTGTGTTCCATGGTGGCGATCCCATTTTTTAACAACGCAAAAATCGAGAATATTGTCATCACCTATGTGCTGATGAAGGATAACTGGCATTCCTCGGTGAACCGTTATATGCTTGATGAGGACGATCTGAACTTTTATCAGCTTCTGTTCCGTGAGGTGCGTTACGCATTGAACAGGCTTGATGCCTATGACAAGATTTATGAGATGAATACAAAACTGTATATGTCGGCAGTTACAGACCAGCTGACAGGATGCTATAACCGTGAAGGGTTCTACCGCAAATTAGACGCACTTCTGAAAGAGATCGCAGGGGAAAAAAGAAAACCAAAGCTGGGAGTGATGTTTATTGACCTGGACAATTTCAAACACTATAATGATACGTACGGACATGATGTGGGCGATTTCGTTCTGATCAAAATGGCTGATATTTTTACGGAAGTCTGTGGAAAAGATGGTTTTGTGTGCCGTTATGGCGGGGATGAGTTCCTGATCTTCCTTTATACAGATGACAGGGATATTTTCAAAGAAAAGGCAGAGCGTATTTATCAGATTATTGATGAGGCAGACGGATTTTCGGCGGAGATCAGTGAAAAACTCGGACAGTCATTCTCAATCGATAAACAGCATCAGATCTCCTGCTCCATCGGTATTGCAGCCGGAGACCATATCTGTACGGAAAATGATATGACAGAGATGATCAAGAAGGCGGATGACCTGTTATATTCGATCAAAACAACGACAAAAGGAACCTATCGTATATGAAAATCGTTTTACCTGAGAAAGTAACTTATATTATTGACACACTGACACAGCATGGCTTCGAGGCCTATGCTGTAGGTGGGTGCGTCCGTGATACGATGTTAGGGAGGATTCCCATGGACTGGGACATCACGACATCAGCAAAACCGGAACAGGTAAAAGCGTTATTCCGTCATACCATAGATACAGGAATCCAGCATGGAACGGTTACCGTGATGCTTGAACATGAGGGATTCGAGGTGACCACATACCGTATTGACGGAGAATATGAGGATGCAAGGCATCCTAAGGAGGTACAGTTTACTTCCAATCTGTTAGAAGATCTGAAGCGCCGCGATTTTACGATCAATGCTATGGCTTACAATGATAAGGATGGGCTGGTCGATGCGTTTGATGGCGTGGGAGATTTAGAGCGCGGTGTGATCCGGTGCGTGGGAGCTGCTGTGGAGCGGTTTGCAGAGGATGCACTTCGTATGCTTCGTGCAGTTCGTTTTGCATCGCAGCTGGGATTTACGATTGAAGACCGGACAAGGGAGGCGATTGTTTCCCTGGCACCAAACATTGCAAAAGTGAGTGCAGAACGTATTCAGATTGAGATGGTAAAACTTCTCACGTCCAGACACCCGGAACAGTTGCGAGCGGCGTATGAGACAGGACTCACCGCAGTTTTTCTGCCGGAATTTGATGAGATGATGAAAACACCGCAGAATAATCCGCATCACTGCTATTCCGTGGGAGAGCACACACTGCATGCCCTGATGGAGATACAGCCGGATAAAGTGGCGCGTATCACAATGCTGTTACATGATGTGGCAAAACCGATGTGCAGAACCACGGACGAACATGGCGTGGATCACTTTTATGGACACCCGCAGGAAGGAAGTCTTGTGGCAAAGAAGATTTTACGGCGGCTGAAGTTTGACAATGACACGACCGACCGGGTATGCAGACTGATCTTATGCCACGACGATAATCCGCCTTTGCAGGAGCGGACGGTCCGCAGGGCGATCTATCGGAACGGTGTGGATCAGTATCCGCTGCTTTTTGCAGTAAAAAGAGCGGACATGCTGGCACAGAGTGCATACAGGCGGGAGGAAAAAGCAGAGTATTTAAAGGAATACGAAGAAATATATGAGCAGATCATGGCGAAGCGGCAGTGCCTTTCCATAAAGGAACTTGCGGTTACGGGAACGGATCTGATCGCAGATGGAATGCAGCCGGGAAAGGCGATCGGCGAGACGCTGAAACAGCTTTTGGAGTATGTGCTGGAACACCCGGAGGACAACACGAAAGAAAAATTAATGGAACAGGTTCATAATATCGCATCCCCTCACATATGATGAATTGACACGGCAGGAGAGCATTTGCTCTCTTATCGCAGATTCATCGTATGGAGGGGATTTTCATGTATATCAGGCCGGAACAGATAGCAGAACAATATGAGATGGAGGTAAAGTCTATTTCGAAGGGAAGGGACTGTTTTTTGTGTGAAACAGATCTCGGAATGCGCGCGCTGAAGGAGTATAGGGGCTCTGTGGAGCGTGCGGAATTTCTGGCTGGAATGCTTGATTTCCTGAAGGGGCAGAATATTGTGGCAGAGCAGATCTTTTATACAAAAGAAGGGGAAATTTTTGCCAGGGACGAAGAGGAACAGAATTATCTGCTATTGTCAGTTTTCCGTGGAGCCGAGTGCGATACGAAGAGCAGGGAGGACATGGTGTATGCGGTAAGACTGCTCGCTGGTTTACATAATGCAACTGAACAGTATCCGGACGAGGTGCCTGAGTTTGTAAAAATGAATCCTAACGCCCTGCTTTTGCTTTATGAAAAACATAATCGTGAATTGCGGCAGGTGCGCAACTATATCCGTGGCAGAAAACAGAAAAATGAGTTTGAAGAAATGTTCATGCGCCAGTTTGCAGGTTTTTTTGAAAAGGCACAGGCTGTCACAGAGCAGCTGCAAAATATGGAGATCTGTGAAGAACTGACCGGATTCTGCCATGGCGACTACAACCAGCACAATGTCATTTTTTCGAGAGAGGGCGTGGCAATCGTCAATTTCCTTAATTTTTCCTATCAGATCCGGGTGAGTGACCTCTCAAATTTTGTGCGGAAGATGATGGAAAAAAATAATTGGAACACGTCGCTTGGAATGGAGTTGATCGGGGCATATGATTCTGTGCGTAAACTAAAGCCGCAGGAATTTTCATATTTGTATTTTTACCTTGCGTATCCCGAGAAATTCTGGAAAATTGCAAATCATTATAGCCAGTCCCACAAAGCCTGGCTTTCCGGCAGAAACACAGAAAAACTCAGCAAAGTGGTCGCGCAGGAAGGGGCAAGAGAGCATTTTTTGCAGACGCTTGCAGGGAAAGTGGGAAATGGGATATAATTAGGTAACAGCGAAACTTTTTTTTCACAATTCTATTTACGCTTTGATGAGTTTCGCAATTTACATAAGAGGTGATACGTTGAGAAAATTAAGATACATGTATTATAGCATTATTTTAAGTATGATTTTATTAGCGGGTTGTGGACAGCAGACAAGACCGGTCTCGACCGCACAGTATTACAATCCGGCGAAAGAGACAGCGGCAGATACTGAGGAAGCAGAGGGTGCAGGGGCGGAGACATCGATCGGAACCGATCTCTATCTGATCATTGGCAATGACATGACCAATGAACAGTTGAATTTAAAGCAGCTTGCATCAGGAAAGCAGTATCTGTATGTTTATTCATTGTCTACAGACTTTCTGGATAAATACGGAAACAGTGCAACAACGATGGATTTTGAGCCGGGCAGGGTGATCCATATTGGAAAAAAAGATGGCGAAGGACGGCTCTTGCAGGCACAGATCGCGGATGAAGTCTGGGAATATTCGGATATCACAAAATATTCGGTAGATACAGAGCGTGGGATTTTCAAAATTGCGGATTCCAAGTATTCGTATGACGCAGATTTGTTCGTGGAATCGAATGGAGAAAAAATCCGTCTGTCCGACCTGAACGAAAAAGATGAGATCCGTGTCGTTGGAATCGGAACAAAAATATTATCCGTATCCGTCACTACCGGACAGGGAACTCTGGAGTTAAAGAATACATCCGTATTTGAGGGAAGTTTTATTCAGGTGGGAAGTAAGATTTTTGCACAGATCACACACAATATGAAGCTGGAGATCCCGGAGGGAACTTATACGGTTACCGTTGCAAATGAAGGATATGGCGGCAGCACAGAGGTGGAGATCGCAAGAGGGGAGACCTGCACGCTTGATCTGGATGAATTAAAAGGTGAGGGCCCTAAGACCGGAAGTATCATATTTTATATTGATGTGGAGGGAGCAACGCTTTCCATTGATGGGGATACTGTGGATTACAGCGCACCTGTGGTACTGACCTATGGCGTGCACACATTGCATGCGGAGGCAGAGGGATACGACGATTTTGATAAAAAGCTTTTTGTTAACTCTGCGGCAGCGAATATCGATATCTCTCTTACCGGAGACGGTACTACGTCAGACAATGACATGACAGAGGGCACAGAGTCTGTGGAGGAGACCGAAACTGCTGAGACAGAGATAAAAGACAGTGAGGAGGAGACAAAGAGTACAGAAAAAGATTCGGAGACGACAGACAAGTCCACGGACAAAGATGTGACATCTGATTATCTGTCCACACTTTCTGATCTCATCACGTCGTTGAATAAGTAAGAAGATGTAACTATTCAGAACCTCATTCGCAAAATCGTTCTCTCAGAGCTTTCCTTGAATAACAAGCATGCTTGTTATTTGTTCATTGTGGTTACTTCGCCAAAGAAATTTTCAAAATTATGCTCATTCATGCAAGCATGATTCGCAAATTTTTGAAAACTGCCCTGGCTCTGAATAGTTACAAAAAAATAACTTGAAAATAGCGGCTGACAAAGCTAAACTATAAACGAGATCAATATAGGGAGGAAATAATTATGGGATACAAAGAAATGTATGAAGAATGGTTAAATAATCCATACTTCGACGATGCAACAAAAGCAGAATTAAAAGCGATTGAGGGGAATGAAAAAGAGATCGAAGACCGTTTTTATATGGATCTTGAGTTTGGTACGGCAGGTCTTCGCGGCGTGATCGGTGCCGGAACAAACCGTATGAATGTCTATACAGTCCGCAAGGCAACACAGGGACTTGCAAATTATATCAACAATGTGCATGCGCAGGAGAAAGGGGTAGCAATTGCATATGATTCCAGACATATGTCACCGGAATTTGCAGATGTTGCTGCTTTATGTCTTGCTGCAAATGGAATTAAGGCGTATGTATTCGAATCACTTCGTCCAACACCGGAACTTTCCTATGCAGTCCGCAAGTTAGGTTGTACCGCAGGAATCAATATCACAGCCAGCCATAACCCACCGGAATACAATGGATACAAAGTATACTGGGAGGACGGTGCGCAGATCACTGCTCCAAAAGACAAAGAAATCATTGCAGAAGTGAATGCGGTGACGGATTTTGCCTCTATTCAGATGATGGATCGGGCAGAAGCAGAAAAGAAGGGACTGTTTCATGTGATCGGTCAGGAGATCGACGACCGCTATATGGAAGAGTTAAAGAAACTGGTATTAAGTCCGGAAGCCATCAAACGTATGGCAGACAGCCTGAAGATTGTTTATACTCCCCTTCATGGTACCGGAAATCTTCCGGTTCGCCGAGTGTTAAAAGAGCTTGGATTTACCCAGGTACAGGTAGTGCCGGAGCAGGAACTTCCGGATGGCAATTTCCCTACCGTAAGTTATCCGAATCCGGAAGCGGCAGAAGCTTTCACACTGGGACTTGGCATGGCAAAAGAATTGGATGCTGATCTGGTGCTGGCAACAGATCCGGATGCAGACCGTCTCGGCGTTTATGTAAAAGACAGCAAAACCGGCGAATATCATTCCCTGACCGGAAATATGTCCGGATGCCTGATCGGTGCATATGAGATCAGCCAGAGAAAAGAAAAACAGGGACTTCCGGCAGACGGTGCTTTTGTAAAATCCATCGTTTCCACCAATCTTGCAGATGCCATTGCGGCAGACTACGGTGTAAAACTGTATGAAGTTCTGACCGGCTTCAAGTTTATCGGTCAGAAAATGCTGGAGTTTGAAACAAAAGGAAACGGCACATATCTTTTCGGAATGGAAGAAAGTTACGGATGTCTGCCTGGTACATATTGCCGTGATAAAGATGCAGTGGTTGCTTCCATGGCATTATGTGAGGCTGCAGCATACTATAAGACCCAGGGCAAGACTCTGTGGGATGCGATGCTGGATCTCTATGAGAAATACGGCTATTACAGAGAGGGACTTGAGACGAAGACCCTAAAGGGAATCGACGGAGCAGCACAGATCCAGGAACTGATGAGCAATTCCAGAAAAAATCCTCCGAAAAAACTTGGCGGATTTGACGTGCTTGCAGTGCGCGACTATAAAGAAGATACCAGAAAAGATACTATGACCGGAGAAGTGACAAAGACAGGTCTGCCGGAATCTAACGTACTTTACTATGAACTTTCTGATAACGCATGGTGCTGTATGCGTCCGTCCGGAACAGAGCCGAAGATCAAATATTACTTTGGCGTCAAGGGAACCTCCCTTACGGATGCGGATGCAAAGCTTGCGGCATTGAAGGAAGATCTGTTGAAATAAGAAGCGGGAGATGACATGGGAGCAATTCATTATTACGAAAAAGAACGGGTTTTTAAACTGGATACACCACATACCAGTTATCTGATCGGTATCGTGGATGAAGAAAAGTTTTTGGGACATATCTATTACGGTGCAAAGATTACGGACTATGACGTCCGTGCGCTGATGCGCACCGGGGAGGCACCGTTTGTTCCTTCACAGAACAACCGCGACCGAAGCTCTTTTCTGGATGCGTTTCCGATGGAGTATCCGGGGCACGGCGTCGGCGATTACAGGGAGAGTGCGATTTCCGTATCGGACAAAAACGGCAATACGGCAGTGCAGCCGCTTTACAGGAGGCATAAGATCTATGCGGGCAAACCGGGACTTCCGGGACTTCCGGCCACGTTCGGCAGCG